>TARA_R110001592_G_scaffold198706_1_pt1 | contig 13965 bp, 18 predicted proteins | sample TARA_R110001592 | Tara Oceans TARA_R110001592 (sample SAMEA4398387) | marine metagenome | biome: Polar Biome; feature: [SRF] surface water layer (ENVO:00010504); material: water (ENVO:00002006), including particulate matter (ENVO:01000060) such as... | depth 5 m
CACTTTATCATGAAATAGTACGTTCCATCCAGCATACCAAACCTAGGATTACCTGGTTTCCAATGATGATTTGCATGGTATAATTCGCCCATCCACGGTATAGCAAGTAGTGAATTGTTAATAGGTTTTAGTTCTTTTGAATGCCCCACTAAGTTTAGGGTAACTTGGTAAAGATACGATAATGCAATAAACGATACCATAACTTGCCAGCCTAAAAAGTAAGAAATTATTAGTTGTAATGTTATTGCTATTTCCCAATAGTACTTAGTTTGGTTAGAATACAACTTGTCTCTTAACATCCAACGTGGAATGTGTCTTAGCGGAGGTATTTTATTAAAAACGCAGAAGTTATCCCATATACTATGCACGTGACCATGAGGATCTCCTTTTTGATCTGTGTGCTTATGATGAGATAAATGTATTGCCGCCCAGCCCATTGCAGGTTGATTCATTAATGCTGTGGTACTGCCTAATAAGAATACTTCAAGCCAACGTGGCATACGCCAACTTCTATGCGAACAATACCTGTGCAAGAAGCCTGATGTTGTAAATCCTGTGAAAATACTTGCACTTATAAAAATGGTTAACCATTGTGCAAGTGTAAAATGAAAGAAGGTTAAGTAAGCAAATACAAGGGAACACAACATAAAAATTGTTGTGTGTATTTTTCCATTATTTTTACCAAATAGTTTAAAAAGCATTAGTCTACCTTTATAAATTCAACTATGCCTTCCCTCCCCTCTTTCCATTTTAAGAAACCTTTTTGCATTAAAGCATCTATAGTGGCTTCAGAACCGTTTCTAACACCACTTTTAAATCCCCAATGAAGGCCGAGCAATGTTCCTATAACGTACGGTACAAAAATTAGTACTGGGTCCATATCTTACCTCTTATAAGTTAAAAGCATATTGTACATGTATTTATACTTTTTGTCAATCACGGAAAAGTTGATTGGGCGGTTTAATACCTTTTATTCTTTTCCATAACTTTCCTAGTTTGCTACCCCATGTCTCTGAAGTATACTTTTCTTTTAATCTAATATAATCATTATCTATTGCAGGTATAATTATAGTTTCTCCTGCTTTACCTTCTGTATCTTCATATTTGCTATCAATCCTAAAGTCTATTTTCTTTCCGCCGTGCCTATAATGAACAATCATCATACCGTCTCTGGCCTCTAATGCACTTAGAGACTCAAACATTTCAATCATTGCAAAGTCTTCTGCTATTGCATTTATTTTATCAGTATATTGACTCATTGAGTTACGTTAAAGTGTTCATACGACTGTTGAACACAAACTGCTTGATAAAATGCATCAGCATCAGCACTATGCAAGTTTTGTTGTATTGCTTTACGTGGATCAGTAGGCATCATGTTAAATACTGTTCTACAATCCATTATCTGCCAAAACGCCCAACCCTTGTGATGCTCAAACTGAGTATATAAATTTTCTAATATTACCATATCAAACTGTGGACCTTGACACCATATTTTATCACAACCAACAAGATACTTGTTAAGATCTGCCATAAAGTCATTAAGGGATATTCTTCCCTCGTCACTAAATGCTTCATCTTGTATGTGTTGTGGTTGTGTTGCCCACCACTGTAAAGTACTGTCTAGTACACTACGTTCACTATCCATTTGTGTTGATGCATCTGGACGCCATAATGTTTTAGCATGGGGTTCTTGTGCTGTCCAAGGATCAAACTTAACTGCACCCACAGATAGCACAACACTATCAGGCTCTGTACCTAGTGTTTCTATATCTATCATTGCATGTGTGGCCATACGAATACTCCTTAAACAGTTATTATACTAAGAAAGTAGGTATTTGTCAAGTATTATTTTTGAATTACTTTGGGCGGGTTCTGTTTTTTTATGATTTGCCTTGCTACTGTTTTTGCAAAACTTTTATGAGATTCAATGCCAGCATGGCCATCTTCTGTAACATCTTCTGGTGAAAACTTTAATACTTGTATATCATTCCAGTGTGTTCTTTTTATACTTTGCCAAGGAATCATTGAGTGTACAATAATACTAATTCCTATGCTTCTTAAATATAAATCAATATGAGACATGTATAGTTGTGTGCTTACTTCAGAATCTATTTCGGTATGTATATGCTTGTAGTAGGCTTCTGATTGCTTAGTTTCTTTCCATGTACCTATAGCAGTTTGGTGTTCTGTCCAAAATTTGCCTGTATAAACATCAGGTATTCGCCATTTTTCTGTAGTATAGGGATCTTCTTGTGGTGTATTAAGTACGCATGTTCTCGAAGGGTGTGACCACATAATAACTACAGCATCAGCAGGACTAAACTTACTTTGTAGTATAATGTTCCATATTTCTTTATTACTTGCACCTGGTGAAGCATAGTTCAATGCACTTGTTTTAAATTTTTCTGCTAATAATTGCGGGTAAGCATATAAACTAGGAGGTCCCTGATCAACACTATCAGGCATGCCAACACCATAAGTAAAACTATCACCAAAGCATAATATTCTCATACTAGCGGTGGGCCTTTCATCCAGCCTGTTAGAGATTGTCTTTTGCCATCTATTACAGGACTTACACTATGATTTACATAACTAGGAAAAACTACAGCATCACCTGGCTGTAATCCTAATGATAGTTTATTTGTTATAAAATCTTGATTACTAATTGCTAGTTCTCCGCCATTACATTCTCTAGAAAGTTCTACTATAACTGTTAGTTTTCTTTGCCAGTTCTCGCCTTCTATAATATCATTATGACTTGTACAAAATCCGTCACTATAATAAGTACTTAGGTTCCATTTTTCAAACGGATCGTCTTCAAAAAGTGTCAGTTGAAAAGTCTTATTTGCATCAAACATAATGTCTTTGAGTACTTGATTAGAAGAACCTTTAAGTGCTTTTAATGATAATTTATCTCTGTTAAATACTTCGTCGTCTTGATGTTCTGGCTTACATCTAAGTCTAAATTGAGATTCTATTTCAACTATTTCATCTTTAGATAAAACATTTCGAAATACTTTATACATATTATAATTCTAGTATTTCATCATCAGAAATATCTGGGTCTGTTGATTCTAACTGTCCTGCACCTTTAACGCCATCTGGCCAAACCATTTTTTCAAATGGATCTTGCTCTCCTGCAACAACTTTATCCCACCATTCTGAATGTTGTCCAATTCTGTCTAAGAACCATGCAATTTTATATGCACTTCTAACTCTTTGATTTTGCATATCAGGATGAGAAAAGTCTGCTGGATCGTCTGGATTGCCTTCCATATAGTTTCTGTTTTGGAAAGTTTCGTCATCGTTATTTCCTGTTAAGTCTGCACGATCGTGTAAAAAAGTTATGTCAATTCTTTCAAAGATATCTAACATGTACGCAATATGACTTAGCCAAGCATCGTTTTGAGCATTTAAACTTAGATGGTCCATCAGTCTAAACCAATCCATAGGAAGTATAGGAAGTATAGCATATGGATGACCTTCGTGATTATCATGTGGTGCAAATAATTTAAACTCACCATTCTTACTTTCTATAATATCGTCCCAGCCTTGTGTTTCCATTATTGCATCATCATTCCAAAAGAATATCCACTGTCCTGTTGCTGATGAGGCCAATGTGTTTACATAAATATTCAGTTTTTCATATCCTAGTGGTTCAAATATATTTGCTCTGCATTCAACACTTTTCTCTTGCATGTATGGTGCAATTTCTTTTTCAATGAAAGGTCTTGTTGCTTCATCGTCATCATCTAAACCCAATAGAATTTCTAATCTACTTGGATCACTAGCAGTATTAATTAAACTTTCTAAACTTTTCTTTAGAACATCTGTTCTACCTCTTGTAGGCAATAGAATAGATATAATTGTTTTATCTACTTTACTTTCTACTGACTTTACTTCTTTTGCCATTATACAGGATCTCCAGTTAATAATTTTCTAATGTTTCCTCTAAATGTATAATGCCCAACGTGGTTAAGTGCTGTTCGAGGATCTAACCAAACATCACCACCCAGCTCTTGCCAACGTCTGCAGAATGTGTAGTCCTCTGACAAGTAACGTCTACTTACTGGATCAATCATTGTATCAAACAATGCATACATGTGTTTTTCAAACTTCTGATCAACATTGATATCGTTAGCATATTTTAAGTCTGGATTACTGTCAAACATCTTTTGAATAACTTCTTTTTGTATGCACATAAATCCTGTACCTGCATCTTTTAATTTAATTAAGTTATCTTGTATTTGTACTTGAGGAGTTCTATTACCTTCGTCGTCTGTTAAGAAGTCAAAATTTACAACATAGTTAGAACTATGTCCTTCGATTGTTTGTGGTGTTTCATTTTCGTTTGCTCTAGCGGCATGTATAATACTATCCCAATTTACTGCCTTTTTAGGATAAGCACCTACAGTTATTGGTTTGTCATATGCTACCATTCTCAATAAATCTTCAGGTTCAAATTCAATGTCTGCATCTATAAAAAATAAATGTGTTGCTTCGTCGTTTTCCATAAAGAAACTTGTAAGTGTGTTTCTTCCTCTAGTAATTAAACTTTCATTTGCAAGTGTACTAATTGTATAAGGAATGTCATATTTGTTACACATTATAGCAAGTCTCATCATACTTCTAAAATATGGTTCCCCTAATTGTCCACCGTAACAGGGTGTAGCAATAAAAATGTGTCTTTTTCTAAGTAAGCCTACTGGAATTTCTATTTTCTGATCAAGTAGTCTGTGCATCATTTCATCAGTTGCTTCTTGAGGTTGTTTATGCGTTTTAGATTGTTTTTTGTCTGCCATTGTGTCCTACAATAAAGTATATGTTAATTGTATTTAATAAACTGTTGGGATATTTTGAGTGTATTTTGGTAAACAAAATGGTGGAGCGAACAGGGGTCGAACCTGCGACCTTCTGGATGCAAACCAGACGCTCTCCCAACTGAGCTACCGCCCCACAAAAACTACTATGGAGCTCGTAGACCGATTCGAACGGACGACCTATGGTTTACAAAACCATTGCTCTACCAACTGAGCTATACGAGCCTTTTAATAGTTACGTTGTATTTACAATGGAGGTTGTAGAGAGAGTTTATTTTTTGGTGTGATTATCTTTCGCCGAATGGCTTCTTTGATACGAATTCGTTAAGACGTTCTGCCTCTTTAAGAACTTGCTCGGTTGTAGGCATTTCTTCAGGGTTTTTTGCTTTTGCCTGTAATATTTCTTTTGCTTCTTTTACTAAATCCAACCTAATTTCATAAGGGGTTTTTGACATGTTTTTTAAATCCTTTTGTATAATTTACAATTAATTATATCTATACCAATATTTATCGCTTGTCTCCATTTTGGTTAAGCATAGTTTTAAGTTTTAGATAAATATTCGCAACTACAGAAATAAATTTGTAGTGTAATCAAGAAGGAACATGCCTACAAAATTCAAATCAAGTCAAACTACCTTTGTTAAAGGACAAGGTAAAGTTACACAAAACTATTTTATTAAAAATACTCCAAAGCAAGAGTTAATAGATTATATAAACAAAGGTCAAAAGCCTAAGATTAAAGAAAAGTGTAAAAGAGAATTGACAAGACGTGGCATTGATTTAGTATGGAAAGCACCTGAAAATGATTGATGGTGTCGTTCTTATAGCAATTTTAGTTCCTGCAATCCTTGGTATTTTTTCTCTTATGTTTGCTGTTTTAAATGACACTGGTGGCACAAAAGGTATAACAGAACCTTACGTTACTAAGTCAGGTAAAATTAAAACTGCAACAAAAGAAAGAACAAACTTTATAGTTTAATCCCAATACATATCATATAAGTCGTACTCTAACTGATAAGCCTCTGACTCAGCATCTAATACGTCTATACGTTCTCGTCTAATGTGTTGCTTTGCATGTACTAACTCATGTGCTATTGTAACAATAATTTCTTTATAATCGAATGCATGATAGTTGCCGTCTTGATTGCAACCTTTAGCAATCTCTAGTACAATATGCGTATGGTCTCCGTAACAACCACCGTGAGAGTTATCAGAATGAGATTTTGTAACTCTGATATCAATATCTATATCACGTTTTATTCTATGTTTAAAAAAATGCTCTAAGCAATCAAGCGAAAACTTTTCTACTTTCTTTTTATTTTTTATCTGTCCTGTGATATAGACTTGTAACATTACCAGTCAAAGTTATATACATTACATGATGTAGGTTCAGTTTCTCTAATACTATTTAAAATAATGTCTTCGAGCTCAGTCTCATGTATGCCGTTAAAGTTTACTGGATTAATTTTTTTAGAAAATGCACTCCTACTACCTGCATCAAACAAACGAGGATTATACCATGCTGTTTCTTTTGCTACGTTAAGTAAAGGCACTCTATACCTTTCGTCAAATTCATCAAAGTTACCTGTCATTGAAGCAAGATGAAATTTTAAATTCTCGAATCCTGTACGTTTAGCAAGAGGAAATACATATTCAAATTCTTCAAAAGATTTGTAATAGTTTTGTTTATATATTTCTGCATTCTTCTTTTGATCTGTTCTACTTGTTAGAACTTGCCCAAATGATTCTATGACATATTTGTTTTGATAATAACCAGCATATAATATTTCTGGTGTTAAAAGAAAAGGATCTTTTATAATATGTAGACCGTGCTCATGTTCTAAATTTATAAATGGTGCATTGTATATAAAGTAAAAGTTACCTGCAGAAAGTGTAGAATTATTAATATTACCATCTTCGTCAAAGTAATTTTTACGTTGTAAAAAAACACTATTAAAATCTGGACTTACTACGCATGTAGGTGCTTCCCCTCCAAGCATAAGTGTTCTATCGTTAAACTTTGAATTTTTAATTGCCGCAAGTTGTAATGATATTTGAGGACTTAGTGTTGCATATCTTCTAGTGTATTCAACTAAGTTATTGTCTAAATGATTTTTTACATCAACGTCCTCAAAATGTAATTCTAAATCTATCTTATCTGCGAACTGCTTTGCTGTTACTACGTCATCTGTATTAATTACAACATCACCCCACATAAATCTAAAACAAACAGCATTTACATCCTTGCAAAACTTCTTAGCCAAGTTTGCTGTAAACTGACTATCTATTCCGCCACTTAAACATACTGTGACACCTTTAAGACTTCCTAATTGTTCTTCATATAAGTCCATTAGGTGTGGTTGGCTGGGTTTTAATAAATATACTTCAGTAGAACCTGCTTCAAAGTCTAATTCTAATGTAGTTGTATTCCCTATTGATAGATTTGTATTTTCCATTAAAGGTAAGTTTCCTCTCCGTTTATGATAAATACTTAGTATAAATTAGTTTCAACTTAGAACTTTATTGGAGATAAAACATGGCAAGATACTTAGTGAGCATTAATAAGGCTGATGATACGGCGGCCCAGAGTGCTATAACTACCGCAGGAGCATCTGTTATTAGTACGTTAGGATTTAATCTAACATACGAAATAGAAGCAACCGAGGCGCAAAAAGATGCAATTAGTGGGCTCACAGCCAGCCAATTAGCAACAGAATCAGTAACCGTTACCGTACAAGCGGGTGCTACATTTTCCCGAGGACATCTAGATAGATGTATTCACTCTTCAGGTGAAAGACCTTGGAATCCTTCGAGAACAGGTGGTGGTAAGTTTGTATACTTAGTCGACACAGGAGTAAATAATAGTCACTCAGAGTTTGAAGGAAGACAGATTCAAAACTTATGGACTAACTTTGATGGCGACGATGGTATTAGTAACTACGGTGACGAAGCCGGACACGGTACAGCAGTTGCTTCAATGATTATAGGTAAGAACATTGGTTCTGCACCAACAAGTATTTTACAGAATGTAAAATTGTTTAATACAAATGGTGGTTCAGTAACAGTAGGTGAAATTATTAATTCACTAAGTGCTGTACTTGTACATCACAAGGCTAATACACAAACAAACGTTAAAGCGGTATGTTTACCATGGACAATACCTACTAATGCATTTGTTGATGCTAAAATTTTAGAAATGAATTCCGCAAACTTAGTTGTTGTAGCGGCGGCAGGTAACGATGGTGTTAATGTAAATACAAAATCTCCAGCAGGTGTTGACCAAATTGTTACAGTAGGTTCATACAACTCAGATGAGCAAGTAACATCATTTACTAATGCTCCATACAGTTCAAGTAATAGTTTTATTAACTTTGGCGCACAACTTGATATCTTTGCTTATGGCGTAGGTGTTGATGTTGCCGATTATGCCAACGTATCAAATTATGTTTCTAGTACAGGAACAAGTTTATCCGCAGGACTAGTTGCAGGTATAACAACACACTATGTTGAAAAAGATACTACTGCAACTTCAAGTGAGATTAAAGAAGAAATGCTATTAGCCGGTCACGCAACTGGTATATTTAACTTAACATTTGATAATTCAGATTCAGATGTTGACTACGCAGGTGTATATAAATCTGCAATAACAACTAAAAATGTTGATTCAAGAGTTTTAACAACTGTAACTTCAGGAAGAATTGCTAACGTAAAACACGGTGCCGCGGCTTCAACTGTTGACTTAGGATTAAATAGCAATGCAACAAGTAAGAAAATACTTGACTTTGCACCATGTCCACCTTGGATTACAATTGATTTAAATACAGGTATTGTTACAATAGATACAACAGATGCTTCTAAATGTCCTTCTAACAGAGCACCAGGTATATACTTATTTGCTATTAGAGGAAGTGTACCAGGAACAGGAACTGATACTACAGCGGCAACAATGGTAGAAGAGTTCTCAGTAGGTTTATACACAACCGCAGAAAGTGAACTTGATATTGATCAAGACCCAAGCACATTCTATTATGATACAGATGACACTTCTTATGATGAAGTTGTTAACTACGAATCTGCTTTTGCACAAAAACCGTAATAAGTTTTAGATTAAAAAAAACCGTGCTAAATATAAACAATAGCACGGTTTTTTTATGAATATAGATCCTACAACACACAGCACAGTTTATAATCCATTAGGTTCACAAGGACAATGGGCACAACACCGCTTCGGCAAAAGAAACTACCCAGAACTTAACTTAGACTTAGAAACTGTACTACACAGTTTAGACAGTATCTCAGAAGGGTTCTTTGTGTTCGATCAGCCTATATATTTAAAAAGTACATATGGTGATGCAGGACTTTGGAAAGATGCAACTCGTATATCTAAATTAGTTGGCGGTATGCTTACAATATCTACATACGGTATGATACCTTCTAAAACAATACAAACACTTAAACAACATCAAGCAATGATACATGTATTTTGTGATGGCTTTGAGCAAGAGTGTGGTAAAGTATTTCTTGGCGCAGAATGGGAATCTGTTGCTAATGTACTCAGTTTAGCAAACTCTAATGCAATGGTGGAGTTCTTTGTGTATGAACACAACAAACATCAAATACCTTTTATAACAACGTTTTGTGCTCAGAGAAGTGTTAAAATAAAGTTTACATCTGGTATTAAAAACGATAACGTAGGTTCTGTTATTATAGACCAAACAGGCAACTGGTTATATGATGTTGTTCCTGTAGACTTGGAAACAGAAATGTTAGATGACGATTATGATCATGTACAACTAAGAGAAATTAAAGATAGATTTAGTAACTTAAAACCAGTGCCATTAATGAGACATTTAGAAAATTACAATAGTTTAAGAACATTTGTTGCTGAAAGAGAAGGAAGAGGTTTATTAGAATCACCTATGGTAAGTAACTTAATAAAACATCAACAACTGCAAAAGTTTGATAACCCTAACAAAGAAGATATACATATTACTCCGTCAGGACATGTTACAGAAAATGGTGAAGAGTTTTATATGTTTGTTAATATGTTAAGCCCAGATTGGAAAATGACAAATAAAACTGTGTCTAAAATAGGTCTTACAGATGAATATGCTCTAAAGACATTGTACTACGCACAAAAGTTTGATCAAAAGTTTTTAGAAAATAGAAAAGTACAATCGTACTTTGATTAGAGTCCTACTTGAACAGTAGTCGCACCTAACATCACAGGTTCCTGACAGGAACCTTTAGATCTTGTCATAACAGTAACACCTCTTCCCATTGCTATTACAGTTTTACTACAACTTTCGACTGTTACAATACCTTTGGCATGTGCATTTTCACCATGTGGTGTAAATGCGTCTCCACCACAACTAATTGGTAAACCTTCTACAATTACAGTAGGTGCACCAGGACCTATGATAATCCCTACTGGTTTACCCACATACGACATTCCACATTTTCCTGCTCCTAATAACATACTTTTATTTATCAGATAAAATATTGTAAAGCAAAATAAATAAGAATTACTGCTATGCCTAGATGAGTACCGTTAACCTTCTTCCAGAGATTCTTTAGCATCTGTTTCTTCTTTTACAGATTCCAAATAGTCTTGTTCTGCTTCTGGCAATGTTGCTACAATACATAATATATTATTTAGTTGCATAGGAACTAATGATGCATCAGCCGTTAATAAAAAAGGACCTATAATTACATCTGGTCCGTTTATTAATACTGATCTTGGATTTTCTATAACAATAAAATCATCTGTGTAACTGAGTAGTTTGCCAATAAATTCGTCATTGTTGATACTTCTAACAGTTACAACTTTATCCTCATACGGACCTAAATTGTCTATGTACATTAATCATCACCTAATTTAGTTGCATCTACTAAGGCTTTAAAATCTGTAAAGCCTCCTATTTTTTCACCATCTACAATTATTTGTGGGAATGTTCTTGCACCTGGAAATGTTTCCATTAGTGTTTCTCTGTCAAAGTCTTCATCTAACATTTTGTATGTTAGTTCATAACCTTCTCTTTCTGCTAATGCTTTTGCTTGTACGCAGAATGGACAAGCGGGTTTGCTATAAATTTCTACTATCATTATAAACTCAATCCTTTAAATGTGTCTTCAGTTACGTCTTGTTTGGTACCTCCAATAACATAACTACTAATCTCTGTCTCTTGCGGTGCTACTTGTACCTCACCACCGCTGATCCATTTTTGCGTCCATGGTAAAGGATTACTTGCACTAACTGTATAAGGGCAAGTTAAAGTAACTGCTCTCATTCTTTTAGCGCCAATCCACTCAATATAATTTTTGAGTAGTTCAGCATTAAGTCCTATCATACTACCACCTTCAAACAAGTAATCAGCCCATGCCTTTTCTTGTTGTATGGCTTCCATAAACATTTCTACACATGCACCCTCAGTTTCTTCTGCAATTTTGGCAAAATCTTTGTCATCTATTTTTAATAGTTTTAACATCTGCTGAGTACTTGCTAAGTGAACATTTTCATCTCTTGCAATAAGTTTAATAATTTTTGCATTACCTTCCATTCTTTTAAGTTCTGCAAATGCCCAACTACATGCAAAGGAAACATAAAAACGTACACCTTCAAGTATATTTACACTCATTAGGCATAACCATAGTTTCTTTTTGATATCATATAAGTCAACAACAACTTTTTTGCCATTAACAGTATGTGTACCAACACCTAATAGATTGTAATAACTAATAACTTCAATGAGTTCATCATAGTTTCTACTAATTGTGTCTGAGCAATCTGTAATTTCTTTGATGTTTAACATATCATCAAATACTATGCTTGGGTCAGAATAAATATTTCTAATAATATGTGTATAACTTCTGCTGTGAATTGTTTCACTAAATGCCCAAGTTTCTATCCAAGTTTCTAGTTCTGGAATACTTACAATAGGCAACAATGCTAAATTAGGCGAACGTCCTTGCACACTATCTAAAATAATTTGTCTTTTTAAATTACTAGTAAAAATATGTTGTTCGTGACTGGTTAAATCTCTAAAGTCTTTTGTATCTTTAGTAATATCTACTTCCTCTGGTCTCCAGAAGAATCCTAACTGCTTATCTGTTAGTTTATCAAATTGTCTATATTTTAAAGTGTCATACCTTTGTACATTTACACCTCCACCGCTGTCGAGGAACATAGTAGCCTTAGTATGATCTTTAGGCTTGGAATTAAAAACTGACATTAAATTTTTCCTTAAATCTTACAACTGTCGCAATCGTCATCATCAACACTACTTACAAAATTTGCTTCGACATTTTTTCTAGAAGTATCTTCTTTATCAATGTCAATCTCGCCTTGTCCATCATGTGTATTATTGTAGTATAACTGTTTGCCACCATATTTATAAAACATGATGATATGCTGTAGTAGTACACTCATTGGAATCTTTTCATCCTCAAAGTGTTCTGGGTTATAACTAGTGTTCACAGAAATACCTTGATCTATGTATTTTTGTAGAACAGCCATAATTTTTAAGTAACCTTCGGGAGATGCTTGGTCCCATAGTAGGTCATACTTATTTTTTAGTTTTGCATACTGCGGAACTACTTGTTTAAGTACACCATGTTTGCTTTGTTTAACACTAACAAAACTACGTGGTGGTTCAATTCCGTTCGTACTGTTACTTATCTGTGCAGATGTTTCTGCTGGCATTAATGCCATCAAAGTAGAGTTTCTTATACCAGTCTCTGCTAACTGTTTTCTTAATCCTTTCCAATCTTGTCTTTCTTTATGTTTTACTAATTCGTTAACATCTTCTTTGTATGTTTGGTTAGGAGTAATACCGTCTCCGTATTTTGTTTCCATGTTACCTGGACATGCACCTTTTTCAACTGCCAAATCGGCACTTGCTTTAATTAAATAGTAACTCCATGCTTCTGCATATTCATCTACTAATTCTAAATTGGGATTTTGATAGTTTGTATCATTCTTTGCTAACCAAAATGCAAAGTTAATAATACCTACACCAAGTGGACGTCTTTTATATGTGGCTAATTCTGCCGCCAGTACTGGGTACTTCTGGTAGTCTAAGAGTGCGTCTAAGCCTCTTACAGCAAGTTCGCAAGGCTTAGCAAAGTCTTGTGGCGTTTTTATTCTTCCCCAGTTAATTGCTGACAATGTACACAATGCAATTTCACCTTCTTCATCATTACTATGCTTTAAAGGTTTAGTTGGTAAATTAATTTCACAACATAAATTACTTTGTTTTATAGGTGCAACATCTTCTTTGAAAGAGCCATGTGTGTTTGCATGGTCAACATTCATTAAATAAATTCTACCTGTATCTTTTCTTTCTGTAACAAACGAACTGAACAAATCAATTGCTTTAACAGACTTCTTTTTTAGACGTGTATTACGTTCTGCTGTTTCATACAGTTCTTGAAACTTGTCTTGATCTTGAAAAAATGCATCATATAATCCAGGAACATCATGAGGACTAAACAATGTTATATCGCCACCACTTAATAATCTTTCATACATTAGTTTATTAAATTGTACACCATAGTCCATATGACGTACACGATTCTCTTCTGTACCTTTGTTATTTTTTAGTACAAGCATATCTTCAATTTCTAAATGCCAAATAGGATAGTATAATGTAGCCGCTCCACCTCTTACTCCACCCTGTGAACAACTTTTTACAGCAGATTGGAATAGTTTATAAAAGGGGATAACTCCTGTGTGAGTAGCATCGCCACTTCTAATTGGTGAGCCTATTGCTCTAATATTGCCTGCACCAATACCAATGCCTGCTTTCTGACTTACATACTTAACAATGCTTGTAGTGGTTGCATTAATGCTGTCTAAACTATCATCTGTTTCAATAAGTACACAACTACTAAACTGTCTCTGTGGTGTTCTAACACCAGCCATAACAGGTGTAGGTAAACTAATATAGTGCGTACTAATAGCATCGTAGTATTCTTTAACCGTTTGCAATCTAGTTTCGCTTGGATAAGCACTAAACAATGTTGCAGAAATTAACATATAAGCAACCTGAGGAGTTTCAAATATATCCCCTGTTGTCCGATTTTGCACCAAATATTTCCCTCTAAACTGTTCCATCGCGGCATACGTTAAACTTTCGTCACGCTC
>TARA_R110001592_G_scaffold171422_2_pt1 | contig 13954 bp, 14 predicted proteins | sample TARA_R110001592 | Tara Oceans TARA_R110001592 (sample SAMEA4398387) | marine metagenome | biome: Polar Biome; feature: [SRF] surface water layer (ENVO:00010504); material: water (ENVO:00002006), including particulate matter (ENVO:01000060) such as... | depth 5 m
TGATGATAAAGGCGGTTTAGCAACCGATTAATCATTACACTTAAAGAATATTACCCTCACTTACTCGATTGGTTTTCACATCGAGGATCGGGGATCTTTTGTGATTTCATTACACGTTGGCCCAACTTGCAAAAACTTAAAAGAGCTAGGGCTGATACCTTGAAAAAGTTTTTTGCCTCATACCCTGGGCGTACTGCGGCATATAGCGTTAAGCGTATTCAATCTATAAGTGAAGCTGAACCGCTCACTCTCGATAACGCAGTTATCGATTCGCACCAACTGCTTGCAGTTGCATTAGCTAATCAATTGCTTGTTGCTGTGAAGGTTATTAAGGTCTTTGATAGAGAAATTAGTGAGTTGTTTAATGCTTTGCCTGATGCAGAACTTTACAAATCATTACCAGGTACTGGCCCGTGTTTAGCGCCTAGGCTACTAGTAGCTATTGGGGAAAACCGTAGTCGATGTCGGTAGACAATAAAGTTTGAAACTATGACCTTCAATAAGGCCAATTACAGCGTTTTAAATACACAATTTTTTTACAATAAAGATTAAAAATTTAAATTTTGCGAACTGATAAAAATCACATATAGGACAATAAAGTTTGATACTTTTAGGCTACTATATATCTTTGGCGAACACCTCTTTACTTTAAACACAAAAAAACATTTAAATAATTATAAAGCCGAATTGCTGTTAAACCTTGGCGAAAGCGAGGGATAATAACACTAAAATTTTATCCATAGAAAGCTTAATTAACCAAGCGAAACAGTAAAGCACATGAAGTTAATAGTTTGGAAGTCTGAATGTATAAATTTGGCACTCAAAAAGTACTTAGATGGGCAAAAACATTTTTTAGCCTTGGCTACTCCGGGAGCAGGTAAAACCGTTATGGCCTCCGAGTTAGCAAACCAGATGTTAAGCGATAACCGTATTGATTTGGTTATATGCTTTTCTCATGCAACTATCGTCGCAAATGACTTTTGTGAAAGCCTACAATCGATCACCAAAGAGTGTTTTGACGGGCTTTTAGGTGCAAAGGGACGCTCGCTTTCGCGTATTTGTTATTTTTGATGAGATTCATCATTGTGCAGGTTCAAACATTGATAACGCAAACGTTTGGGGCGAACAAATAATACGAAACATTCAAGACAAAGCGGCTTGTACATTGGCGCTAACCGGAACGCATTGGCGATCTGACGCTGCGCTAATTGTTCTTTCAAACTATTTATACCCGAGTCATATGTAGGTTCTTAAGCTCGATAATTAGTCATTCGTATAAATATCAGCCACCGGGAGCACCCCGAATTGATAAAGACCAAACTTTAAATCTCTTTTTGGATGAGCTCGCTGACAAAGTCTACCGATAATTTCAATTACCTCACTAATAACATCAAGTATTGGATCTCTACGAGCAATCCCTTGAATGAGCTGTTTAAGCCAATCTGATGCCGTTCTTGCTGTTTCATGTGTTGAGATCCAAAGCGATTTTAATTGCTCGGTACTAAACGAAAGCAACCGTTTTAGTAATACGGTTATAAAACTGGCGTAAATCAGCGTCTTAACAATATGCTCATTTTCAGTACTAAACTTCTTTAAATTACAATAAGATTTCAATTCTTTGAAGAGTAATTCTATTTGCCATCTTAAACGATAAAGACCAACGATATCAGCTGCTGGCACAGATTCACGGGGAAGATTAGTCACCAAATATCCTATACGTTTTTTCTTTTTATACCAAAATGCGGTCACTCGAAAATCCATATCGTAACCAGGCCACTGCACCGTTAAATCCATTGGGATATTTTTGTCCTTAAGCTTGAGCTGTTTGAGTTTTTGACCTCGCCACTTTAGTATTTCATTTCCATCATAATCATATGCGCTTTTAATGGTTGGGTTAATACTACAAGCCGATTGACCAATAACATAACCACCATTTTTGTCTATTTCCATTATCCTCTTTCGATCAAAATAACCCGCGTCTTCGAGCGTCAATGTATTGTTCAATTTCTCAGGTTTAGGTGAATGAAGCCTTTCGCTTATCGTATCAGCAGTCAAAGCGAAGTAATCAATTGCGCTGGTCATTAAATCCATAGTGATATGCAACTCAATCGCAGCAGGCGAGTGTGTAGTAAACCGTCCTGGAAATACGTCTTTCAGTTTAGAATTAATGGCAAAAGAACAACCGTCATGCAAAACTACTTTTTCAAAAGGAAAAGGTTTACCTGTAGATAATGATGTCAGTTTAAGCGACTTGACGATCCATGTTTGCATTGCGCTTTCGAAAATATTTTTAAAGAATTCAGTACATTGAACTTTTTTTATTTGGTTATGGAATGGTTTGTAATTTATTGGCATTTGACTGATCGCTTGATATTTTCGATGAATATCAGCAATATTTGCTTTGGGTTGAACACCAAGGGTTTCAATAAAGGCCAACAAGAACTCGAGCGGTACGATCTGGCGAGCACGTTTTAGAAACTGAGTTTTTCTTGCAGCAGTAAATAAAGCTTGAGGATTGAATATCGTATTGATTTTTTCTGTAAGTTCTGTAAATTGCATCATATTCGCGTTTTGCTTACTTATTTGTTTTGGCGAATGTATAAGATCATAAGCAGAGCGCGAATACCTCCTTTTTCTGAAATTTTATTTATGTTCCCAGCAAAATTATCTTAAGATCCTACATATGATACCCGAGTAACAAAATTTCGTGCGATTATGTTTACGGCCTTGCTGAAGCCATTCAAGACCACGTATGCCGGGTTCCTCAAATAGTTGCCGTTGATAATAACAATATTTCGGTTGTTGATGACGAAGAAACTAAAACGTTCAGCAGTTTTAAGTGTTTATTGTCGCAATCAATCATTCCGTATAAAGAAATTATTGAGAACGAGAGCGTTATAAAATATGTGATTTCATCGGCGATTAAAAAGCTCGCGTCAATTAGGGTTACAAACTCTAATGCAGCAGGGTTAATTGTTGCTTCATCGGTTGAACACGCTAGAAACATTGCAACACTTATGAAATCCAATTTTAACGAAGACAGCGTGGTGGTTACTTACCGAGAAAATGAACCTACGAGTATTATTCAACATTTTAGGTATGCGCAAAGTAAATGGATAATTTCAGTTGGGATGATCAGCGAAGGAACTAATATTCCGCGTTTACAGGTATGTTGCCATTTAACAAATATAAAAACTGAAATGCACTTTAGGCAGATTTTGGGACGAATATTGCGGATGACGGATTCGGTGAATAAAGACGCTATTTTGATAATGCCTGCCGAGCCTAAACTGTTGGAATACGCATATAGGGTTAAACAAGATGTGCCCTTTGAGGCTGATGTGGTTAAGTTTGAGAAGATGAAGGCTGTTGTTGATGATACTGATGCTCAGGACGGAGTTAAAACTAAAGCTGTCGAGTCACTTACCTTTGGTAACGACAAGCCAACACCGTTTAAAAAAGAGCTGGAATTGAATGTTGTTGACCATGCAATTGAACGGGTGGGGTTTGATGGTTCAAGTAACGTTACTGATGATCATTTTTTGACGAACTCTTATGAAAAAGTGGTGAATATATTTGGTCGGTTTAAGCAAGAGACTATTGCTTTGGGTTTGAGTGAGTTGAGGTGATTTATGCTTAGTGTGGAGCAGTTTAAGTTACGTTTAATACGACCTAATCATCCTGATTGGTTGCTTGTTGGTGTTGATGATAATGATGAGAGTCAGCTATATATTTTATCTAATGGTGGTATGGCTAATATCAATTGTGCGCCGATTGAATTGTATGCGATAGAAATCAAACATTGTGCCCAAGAAATGATTGCACTAGGAGATTTGTTTCTTAAAGAAAATGAAAAATCAGTCCGTATTGGTAATGGGCGAAGTGTTTACAGTTACTCACTTAAATCTAATAGCAACGCTTTAGAATCCACCTCCGCTAATCAACATGTTTATTTCTCAAGTACCTTTATTCGTTGGCAGCGAAGCCATCAAGTATCTGATAAAATTACCCAAGAGAAACTAGGGTTAAATGCTGATGAGTTTCATCAATTTCGAGAAGATGAACTTAACATCTCTGAAGACTTAATGGCTAAACTTGCTGAAGTGACGGGTTCGTCAATACAGGTTTGGAAAAACCTAAAGGATCGAAACAAAAGATCTTAGGGGAAAATAATGAAAACATTTAAAACGGTTACTACGCAGAAGATAACGGCCTTGGTTTGTGATGGGTGTGGCTTAGAAGCAAAGGCTGATGATTATGAATTTCATGAGTTCATTTCCGTTAATCAGCGTTGTGGTTATGGATCTATTCATGTTGATGGGAACAATATTGAGGCTGATTTATGCCAGCAATGTTTTGCTGATATGTGTGGAGAGATGCTTAGGGTTATTGATGATAATAGCGAACTAAATTTAGTCGTGAAAAATATCTTATCGAAAAACAAAATAGCTGATAAGAATGAGTTAACGCTTGCGCTTCAACGTGTAGAACAGCTTTGGAATTCACAATACCTTTCAGCTGAGGGTAATGAACTCCATCAACTTGCAGACATTATTCGTGCCCATGAGCAGAAAGATTGGGACAGTTTTTTTGAACAAGCGCCATTAGCTGATGATGATTTTATGCCTGGAAGGTTAAATTTTGAATCAAAGTTTACTTTTGATGAAGAAGAAACTGAGAGTGAAATTTTATCAACCTTCGCGCTGAATACCTTCGATGAAACCAAGAGGATATTGTTAGAAAGCATTATTTCTACTATGGCTAAACATCCTGAGTTGCGACTAGGACAACTATTATCAAACGCCATGAGTAACCCGCAACAATCTACTGAGTTATTTTATGTTGAAGATGAATTGTTTGCTAAGAAGATAAATAAACTCTATTTATAGCGATGAGACCTAGGAAATACACTATGAGGAAGACATCAACCGATAAGGTTATTACTAAGCTTTTAAAGCATCAATCAAAAGATAAAACTATTCTCATTAAATTGGATAACAAATGGCATAGAGCAACACAGTGTCAGTCTAAATCTAAGTCAGGTGTTAGGTTCAATCGATTTTAAGGTTGCGATCAGTCATTAATAAAATTTAATCAGATCTGTTTTTAGCTGTGAGAACTAAGGAAATAATGATGCCTACGACCAAGCGTATTGTGTATGTAGATTCCCTAAAACCTCAAATATACCTTAATATTGTCAAAAGTTTTAAATTGATAGACCAATATATCTACTCTAACTAGACAAGTAATCAAACAAGCAGATCACATAACGTGATTAAGGACTAACTTTGAAATTAATTTTTATCGATATGGATGATGTTATTTGTAATTATTCTAATTCTTACAAGCTATCTTTAGACAATAATCCAGGTATTAAGTACCCTCAAAGCCAATATGGATTTTATGCTGATTTACCACCTATAGAAGGAGCTATAGAAACTGTAAAATCTTTAATATTAGATGAACGATATGATCCATACATATTAACTGCCCCAAGTGAACTTAATCCCTTATCTTATACGGAAAAAAGAGTGTGGATAGAAAGATATTTCGGAATAGGATTTGTATCTAAATTGATAATTTGTAGTAACAAAGGTCTGTTAAAGGGCGATATATTAATTGATGATCACTGTGAAGGAAAAGGTCAAGAAAACTTTGGAGGCAAGCTAATTCACTTTGGAACCAGCGAATATCCTAACTGGATTGCTGTTGCTTCAAAACTAGCTATTAATAAGCCAGAAAACCCGAAGAGGCATTTACCAGAAAAATCGGGCAAATCATATATGTAGTAGCTCAAACCCGACCTGACATTTTAGACTCATAGATTTTAACCTAACAGTCGCAAAAACTATTACCGCCCGCCATTGGGATGACTTCAAAGTGCGCATCAATGTCATTAACTTAAGGACTTAACACATACGTTTATAATTCATTGGGTACTTATTTGTCTTGTTTCTCCGGTCTTGTCTAAAAAATTTACGATCAGGTCGAATAGCACTTAAATTCTTTGATATTTTACTTATCATCAGTTCATATAACTCAAGCTTAGCTAGTCTCATAATGAACCTGACAACATTATCCTTTAGCTGATTTATCGCAAAGGTAAAATTGATTTTATATTCATATAGCCTATTGTTTTTAGGCTTGTTTATTTTTCGTTTTGCATCGTGTATAGCAGAAGCTGCAAGGTTTTTAGTTAATAGCTTAGCGTGTAAGTCTTGTAAAACACCTTCAACAGAAACACTAGAATAATTCTCAATATTGAGGCGACTTTTTAATACTTTGTAATCTTCTTCAACTCCCCAGCGTTGGTGATATAAATTAGCGAAAAGAGCAGTAGGATAAGCTTGCAGATCTGTTAATGATGAAACCAAAACCTCTGGCTCACCTGATGGCAGGTCAACTCGAACTAATCTTAAACGTAATGATGCGGTCGATATTTTATCTTTTCTACATCGACGAAGAGACTTCTCGATACAAGGAAAATCTACGACATCACTATATTTTCCACTCCCTAAGAAGGCTTTAACAACATTAGAGCTTTTAACAATACACATACAGAAATCAACATTTTTTAGCTTATGGTATTTATAAAACCAAACATCAGGATAACCTCTGTCATAAACGACTAAGTCGCCTGTTTGGGTTTTATCTAAATGCTTTAGCGCCATTTCACGCTCTCCTGTTGAGTGGCTTTCTACCTGTAAATCTAGCGTAATATTATTATTAACATCATAAAGTTGTGAAAGACGAACATGAGGCATAGCAGCATGTGGGCGAGCTTTACCAAAATGCTCAAGTAGTTCGTCAGAGATAGGTAATTGTGTGACTGAGCCATCAACAGCTAACAGTCTATGGCCTTGCCATTTATCAATGGTGCCAGCTTCATAGAAGACTTGAACTAGATCATCGTTTAACTCAATAAATGCCTGATGGGAGAGTTTCATTCTAGCTTTACAAAAAGCAGCGGTGCTAACTGACTTTGTTGACAAATAGCTATCATCGATAACATTGAAAAACCGAACGAGTTCAGCTTGAATTGAACCATTAAGAGCATTCAACATAAAACTCATTAAACGAGGAAAAGTAAGCGTGCGATTTCGAGTGAAATCTGTAGGTTTTTTACGGTGATTTTCTAGAAACTCAGTTGAATGAATTTTATTGGTTAACTTTTGTACTATTTGAATTAAATACTGAACAGCTCATTGGTGATTTCTCTATGTGTTTAATTCATAGCTAGGTTAGCAACTCGCTAACTTCTTGTAAATACGTAATTTAACCTTAAGTTAATGGCATTGAAGTGCGCATTTCTGACGCTAGAGCTTGCTTCACTAACGACGGTTCCAAGACTTAAAGCGGTCGTTAGCATCCATTATTCCCTTATGACTTCTGATCCGACATTGCAGAAATTAACATTAATTGTTTTTCGAGCTTTTTCAATGTTCAGAAGACGTAGTTCTATCTTTTTCCTGACAGACAACAAAGCCGCCATTGCAGGTATTAGGTGATCGAGATGCATGAGAATATGCAACTCATTGGAAATAGCTTTGATCAGGGTGATAAAGTTTATATCAACTAAGTTTGGCAGTACCGACTTATAGTAATAGCTACTCATACTTACGTTAAATACGTTGCATAATTCGGTCACACTATATTTTATAACTTCTTTCTTCATGTCTTTTATTAGTTCAAGTTTTGATTGTCGCGTATGAAAAAATATCACCTTTATCGTTTAATTAGTTGATCACTACAAATCAACTTCTAGTTATGATGAATCAAAACGGTAATTTTACACATCAAAATTAACATTTGATGTTTGGTTATAGTGCAATAATTAACTCTTAATGGATGCCACTTTTAGTGGTCTCAACTCTTCCTGTAAATCATATATTCTGAACAGTAATATATTATGTATAGCTTCTAGCTCTTCCTTGGCTTTTCGCGCATCATCACGCTCCTTCCGGTATCGGACCTTAAGATTAATTTCGCGATTAAGATCTATTTTCAGATTTTCTTCCGGTGTTAAATTCACCTCTGGCAATACAACACCTCCCTCTAACGCGCTATTTTTCTTTTCGTTGTACACGTCTATTTCTGGTTTGATATCTTTCCTAAAATCTTTAAAACAAGCTTTATTAATGTAGCTATGACCAGCTCCTGCTTCATTATTGATTTTATTGAATGTTAACTTGCCGCTCGCTTTGGTGCGAATAGGACTCCCTGATAGCAATCTTTGCAGCGCTTCACGGAACCGTGCCTCGGTCTTATTAATTGCTGACATTAATTAATCCTCTCACTTTATCTTCAAAAGCATCAAATTTAATTTCATGCTTGGTAAGGGTCACTTCTATTTCTTTTATCTTTTGTTTTAGGCCAACTAACATACTGGATCTTAGCGTATCTTCTGTATTCATTCCTCGAAACACATCGATTAGTCGCTTGCGTTGTCGAGCCAATATCTTTGCGGTTTTATCTGTATCAACCTTGTGAATACAAGGCTTCTTTTCAGCAATAAAGAGTTGCATTCCGCATATACGCTCGCACTCACTATTGGTGCAATACCCCCCTGTGGGCAACTGAACCGCAGCAAGACTACCGTTGCGAATCAATACTTCAATCTCAGCTATTGACATATAGACATCATGACCAGCTTTCATTTTCTTGAATTTATCTTCCGTAATACGCTCACCACCAACACCACTTAAATGTTTAGAGCCATTGTAGATATCGTCATAAATATCAACACCTAGACTGATACCTTCTTCTTCCATCATCTCCAGTAACTCAGTATCCATTAATACATCATGCATACGCATTAACTCGGCATTGTTTGCGTAATAATCCGACATATTGATGTTTTCATGTTTGTATTGAAACTTAATCGTTGAAGAATTTCCAAAACCATAGCGTTTCATAAATACTGCAAAGGTTCTACGGAAATCATGTGGTGTAAGGTTTGGCAGGTAACCTCCTACTTTTAACATCCCCTCTTTTGACGGGTTAAGTAGGTTGAATTCCTCTACATCTTCTTCGGTTGCTCTTATATCAAATGATTTCATTAACCTATTGAATTTTGAAGAAAAATCATTCGTAACAAAGACAGTTTTTTGGAGATGTTTATTGATAGTGATAAAGGCTGATTTAATTTCTTTTAGTGCATGTTCATATTCATCAATATCTAAAATACCTTCTTCAGCTATTGATTCAATCTTTGCTTTATAATATTCACGTAATGATTCGGTTGAATCAAAGGCTAATTCCAGCGCATATTTCGTTATCGGGTGGGTTTGCCATGTATCAGGTTTAGGTTTGCCATCGTTTCCTTTTGATGTCTCACCATGCAAAACGGAGATTTTTTTCCCTCCGTCTGTTTTTATTATTCGATAACTATCCTCGCCAAAACTAAGCATTTCACCGATGCGGGATCCCGAAAAAGACAACGCCACCATGGCACATGAATTTTGAATAAGCCTTAATTTAGCGGGGATATCATTAACAGAAAAGTTAGGGATCTCATGCTTAATTAGCAATTTACGTGCACTTCTCACTCTACTCGAAACAGCTGTAGGCTCCATAGATAAAATAGATGTATTATTTGTTGCTCCTCGGTATCCTTCGATGACATTTTCACCACTCATTACCTTGTTCTTAATATCGTCAGCCTCTCGCACAACCCCTGTTATCTCTTTACGGTATGGGTGATAGATTTCAACAATTGAAATAGTTTTTTCTACCAACTGTCTGTACATGCCAATCGGGATAGCCGTGTACTGCAAAACACCTTTTGTTTTCGCTAAAGATATTAATGATTTACACTCAGCTATATACTGAATAAAATCGCCTTCAAACAATTTATTCAATGCTACATTAACGTTGTTTTCTATGCTTTTCTCTCCTAACTCCATTTTTTTTAACTGTGACTTAAAAAACCTTAATCCTTGACGGTTATCAATTTTATTCCATTCGGTTGAGTCTAAAGCGCACGCTATGTAATTTAATCCTAACTTCCATGAATTCAACTGGCTTGAAGTTGGTGCTTGGGCATATTTGTCTTTATTGATATAATATAAATCAGCTAACGTGTCTTGAATCACTAGCCTGTAACGTGGGTTAACTTTAGTAAATGATACTATTGATTTTTTTCCTACAGCTCTCGACTCGACTCCTGACAAGTCCCATGTGTCGCTATAGCGACGTGATTTGATTTTTCCATCTGAGGTAAAACTTATTTTTTCACCTTCAGGGTGCTCCTTAGTTTTCTGTAAATACTTCTGCTCTTCCTCGTTCATGAGAACACCTCATGTAAGTCATTCAAACTATAAGCCGTCGAGTAAAGTGGGTGGCAAGCTGATTTCATTTTCTCTAGTGCCTCTGAATAATTTGCTTTATCAACCTCTTTAAATCGTTCAAGTATTGAATCGATAGTAAGACAGAGATTTTTATATTCATCTTCGGGCAGTGAGTTGATCGATGGATATGCTTGCATATCTTGAAGCGTCTCTTTGAATGAAAACATTAGCCAAATATCATCTACAGCGGCTACAAGTTTGTGATGTTCACATTCAAAACATTCCAAGAAGCTTGTACACCTCTTTTCTTCTTCGAGCATTTCAATGCCACTCTTCTTTAATATTTTATCAATACGCTCAGTCGCGCCTTTTTTGTTGTTCTGGCACCGCACACCTAGCGGTGTCAGAGCTTCGTTATCAGTTTGCTCTTTTTCTCGTAGTCTTTTGTAATCGTATTCGCTTAGTACGTCATGATAAGCATGCTTAGCCTCTCTTACAGCTTCAGCAATAGGCTTACCCTTGGCAATATCAAACATAGCATCTGTTGAAGCTGCTAGGTTTCGTTGATGGTCTTGTTCTAAGCCTGCGCTATAGCTTTTTTTAATGGTGTCCACACTACTGTTGCCTGAGATAGATACAAGATAAATATCCTCGGTCACCTTCATCAAAGTGTCTAGCTTCGTTTTACGTAAAATAGAAGGTGTTATTTTCGTGAGTCCTAAATAATCTAATAACTTATTTACAGCCGTTTGAGGGTGCTTGGTTACCGCTATAAAAGTAGTAACCTCACCTTTGCTTGTAACAAAAGGAAATAAGGGTGCGTCTAAATCAGCGCCTGTGATTTTGGATGATACTAATAGCCAGCTCTCAATAAACTCCCGAGCATATTTACTAAAGCCTATCCCGTTGTCTATTTCTCGATAATTTGATCGGCCTTTTATTGCATCAAAAACATACTTCCCTCCTTGGATTTGCTTAAAATACACATCCCTTCGTTTCATGTTAAGCATAGGTGTGGTATTCATGCCGGTAAACATAAAGCATATCATTGCAGCTATGCGTGTTAACTGGTTTCTCCAATCCCCTGCAAGGCACTTTTTAAAAGATGCGGCTTTGTTTCTTTTTTGCTGTGTACTCCAACCGCATTTCTTTACACTGTCATTAAAAAGCACATCATCCCACATCGGGCTAATTTTAGGAGTGGTGTTATTTTCAAGATGTATAGCTAACCCCTTAAACCCTCTAAACAATATCTTTACGGTCGGCTTTAATTCACTTTCTACATGGATAGCTTTATGTGACTTTGTACTTTTCGCAGCCCCTATAACTGGAGGTAATCTCTTGGCATCTGCATACCTTCCTTTTGCCTTAAGGATAAAGTTCAACATCTGCTTTGCATTGTTCATGCTACCAGGTGCACCCTTGTTTAGACTAACCCGATCCCTCCAACCCTCCATATATAGCTTTATTAAGTCGTTGTGAAAGTAACCTTCTTCTATCGCTAAATGACCTTTATCATCTAGCCAACGAATATAAACACAAAGTTCGTCAAATTGGGTTTTCCTCGTAACATTAAAATCAGGTTTAAACAATCGATACATAGCACGAACAAAATCATCTCGTTTCATGTCAATGCACACAGTAGAAGTGGCAAACTCACCTTGCTTTGATAGATTAGGGCATCCTTTATATTTCAGTCGCTTAAAGTGAGCTTTTGTTCTACCTTCGGCTTTCAACACCATCGCTTCGATGGTTAATGGCTCAACACTCGCTATAGGCGCGACCATATCTCTGGTCGGCATTACAGCTTTTCGCTTATTACCCAACTTAGCTAGAATGGGCTCTTCTACAGAATTATCATTTTCAAGCATCAGTACAACCTACTAGAATTAATTCGTCTTCTAGTTCCTCCAGCTCATTCCACTCATCGAATACCCCCATATAATCTAGTACATCTTCATAAATTTCATCGCCAGTAGGCTCGTTCTCTGCAATTTTCAAATACTTTATGGTTATGTCTAAATCTTCATGACCTAATAGTTCAGAAACTGCCGCCAACGCTTTTTCCGTAGTCATTTTTTGCAACAACAGCCTAAATATCGACACGGCGAAAGTAGGGCGTAAATTATGTATAGCTCCCCGCATCTCTTGCCCTAAAATTGCTTTTACCGTATTTCGCACTTCATTCCATCGATTATTTAACTCATTTAGCTTTAAGAAAAATGGTATTCCTGAATGACTAATAAAAACATATTTCTTCTTTTCATCAACACCATCAACGCTCTCGAAGAAAGCATCTTCACCTGCTTCGCGTTTTGTCTCACATAACCCTTTAAACTTCGCTAATCGTTTCTGATAGCGTGTAGAACGCGTATATTCATATAGTAACTGCATAATGTCGCTAGGAATAACAGTCCTTCGGGATTTATTGTCACCTTCTTTTGATTTAGTTAACGAGCCGTATTCCGCACCCACACCTAACCTAAGCATAGTTTTATTTCGCGGCGGTTTAGCTATTTGGCCACAATGTAAGCTAGCCACTTCTTCTTTTCGCAAGCCAGTGAAGCGGCATACTAGAAAGAAAAGGCAATATTCTTCAGCTAGTTGTACGAATTTTTTTTGTCCTTGAACGTTCTTTATTACCCGTTTTGTGTGAAGCAGAATCTTTTTGACCTCAGCCCATTGAGTGTTTGTTAATGGGCTTAAATCTCTTCTCCCTGGCTCACCCGCTTCGCCATTATTACGTTTTGATTTTGGAAAGCGAAGGCGAAGGTCTGTTGTATGCACGTTTTTACTCATATAAGCTTTCATACTCTGTCCATTAGCTTCATAGTTAACTGTTATTATTTCGTGTGCGAAGGGTTCGTTGTTAAACTGATAGCCTCGACGAAGATGAAATGAATAAAATTTTGTCACTGCACGCATATAAGCTGAGGCTGTCGATCTGGCTAACCGCAACGCATGTTCAGGCTCCTCTAAAACAGAGTATTTTAATGCTACCCTATATTGATAGGTGATTCGTTGATTTTTACGATTAGGCATGAAATCCCACGTTGGCCGAGGTAAGTCAATCAACTCATCAAATAGGTCTTCGTCATATTCTTTATCCCATTTTTCTTGTAGCTTTATAAGAAAGGAAAAGAAGTGAACCAAGGCTTTAGAGAGCTGGTCTGACTCTTCTTTTTCATCATCAATATGATGGGCCATAAGAAAGGGAGTAACTTCTTCCATTGGTTCAAAGGAAACTATCTCGCCTTTTTTATTTCTCCCTACAAGGTTTAGGAAGGTTATCCGTTTAATATGAGACGGATTGTTTTTAGATAAAGTAGCTTGAGGCTCACCGTCGTCATTAATACTTATTAAGGGGATCTTATAAGTGAACGGTTTTATTTGGGTAGAAGATACTTCGTATGATATTTCAGACATAAAAAAAGTAAGCTCAAGTTGTTATTAGGCAACCTAAGCTTACTTTTTATTCTCACAATGTAAAGTGTTTAGTTAAGGTTTATATGTAACCTCTACCTCGTAATCATCACCTTCATCACCTTCATCATCAGAAGAGTCACTCTCAAGTTTTTTAATGTTCTGTTCGTCTTTAGCATAAAAAGTGTTTGGGTGTTCATTCCAATCGTCATCATCTAAATCATCAGCTAAGTCATCAGCAG
>TARA_R110001592_G_scaffold10838_5_pt1 | contig 13944 bp, 10 predicted proteins | sample TARA_R110001592 | Tara Oceans TARA_R110001592 (sample SAMEA4398387) | marine metagenome | biome: Polar Biome; feature: [SRF] surface water layer (ENVO:00010504); material: water (ENVO:00002006), including particulate matter (ENVO:01000060) such as... | depth 5 m
CTGTAAGACTTTTCCAGCCCAGCATTATCCGCCGTGCTTTCATCTGAAGAGTCTGCGCCGTCTTCGCCAAGTAGATATTCATCGAGCATCTGAGAAACCTGATCAGGGGTCTTGCGCTCAAAAAGTGCATCCCACTCAATTTCCGTTTCTAGAACTTCCTTTGTCATCTCCTTATCGTCGCAGAGCTTCGAACTCTTACGACGAGCAGTAATAATGGTGTTTGGATACATGGCACCTGGGGCCTTACCATAGGTAATGACCAAATCAGTTCCATCGTGTGGATCGGTGATATCGCCATAATCCGGATTCAACACCAGTTGAAGAAGATTTTCATAAACAGTTTTACTAAATCCCCAAACCTTAACGCCTTCGTTTTCCTCGCCGCGCACGAGGACCGGCGAAAAGAAGCGCTGCTTTGCCATCAACTTCTTTGCCATTTCACGAGACTCGTCAGAGCCATCCTCCCAAAGCTTGCGAACAAACTGATCAAGCGCATCTTCTTCACCAAAATTACGCTTTGGGCTCAAAAAGCCAAAATTGTTGCCAAGGTTATAATGAAACCAAAACTCCTTAAAAGGGTCGCCGTCCTGTGACGGCACAATGCGAATAACGCTTTCTCCCTCCGGTGGCTTCCAAAACTTGCTTCCATTTCCCTTACTGTGTAGTGCCGAAAGCTTAGCACGCATTTTCTTTAAATCAATTGCCATTTTTTATTTTCTCCTGTGTTATAGAACTGGTTGATTTTTCCAGCCCCGCTTAATGTTTAAAAATTAATTGAACTACGTTTGTGAACATTTCCATATAAACATGGTTCTCATCATAAGTTGTTGATATAACTTTATAAGAACTGTCCACCTTTTCGTCTTTAAGCTGTTTTTCAATATTGTCCAACAACTTTTCATGTGAATCCCATGTTTCACTGTCTTCAGCTATAGCAAAATAATACACCTTTTCGCGAACGCTGTCAAGGGGGTAAAAATAAATTTCTTGCCCCAATGAACTGTCTACATAACCAAATGTAGAAATTCTATTTACGCTTTCCGGTGATTCCGCAGTGTTAATAACACCTTTACTATTTTTAAAATAATTTAACATATGAAATGAGCTTGCCAACATTCGCCTAAGACGATCATTTATTTCTATAATTTTAACTCCCTTAGTATACTGCATTATATGCGCTGTGTCAACCAAAATAATTCTATTCAACGCCGCTGAGCGTGCCAATTCTTGTAAAACTCCATAAGCTGCGCGCTCTATCATCACACATGTTTTATTTAACAAGCGACGGTTTGGTCGAATATAAACAACATTTAGCACCTTATCTTTTAGCTGCTGCAAAACGGCCAGTATACTGCCGGTGATTTCCTCTTCTCCGCTAACAAATAAATAAACCTCTTCATCTTCTAATTTAGAAAAAAATCTTTTAAGATCCGGCACATTTTCTTCGTATGCGCGGTGGCTGCCCTGCTCTTTCATTTGATAAAAGCTGCAGTCTTCTTCGTTCTCTTTTCCTGTCGCTATCTTAAAGCAACTATAATTTGGATACTGCTTTAATAGGTCTATAATTGCACAACCAGCATCGCCAAGGCCAATCAAGTTCATAATTTTTTCATAGCTCCAAAATTTTTACCAACTGAGATGTTCGCCCCAAAGAGCCCCAAGTCAGTTTTTTGAAATGTTTCAACCAACTTTTTTAATATATCACGGTCATGTTCTTTATAATCAATTAAAATTGAATCATGAATAACCGCGGTAATAAAAGATTCTCTTCCTTTAAGCAACTTATTTATTTTAATCGCCTGTTTTAGCAATAAATCTGAGGCGGTGCTTTGTATCAAATAATTCAAAGCATGAAAATCGTCGGCCTCTATTTTTCTATCAAATGGTGTGGTTACTATTTTACCATCCCAGTATTTTTCTTTAATAGTGAATCTATCATAGGCTCTATTGGCCAAGTAGTCTTTCGATTCTGAATTGTATAGCCACGCAAAAATACGCTCCTTAGCTTTGTCGCGGCTTACGAGTCCGCGAAACACATTCTTAGCATTCCATGCGTGTATATCCTCTTTAGGTTGCGGCTTCCCGGCCAAGGCGAGCAATACGCGCAACTCGTTAGCATTAAAGTCTAATTCAAGAAGCCAGTCATTTTTTGGTCTAAGAACACTACGAAACTTCTTATTAAAGTTTAATATTGGAAAACTATTATATTTCGTAGCCATCCTGCCTGTTCTGGCGGCATACATATTGTAAGAAACCTTGTTGGATGCATTCTTAATTTTATTAAATTGTGAAACATCTACCTTGGTTTTTAATTTTCTGCTGGCGTTGTGTAGATCTAAATTTAATGGACGCGAATTTATTTCATGTAAAAGGAAATTAACCTCTTTCATAAACTCATAATTGGGGGGCCTTTGATAATTTTCTAGCACATGTTGCGTAATTTTATTTTTTGTCTCATAAAAATTCATTAAAAATGAATCGGGAACAAGGTCAAAAAAACAATTTTCATTTAAATTTATTTGAGCAACGTTTAAACATCGCAAGAACACTTTAAGCTTCTTGCAAACTTCTTGCCACTTTTCTTTTAAATGTTCCGGACACGCATCATCAATATTGTCTTTTTCACATAGAAGCTTTGCATAGGTCGCATCGCGTATTATCAAATTAGGCGTGGCGTCCCAAGTAGATTCCAATTTCAGCAATTTAAGGTCCGGATCTTTATGGATCTTCCCATCACCATACACACCAACACAGTCTATTTTATTATCGAGAGCTTGAAAAATCATAAATAGGATATATCTTCACCAATATGGGCGTCAAATTTGTTCTGTGAAGTTATTATACCCTTTTTATTCTCTCTTTGCAAGTTAATTTTTGAAACCGGATCGTGCCTATAAGCAACGGTGCCTAAGTTATATTTAATATATTCAACTACTTTTTCAACCTTATCTGAAGTAAAGGAATTATAAATTGAAGTAATGTTTTTTGTGTGGAATTCCCTTACCTTACCAGGGACTTTTAAATCTAATTCTCTTAGGCGTATCTCGTAAAAAAACTTTAAGTAATCAAGATTATTTAAGTTTGGTATTTCTTGCCTATTTTTAAATTGCATTAATGTTTTTTCGCACTTTCCAATTGAATATTCATTTGTCTTATAGGTAGGAAATATTTGTCGAAATGTCAAATAAAAGCTTTTTACAAAATCCTTAAACTCGTTAAAATAAATTCCCAAATCCGGCACCTCATAAAAAGTTTCAAACAACTTTTCTGGGAGTACTTCAGTTGTGCCGGGCGTGTATTCGTCAAGAATATAATTTTGCATAGCTTTGACTTGTATGTCCGCTATAAGTCGCCAAGGAATATTCCTATCTATTTTAAATCCATATTTCGCGCATAATTGACCCAATATATCAAAATTTTCGTCTGCAGCAAATTTAAAACGGGTCTCGTCGTCATCATATTCGCCTTCAAATATTTCTATGCACAGTCCGGTTGTTGAAATTGGATTAAATGTCGATTCCAAATAGCCCTTCCTAGTAAAAGGGCGCCGGCTTTCCTCTAAATAATCTAATAATATTTTAACGAAGTCATCAAAATTTTTAATCACAATGTTATCAGCTATTGCAGCCAGAGTGGCTTCAAAAAAATCATCAAATAGGGTTTGAATATATTCTTCGTATTTGGCCCGCGGGCTCTCCCAGCCCTTTGTGTCTTTTAAAGTCTCCCCAAAGAATTCCGACTGTCGGTAAATGATTCCTTGTTTATAAAGAACTTCATAGTGTTGTTTCATTTTTAGAAATGAACGAGCAGCAAAATGTATGCATGCATTTTGTTTTTCTGCCATCTGGTCTGAAATATATTTAAGGGAGCCCTCGTTTAACATTACTGCCTCGCCTTTCTCATTGACCTTGCCATAATATGGATTAACATACCACAAATCCATTTGAGTTGGCTCTTGTTCAAACAAGTCATCATATAGAGTTCTAGTCTGATATAAATCTTTTATTGAAGAATCGTTATTTGTGTTGGGAAGATCGGGCACTATAAGTTCTCCTTAATGTCTTTTTGATATTCGCTTTGCGCAGTCGATTCTTTTCGCGCTGCACGGGTTGGCTTAACATCAGAATTGATGCCATTCTTTTCTAGAGCCCGCGGGTCAAGCGAAAGCAGTTCTTCTATATAAAGAGGCACATTGTGAGACAGGTTTGAGGGGCTCTCGATCGCATCGTTGTCCTGCTCAATTGCCTTTTCTCCTCTGTTTTTAACGGTTGCTGGATTGTAAACCCATGTGCCATAAACAGTTGTTTGATAATTTCCTCGTGAAATAGTATCGGCCACTTTTTGTATTACATAATAACCAACAATGCCAGGGTCGTATGTTGTATCGACAAGGCCCAGAGAGTTAGGCGAAATCGCAAAATATCCTCCCCTAAAGAAAACATTGTTGCCAACCAAGTCTACATTTGCGCTGTATTTATACCTGATCAACGTAGAAGGAGAGTCTTTCTGTGCTTCGGCCCACAAGGCCGTTCTTAATTTAGGCAAATCTTGCGCAGAAAAACTAATTTGCCTCAAAAGACCGGCGTTGGCGCCGATCTTGATATATGAAACCCCATATTTAGAATCATTTGATTCATTAAAGTTGGTTTCTGCAAGTTTTAACCTTAAAAACGGCGACGCTCGATCTGAACTGGGATTGCGCATAATTGTGTAAGCAACCAGGGGGGTGGGGTCTTTTGATTTTGCCCCCTGGCGAATAACTTCTAAAAACTTATTTAGATCACTGTCGCTAAAATTTTTATATAAATTATTAAAAAGCTTTTTTTCTTGTTTGTTGCCACGAAGCTTGGTCAAAAAAGAAATGGGCTTAATAACACCCAATTTATTTTTATCAAATATTCCAGTTGAACTTTTATAAAGCGCCTGTGGCACCAAATCTGTCATAATATCTTCTAAAAAATCACCAAATGAATATTCTAATCTGTTTTTTGCGGTATAGTTTTCATAATACCACTTCTGAAATGTTTCAGACTCAATTAGTACATCGCCCAAATTAACTGTATAATCGTGTCCAAGACTTCGGGCGGGCACATTGCTTAACAATACATAAGGAAATGCGTCTTTATCATCATCCTTAAGCATCCTAAAGGCTGCGGAAATTAAAGCTCGCAAAGAAAAGAACATTATGTAACCATACTTTTTTTCCTTTTTTTCCTTGCTGGCACCCTTTGGCCTATTAAAAAGTTGCCCACACAACTTCTCTAAATAATTTTCTTGCTCTTCCTGTGTTTCTCCTAGTTTGGCCAAAAAGATACTATCATATTGACTACTATCAAATTTTGTTTCAAACCCTTTTAATTTTTTAAAAGCCCTTTTGTTGGTCTTTTTGCCTGGGACAACCAAGCTTAAATCAGTAAATGTAGTATAGGCGCGACCATCACGTCCCGTTTCTTTACTTGAGGAAGGCTCATCAATTGATTTAAAAGACAACGTAAACATCTCGTAGTGATTAATTATGTTTTCAATCAGCGTAGACTTAACCATGGGGGCAAGTCTTTTTCTCAGTTTATTTGCCTGGAGCGCCAATACTTTCCTATTTTTTAGTAAAGTATCTTTACGAGATTGAAACCTAGTAACCTCTCTTTTGACTTCACCCTTAGAGGATTTTTTTACATACGACAAATCTCTGCGCTTTGCTTTTAAATTTCGCTCTATTGCTTTTAGTTCTTTATTGCCATCATCTATTTTTTTTCTTATTTCGCCATAAACTTTAAGCTGCTTCTTTAACGATGGGGCAATTGGTGCCTGAGATATCACCACATCATTTTGCATAACCCCAACATCATTACGAGTATATACATCCGCATCTTGAGATGTCGTATAATTAACCGTTAATCTAATAGATCCATCTTGTTGAATATTAAAATCATGGCCGTAATACCTTAAAATAAATTTCTTTTTTTCTTTTTCTCGTATAAGGGCCTGCATTTTTGCAGGAATAATGCCAGTATCTGTGCTATTTGATATACCATAGCCATACTCAATAGCAATCTGCTCCTTAAAAGAATCTAAAAAGCCAATTAATTTCAAAAAAGAAAATCCGTATGGAAGCTTTTTACCGTTGATGGTCCTATCGTTTGTCAAAACATTCGTGTTTTGAAAGAAAAGCGAAATGTTTACTTTTACATTCATTAAATTGCCAAAGGCGGGAAACTGCCTATCAACATTAACGCTTTCTATGCCGGCACCATCGCCTCTTGCAAATCGGCTCTTTAAAATAGAAAATTCAGCTTCTTCAGTAAAGGTTGGAAAGGGGAAAGCGTGCTCAATCCAGTCCTTGTTGTTTGGTGCTCGATAACGATAAAGCACTTTAATAGTTGGGAAAAGGGCGCCTAATTCTGCAGACCCAATGTTGTTCATGTATCTTAAATAATCACGATAATTTTGCCTTTCCTTGGGTGTGCCCCCTCTTGGAGAAGGATAAAGCTCTTCAAAGTTTTGGTTAAAAAGTGGGTTGAGGCTGATAATTTTTTCTCTACCGGCTTTTCTTTTTGTTTTTATATTTTGATATAAATTTTGTGATTCGGCTGGAGAAATGCCAAACTCTTTGGCGGTCTCTTCATTAAAATCGTCATCATAAATTATCTTAGCCATTGAGGAGCGACGCCCTTCAAAAGACCCACGTACCAACTGAGCAGTAACAAAGTCGGTAATAATGCCCTGTTTATTAGAATTTTGAGGGAAAAACACATTTAAATTTGACATTTTATAATCCGTAGCTTGATAACACGCTTTCTAAAGGGAGCGGAATTTCAATTATTTCACCAAGCTTAACATGATGCTCTGTTGGTTTTTTGTTATATAGGGCGATGACCCACCAATATTCCGGACTATTGTAGTAGGTTGTTGCCAATTTATAGAATCGGTCACCAACTGACCAAATTTTTGTGGCCACCTCAAAATCAACGGCCTCATTTAAGGTTGGATACTTTAATATGTTTATTGGTAATTGACGAATGCCATTTTCATTAAATCTTTTTGGAAAAGTTTTCTTGTAGCCTGCAACTGCATTTATATACTCAAGTGCTTCTTTATATCTGGTAACTGCCATTTAATTATTTTCCTTCCAATATTTGTTTAGTCTGTCTTGCTTTTTTTGTCGCAGCGGTGCCGCCGAGGCCCCCAACGGTGCCGCCAGTGCTATTTTCCACATTTACATTGCTACTGAACCCTTGGCTGTCACCTTGAGAAAAGTTAAGGGCCGAAGACCTCAATTCATATGGAAATCCACGGTCGGCCAAAAAGTTTCCCTCTTCATCAAATCCAAGATTGCCTTCATGAAGTATCGTCATGCTTAAAGCCAACTCATAAGCCTTCAAAAGAAGCACTCCATCGCCAGCCTCCTCTTGACTAATAAAAAGACCATTTGTGTTAACATCGTGGTTAATGCTCACTTGTCCGTTCACATAGCCCAAAAGACCTTGGCCCGGATTAAAAGGGTTTTGAATTAAATTAGCAAATTTAATTCGCATTAAGGGGGGCGAATTAACCACTTTTGTTCCGTTGTGTCCTACATTTACATAAGAGGGGTATAAATTTCTAACAATGGTGTTCAATTTTTGCAAATTAATTCTTGCGTCTTCTTCGTTAAAAGATGGCATTCCGATTGTAAGGCTTATGTTTCGGGAAGTACCCTGATAAATTGGAATATTGTCCATACGACCGTAAACTTGGACACTGCCAAATTCTGGGCTGTAATTATCTTGCAGGCCTTTAATATAGGCCGGGAAGCTTACGCCAAGGTCATTAGTCGTAGGAAAAGATATAAATATGTTTGAAAATGGATACTTCAAGCGAATTTCACGCTCTTCTGGAGCGGAAACAATCAGCTTAGGATCACTTTCTAAAATAGTTTTAAGCGGTTGATTTGGCATTTATATTATTCCTCATTACTTTTCTCATCCCGGGATCGCGATCACACCATAGCCTCTCTCGCCGGGCTTTGGGGTGCCAGTAGGACTGTTCAAGGCCTTGACGGCCGTGGTAGTCGATGCTGTACCTCCGCCACCGCCCTTGGTCACAACAGTGAGCTTCAAGCCCTTCTCTGTGACGGCTGTGGTTAAACTATTCATACTCGTTGCAAGACCCTCGGCTTGGCGGGATTGTCTATCCATTAAATCTTTTAAGCCGCCGGGACCTTCAATAACGTTGCTCTTAAAGCCAGCGTTGAATTTGTCCAATTCTGCGGTGGCGCCGCTGAGAACTTTGGTTATACCAGCATCTTGTAGCGCCTGTATGCCAACCATCGTGGCTTTTGATATCGCTTCAGTTTTCGCGAATGATATTCTCTGTGCCACGCCTTCGAGCCCAATAGTTATACTATTAACGAGTCTATCGTTTGCCACTTCTACTCTTTCCGCTCTAGTAGTCTGCTCTTGGGCCAAGCGCTGTTGTTCAGACGCTTGCATAGTAGATAAATTTTGTGCACCGGATAAAAAGCCTTCAACATCGCCGGTAATGTCTTTTTCAATTAAGCTCTTTAAAACTCCAATTTTCATACCAGTGGTTTGTTGCAACTGTTTTAACACTGCACGTTGGCCAAGTTCAGACATGCCTTCAATTTTTCCACCAACTTCCCGAATCTGTTCAGCAATATACTGCATTCTCTCAGGCTGGCTCATTAATGTGGCCTGCACGGCGTCAAACGATCCCCCTAAAGACGCCAAAAGCATGTTTAACTCGCCACCAAATGCCATGCCGCCCTCTAATTCATCAAACTTTTCAGTTAAATCAACCAATTCCCCAACATCGGCGCCCATGCGGCGGGCAATTTGTTGAAAAACAGTAAACTTTTTCATAGCCTGATCCGCATCCATATTAAACATGAACTTTTCAATGCTCTGATTAAACTGTCCAAATATTTTATTAAATGGCTGACCCGTGTCCTTGGCAAATTTTAATAATGTGTCCGAAAACTTTTTGGCCTGGGCGCCCCCAACATTAAACCCTATATCAAGTTGGTTGATCAGGCTAACGCTATCTGCGGTTGTTATACCAAATCTTTCATTTATTGCAACTAACTTATTTAGGGCTGCAGCGTTACCAGGGAATGTTTTATCGCCCAGTTGAGCTAAATTTTGTCTAAATTCGTTTTGTGCCTGTACTAAAACGGAAAGACGTACACCATATCTTGATAATTCTGCACTTTGTTTAGATAATTGATCTAAAAATTTAGGCCCATCTTTGACGCCGATTTGTACAAGACCAGTTCTGTATTTTTCTACTGAGCTTACAACCGGGTTTAACACCTTCATAAACCCAGAGGCGCCGTTCAAGAGGGTCGCGAACATAACGTTCATTTTACCGCCGGCGCCTTCAGCTTCTTTTAAACCCGTCGCTAGATCGCCGGCACCCCCCAGCAATCCGTATAAAGCCTTTTCTGCCTCTGTAGCGCCTCCAGTAAAATCCTGCACTTCCTCGTAAAGGCCCTTCATAGCGTCCTTCGTAGCGCTCATACGCCTGGACGCTGCTGCCGCTCCTTTATTTGCTGCTGCTTCGGCCGCCTTCTGGGACGCTGCCGTGCCGGTCCCCCCAGGTTTTTTTTCATCTGCCATTTGTAAAGTGTCCTCTCTTTAATTAGAAAGGTGGCGCACTTTTTTTCTTTACTTCTTCATTTCTTCAAAATGTTGATTAAGGCGTTTTGAAAACCAATTCCGCAAACCAACTGGAAAAGCGTAAAGCTCAAAGAAAGAAAATTTACCGTGCATCATCACCAAAAATATTTGCTCATACACAGAATTAATATAGTTAGCCGTCAGGCCAAAAAAAGTCTGCCCCAATGGGCACAACCCCCTTACTCTGATGGCCGCAGCTATCGCAAGAGTGTTCATAACTAAATATTACATCTGGTCGAGTCTCTTCGTACACTTTTTGTAAAAAACGAGAATCTTTTATCAGCATCTTTTGAATATATTGATCAATATAAGACCGGTCTGTGCGCTCATTAATTGAAACTATAAGCTGCCGGTGAAGAGAAATAACTTTTTCTGGAGGGAGGTTATGCTTCTCTCTTATCTTTTCCTGTTCTCTTATCATTTTTTCATCAGTGCCAGTAATCAATCTAAACTGTATCACATCTTTAGATTTTGGCAATTCAACTTTAAATGTCCCGTCAGAATTTTTTGTACAAGACAACTGACTTAAATCTTTATTAGTTAGCTCTTCTAAATTTGCTGTTAATTCTTTTCCCTCTAAGCACTTTTGGCATAAAGAATAAAAGTGATATTCACTACCGTAGGCATTTTTACGCGCGTTTAATAATATGGCATTTTTGTCACCAATTAATAGACTTTCAACGCTAACCCTGTCAACGAGAATGCTTTCAATTAATTTATCAAAAGCGACTCCTTCGCGGTTATATGTAGGTGAAGTCAAAATATCTTCTTCTTTTGTTGTCATAAATCTAACTTCAACTTTTTCTTTTTTATGCCAGGGGTGGTCCTCTGTATAAAACTCCCCACTCGATGGAAGTTCTACAAAATCAGTAGGAACCGAATACCCGGAAACATTTTGATTTGGCTGGACATACTGCGTCTCTTGTTGTTTTACATATTGCTCAAGCAACTCAGGGGGTACCTGAGATCTTGTTTCGTTCCTACCTGCCATGCTTGCTCCTAAGTGCCTCTAAATTCATATGTGGCCCAATCATAGTTTACACCAACTGCGATATCTGTTAAGTCTTCTGAGCCATAACTTAATTCGCTAAATTTAACGCTGGTTATCATCCCATTGTGAAGCGTCCAAGATTCGAACACTTCGCCGTCGCCGTCCATGGAGACAATCTTAATTTTGCCCAACGACTTCACAAGATTTTCTTTAGAAAGGTTTTTTGTACCAAAGGCCGCATCTCTTGCAGTGTCCAGCGGGCTTGTAATCGCCCTTAAAGCAGTCAGTGTAGTTGACCCTTGGCCAAAGCTGCTGATGTCGCTGGGCGGGATATAACTATGGGCCAGCAATTTTGCCATGATATTTCCACCGGGCGAACCAACGACATTTTTACTAAAAATTTCTCTAATTGTAAAATTAATCGGCTCCCACTTTACACGAGTCGGAAATTTTAATATATAATCTAATAAGATGTGTTCTTGAACTTCAACAGAATACGAAGGCCTATTAACATTTACAATGTACGCAGAGGGGATGCCATCGACATACAGATAAAAGCGGTGCTTCTGTTGTGCGTCTATAAAAAGGTCGCGGTCAAATAATTGTACTTGACCATTGAAAATGCTATACTTGGCAACATTCTTAAGGCCACGAGTGGTGAATGTATCTTTAATGAACCCCATACTTTAATTAGTAAAGAAATAAAATTTTAAGTGGCGCCCGTGTCGACAGTGGAGGTTAAAACAGCCCAGTCATAACGAAGAGCCATTGTGAGTTCAACCAATCCTTCATCAGAATAGGCCATATCAGCATAGCTAACACTCTTAATCCATGGATTTTTCAAAGTCCACGTCTCTATAACGCTCCCCTTGGAATCCAAGGTATCAATTGTGATTTCCCCCAAACCGTCAACCATGGCGGCCTTAGAGAGGCTTTTTCTTTGATAATTATCACCTCCAGGGACTGGATCGAAATCACTAGGATTGACATATCCACCATTTTTAATAAAGTCCAACAATCTCTTCGAATTATTTTGATCAATTGGGTCGACCAAAGTAATGGAAATCTCATTCCATGTCACACGGCCAGGAAAATAAAAATCATGAACTAAAAACTCGTGCTTAGCCTCGCCAATTGAAATTTGTGGCCTATTAGTTGTTTTGATGGTATAAGTGGCGATGCCATTAAGATTCAAAACAAATTTAAATTTTCTTTTAGGCTCTCTCAGTGGGCCTGACCAAATCGGTACCGCGTCGGTTGGGTTTAACTTTACTGGCATCTTTTATCTCCTACTTTAATTAGTCCTTATCTAAATTAATCTTCAAACGACGCGCCTGTATTTGTAATGATAAAATCAAGTGCGATGAACTCAATGGCCCTTGCAGGCTTCAAGAATAATTTCGCATACAATATGTTTTGATCAATTAAATCAGGAGTGGTGGTGGTTTCATCCAAAATCAACTTATAATCTGTTAACCCAAAACGACTCTTAACATCGTCTAAGAATGGAATTGCCTGAGACTTGAAATTATTCCAAGTATTCGGAACATTCGGCTCAAATAAAACCCTTGAAGAAATTTGTGAAATTCCTCTCTTGAGATAAATCATCAATCTTCTTACATTAATTCTATCAAGCGCAGTTCTTTCAACCTGAAGTGTCTTTTGGCCAAACACCACAATTCCCTCATTTGGGAAATTAGCAATTGGATTAACATTAACCTCATAAAGATCGTCCCGGTCGCTCTTAAACAGTTTTAAGGCCGTTGCCACTACTGGAACGCCTGCAACGCCGCTGGACAGCCCGCCACGATTAAAGCCCGCAGGGGCAAACCATGGCGCCTGAAGTCGGTCTGTGTATGCCATGGCACCAAGGGCGGCAACCGATGGAGGCGACCACAAATCTTTACCAGCAATTCCATCACGAATTTTAACCCATGGGTAATATGCGCTTCCGTAACTAGTGTTATATTTTCTGTCCTTGACTGTTTGTACGGCACTCACGACACTACCAAAGCTTAATGATTTGCTACTATCATATAAATATTCATGTGGAGGCACGTAACTATTCGGAACATCAATAATTGCCAGCGCATCACCTCGCTCTTGAGTATTGTCAATTAATAAATTTGTTAATGACTCATTTTCTAAGCCAGGAATAGCAGCAACATTGTAACTAACAATTTCTGGATTCTTAATCGTTTCAATTGCTCGGTAATAAGACATATACTCATAACTTGTCTCTTTTGTAGCACTCGTGCCAATATTGGAATTGGCCAGCGGATCAGAATTAGTAATATCAAATCCATCAGTAGCACCGAAAAAGACAGTTGTCAAATTGCCTGCACCGACATCTAGAATCGTCTTATATCCATTTGACGTGCCGGCATTAAAGTTGCTCGGCACTGAGCCTGTTGCGCTCAAGGAATAGCCTAAGTTTCTAGAGGCAGTTGCGTATGCTAAAACGCTAGCAGACGCTGCCAAATTGGTCAAATCCCCGTGCGGGAGAGCACCATTGATAATAACGTTATCTAAAGAAACAGCAAACTGATATTTCAAAACTGTTCCATCAGCAGTGTGCGGATTAGAAACATTATCAGGCTTCACGCGAACCAAGTCACGGATGTCTTCTTTAAAGTTATCTGTGCCATCGGCCGTGGTCTGTGCACCCCAATATGCCAACTTAAAGTTGTCTACGGTGCTCGTGGTTGTTCTAATTGGAACTTCTGGGAATTCAATCTTAACACCCATGGGATACTGTGCGCCGCTCAAGATGCGGTTCATACCCTTGTATTCACCAAGGAAACTGCTGCCCGGGAACGCATAGCCATTAGTATGGCCCCAAGTCCCTGTGGCTGCTCCACCCATGCCATGCTTAAGTGCATCGCGGTTAAAACTCTGATCGGCAAACTTTGTTGGGCCCGTAACACCATAAGGAACATAATCGGCCGGGAATCCAGTTTCAAATTCTGGATCTACCTCTACACGAATATATTTCGACCTATTCTCAAACTCACCCTTTTCATAGGTGCGGCCGGCCGTTTCGTCATAAGCAACATATTTAGTACCGATCTTTCTGAGAAGGTAATTATTAGAATTGGGGTTCAAATTACAACCCTCAAATGACTCAACAATTTTTGCATTATCATCACTATCTCGTAACGTTCTAATTCTTACAGTAAACGAAGCATACGGCTCCACATCTTCATTTGAAGAGGCGCGAATATTTGTTAATGAAATCTTAAGATTGTTCTGAGTCCATTCTCCTGCGTCGAGACCAAC
>TARA_R110001592_G_scaffold361604_3_pt1 | contig 13935 bp, 18 predicted proteins | sample TARA_R110001592 | Tara Oceans TARA_R110001592 (sample SAMEA4398387) | marine metagenome | biome: Polar Biome; feature: [SRF] surface water layer (ENVO:00010504); material: water (ENVO:00002006), including particulate matter (ENVO:01000060) such as... | depth 5 m
TTGCACTGTCTGCTTCTCTAAAAACATTTGCACTATCTGCTGATGAATCTTGTAATGGATTTTCTACAATAGATTTATCACCCTGTGGCACACTACCCTTTGCCGCACCTGTAGCACTTAAGGAACTTTGTGCTTGTGTAAATACACTTTGTGCTTGTTTCGCACGGCCTACCATAGTAGATTGTATATGTTTAGCATCCTGTAAAACAGTTAAACCTTCCATACCTTCCTTTTCCCTATCTCCAGTAGAATCACCACTTGCAGCGATTTTTGCCTGTGAAACATTATTTATTAAATTACTTTTTCTTGTATTATAATTCTTTAAATTAACTGCTTGTCTTATAGCAATATTTCTATTTTGTTGCATAGCAATTTCATTGTGAGAATTACCTTGTGCGATTGTTCGTGAAATTCCTAAACTATCTGACATTTATTTAATAAAATATATTAATCTTCATCCGAATTTTCTAATTCTTTAACTTGGCCCTCATTTCCACTGCCTGTTACAATTGATGTTCCTTTAGCAAGTAATGTCTCAAAGTTTTTATATGCTTCTGGTGGATTTTCTGCTAAATTTAAAAATAAGAAATTATACCTTTCAGGAGTAGCCATCTTATATAATTTTTTAATTGCTTCATATCCTCCGAACTGGTCTCCATATTCCTCAAATACTTTATCAAGCTCCTGTTGATTAGGAAATGGACTACCTACAATGACGGCCGTAGCATTTGTTCTTATAACTGGACTAACGTGCCTGAATTTTTGTGAAGAAATCATTAATAATTTAATATTATAGTGCCTGAATCTGCTTGCTAAATGATTTACTTTTGCTTCCCTTCTAATTGTGCCTAAACAATCATCTAAACAAATACTAATCGCAGGCATATCTTTTTTCTCAAATTTATTTTGATAACTTACAATATCATCTATAATACTGTCTTTATATCCATCATAACAATCTGCGAATTTTAATAAATAACGGCTCGTATCGTCATTATGGATAGTCGGGCTTAGTATATGAACTGCATCAAAATAGTCTTGCCCATAAAAATTATCATTTAAATAAAGATTGCTAATAATTGTGCTCTTGCCTGTCCGTATAGGACTACATAACAACATAAGACACGGAGGTTTCGGCAAGTTTATATGTAATGGTTTCTCTTTCGGCATATCATCTCTATCATTTACAGGTAAAATTTTCGGAATATCCATTTGTATAAACAATATATATTATTTTGTAGATTTTTTTACGAAAAATAAAATATTTACTACAAATAAAATGGATAGAATGCCTGTAGTAAATATGCCTGAAGTAGAAATGGAAATTAAAGATATGGATTATCCATCTGAAATACCTGATGAATTAAAGGAAGAATTTAGTTTAAGTGCTACTGAAGATTTATTACCAGAAGAAGACGTAGCAGACGAAGTAATTACTGATGAAAGTGAAGCAATAGAAAAACCTAAAATTAATAATAATGAAATATTTAAATATCAAAAAGGTGATGGCGACCTTAAAGTAGCAAAAGTTAAAAAACCTAAACGAGTAATGACAGAGGAACATAAGGCAAGACTACAAAAAGGTAGAGAAACCGCATTAAAAAATAGAAGGGCAAAAGCGGCAGCGAAGAAAGCAGCAGTAGAAAAACCTGTTGTTTCTGAACCTGAACTTATTCATCCTGAATTTAAACCTGAACCTAAACCAGAAAAAATAGACAATAAAGTAGATATTATTAAAGAAAATCAAGTAAAAAAAGAAGATATGGAGAAAATGATTTTTGATGCGAGTCAAAGAGCAGTAGAAGATTATGAAATATTAAGAAAAGAAAGAAAAAAAGTTAAAAAAGAAAAAGAATTAGTTGAGACTGAACGTAAAAGAGTTAGAGATACAATTCGTAAAGCAACATCAGTCGGTATTGATACAAACAATCCTTGGGCAAATTGTTATTAAAATAATATATATTATTATATAAATGCCTGAGATTTATTCTAAAATAGCTTTAAAAAAGTTTATTAAAGATGCAAAACTGCCTATTAAAAATTACAGTAGAATGACTGTTCCATTGATGATAGAAGGAATAGATGAATTTTTAGATAAAAATCGTGGTGGTAAATATACTGCGATGCGTAAATATATGGACCGTGTAAAAAAAGAAATGGCGGCAAAAGAAGAAACCATCGTAAAAAATAGAATAAAAAGAATTAATGTTTCAGACAGACCAGAATATAAACCACCGACTGATGTAATTAATATACCTGGCGGTGGCGGTCTAACAGAGAGAAACTTACCTATAACGATACCTACACGTGCTGGTGGTGGTGGAGGTGAGGATGAGGAAGGGATGAGGTCCAGATATAAAAAACCAGTTAAAATGAGATATACATATCCAGGTTTCCGTCCACAACCAGGTGGTGGTCCACACGGGCCAGGTCCGATAACAAACTCTGGGAATCGGTTGCAGATTGCGAGGGGGGAGCACGATGTGATAAAAATGAGCGTGCCATCCACGTATGGTAGTAGGAGACAGTTGTCGCTTGAGAATCAGAACGAGGCGGCACGAGCCCAATCTAATGCTATTAATTTAACAATGGAAAATTTAATTACTGCAGTAGAGGAGATACCGGCAGGAGCATTAATAAACGAAGTTCTCCGTAATGTAGAAGCAAAAAAGATTGTTAGAAGGAAAATTAAAAATAAAGAAATGATGATGCCACGTGTTAATGAAGTTATTAGTGATATAATGTCTGAAGTAAATAGTAGTATTCAGAATATAGAAAATGAGAATGCAGCGACAGAATTTCTTGCAACACAAATAGCTAAAACAAGATTAGGTAAAATGAAACCGAGTGGTCTTGCTTTAGAAACCAGGGAAGGTTTCTTTGATAGGGAACCAGATAGGAGACCATCAAAAATAGATTATTTAAGTGCTGTATATCCACCAGTAAATAAAAGTAATAAAATTTCACGTTCTGGGACTTACAGACCAGGACTCGGAGGACCATCGCAGGGAGGTGCTATAGATGGTGTAGGCTTTAGTTATTATGGAAAAGATTCATATATAAAGGCACAAGCAGAAAGATTTAAAAGAATTAAATCTGGTGTTTTCCCTAAAGGATTTACAATGCCACCCAGACCTTCATACGATACTATTAATCCATTTGTGCCATTACCATCAGCACAAGATAAGGCAGATTCATTACGAAGAGCTAAAGAAACAGAAGCAAAATATGCGAATGAAAGGGCATTAAAAACACCTACAAAAGAGGAAATATTAAAGAAATATTCACTACAATTTAGTCGTCAAAATAAAGTATCATATGGAGTTGCTTTATCACAGTTTCAGGATAAATATGGTATGCGAGGTGATTCACTTCCACAGAGTATTTTAAAACAGTATGGTTATACAGGCAAATCCTTTAAGAATGCTGGTGCCAGAGGTAGTTTATTTTAACGACTATTTTGTAGACTTTTTAGTTTTAATTTTACTCGGTGGAGTATAGTTCTGAAATATTTTTTTAGGTCTAACTTTTTTATCTTTTTCTAAATCAGTTCTAACATTAAACTGCATTATAGAATCTGGTTCGTTATTCTGGACCATAGGTTTTAATAAATTTTTTTCTCTATATTGTTTAGGTTTTTTAGTTGTTCTATCTTTAAAAGTATTTTTAATATTAAGAGTATTTTTATCCATAATATTTACAATATTGTAGATTATTTTTTTTATATTTTAATTAATAAATGTCATTGATTCTCACAACTAATACTTCTGTATCGGAATCAGGTGATGGTCCATTAAATACTGGTATTAACTTACCGTATGACTATAGAAATTTTACCACTGATACATACGAAATAGATGAAGATTCAGAAATAGCAGTCCAGTCAGTAAAGTTTAATAAAGAAGGTAATATTGAGGTTAATAGGTCTAATAATCAATTTTATATGTATATGGGTGATAACAGTGCGGGAGCACAAGGTGCCGCTAATCGTGTTACGAGTGCCTGTATTCATACTAATATCGGTGATGTAGGTGATAAATTTGTTACATATAATATAGAATCACTACCGAAGGCAATCGCAGATGCTATAGATGGTGGTTTAGCACATCCCGATATGGTTAAGAATGATACATCAAATACCTTGGGAACGGTTGTGACGATTAATAGGGATAGTGAAAATAAATTCGCAGGATATGATATTCAGATTAATTATGGTAAGGCAGCGGGTAGTAATGGTCTTGCTAATTTAGCATTTGTTGATTCACTTAATTTGGCAACAGTCCTTACTCAAACACCTCCTTATAATGGTTCTTTCCTTACAGGTGTTGCTCCACGAATAACAAAAGAGGCAGGGAAACCTTGTGAAATGATAAATACTGGAGCACCTCTTACACTATGCACGGGCCAGTTCGGTGGTGATTTTACAAATGCGGGTGGTAATTGGCATTGTGGATTAACAAGATATTTAGATGAATTTTCACCACATCATCAGGCACAAAATATAGGTTATTTTCACCCTGTAGGAGCAACTTATTATGATTATGTTGTAAAATCTGTATTAGGAGATGGAACAGCGGCAAATGCTGCTAAATTCTATTTACGAGTATATCACGCCGTATGTGATAACCAGGATGAGGATTTATCATTAGAAGAAATTGATTATTCCCACGTAACACCTTTAATAGAAATATTTTCAGACCCTGCGAGTTATACTGCTACATCTATTTGTAAATTAATATGGGTGGCAAGGAATGAACGAATGCGATTAGATGTTATATCTACGAATGGTTCTGTAACACATACTTTATTTGATGGCACAAATGCTTCTCGGGTCAGAAATTTAAAACCTATAAATCAAAATTGTAAATATTTATATCCTAAAGTAAGGATAGCAGATGATGCGAGATATATGACATTAACCCATTGGTATCAAGCAAAACCTGTAGGATTTGTTTATGGTAATAATAGGTCAATAGGAGATGGAACATTACAGGGAGACCCACAGGCATTAGATTGGTTTTGTAAATGTTATCACGAATCAGAATTAGGTTTATGTAAAGCAATTGATAATAGATATATGATAAATTATGAAGATTTTACAGGTGATAATGCTACATATTCTCAATTTGGAGAAAATGCTTCTAATAGTTTTTATGCTCCGATTGGTAATGCTTCTAATTATTCTGTATGTTTGGTTTTAACTGAAGATGATACTGCGGATGCAAATAATAATGCTATTGGATATGTTCCGAGTATAGGTGCGAATGCGGCAGATATTTTAGGTTTTAATGATGACCCCATATTAAATGTTCCGAATGCTTCTACTTTAGTATCTCAGAATTTTCAGAGTATGAATATTCCTACAATGACATCAACTAATTCTATTTTTGTTAGATTAAATAATTTTACTCAAAGGTCTATTAACGGTCAGACGAACGGAACAAGTAAAATCGTGTATCATATTCCCAGGTTTGATAATAGTGGCTCTGAATTTGGAGGCCTCTTTTTTGAGCCACATCAAAGAACATATCTTAAATTAGGCAATACTAATAAAATGCGAATACAGGATTTTCATTTATCATTGGTTAATTCAGATGAAACCCTTGCAACTAATATTACTGGTAAAACAATAATTATGTTGCATATAAAGAAAAGATAGTAAACATTTACTACAATTATGTAGACTTTTTTATGAAAATATATACAAATATAAAAACTTAGCTCACAATTAAAACTCTTCTGCTGAAGGTTCTAATGTTAAATTAATTTCTTTTTCTTCTTCTTTTTTTTCTAAAATTCGTGGAGAACGGCGTAATGCTAAACGTTCCTGTGCGATAACGGCATCCACATCTCTCACACATTTGATACAACAGCAATCAATTGTTTTACACTTGCTTTTAAAGACGACTGCGAGCAGTCCTCCTAATGCTCCTGCGATACCTACGACTAATAATAGCAAATCATTCATATTAAATTCTTTCATCTACAATAATGTATATTATTTATTATTTTTAAAGATATTATTTTTATAAATTATATTATAAATGGCATTAAAATGTTATACAAAAACAAATAAATCAGGTGGGAAATATACAACTTGCAATAAAGATGCTCAAGAAAAAAATGTTTCAGATAATAAAATGCCCCCGAAAAAAACCCCTTCTGGAAATACTCCGAATTCTGAAAAGTCACAAGAATGGCACGATTCTAACAGATTTTGGAAAGCAGCACAATTACGACTTATTCCTGGAATTCGTGAATTAATACCTAAGGAACTCACAGCAGCAGTATTCGGTCACGATACGAAAAAAACTGGAAAACAACAGAGACAGGACTTTTTACGAATTAGAGCATTTAAACAATTAAAGTCTTTCTCAGATGATTCTACTGATGCTAAGTTAAAAAAAATGGTAGGAGATTTAAGTAAATCATATGATACATATATTTCACGACGAAAAGCGGCAACTAAAGCAATGAAGGGTGGACCACCAGTAGCACCTACTATGAAAAAAGAAGATGAAACTCGTCCCGCATCAAGGGCAAAAGGTCCTGCTGCTAAAAAGGTCGCAGTCAGTTATCGTGTAGGTTCGGGACCTATGAAAAAATCTACAGCAACTGTAAATAAAACTGGACCACGAACAGGGACAGTAGGAACAGTCGTTAAAACAAGGAAGGCACCTACTCGTGCGAGAGCACGTAAGGCAACCGCACCTGTTAAGAATGCTAAAACCGCACCACAGAAAATCAAACGTTTTGATTTAGTTTCTGGACGAACTGGTAATGAATTCTATGAAGGTATAGGTTCTACTCTGGGAATTCCTAAATATGGAAATAAAGTCACTCCTGGAAAAACCTTTTTAAAGAGGAACAGATAATCTACAATTATGTATATTTATTTAAAATATTTATCTATATAAAATGCCTAAACCTAATTCTGCTTCTTCTGTTAAAGAAATGAAAGATTATATTAGAACTCATAAATTAAATCATCCAGATGTTAAATTAAGTATGAGAAAACCAGAACTGATTGCTGGATTAAAGAAAGCAGGTCACTGGTCTGGCTCGTCAACGAAAAGAAAAATGATTAAAACAAAAGGCAGACCTGTTAGTAAAAGACCTGCGAAATCGGGTGATATGAAAGGTTTTCTTGCTGGATTACCTTCACCAAGGTGAATAAAATAAATCTACAATAATGTATATTTTTTAATGCTATATTTAATATATTTTTAAAGTATATGAGATATAAAAGTTTCTAACCATAAATTTAATAAACAATAAACTAAATTATCTCATATCAACTACCTGAACGAAGGGTAATGACTTCGGATTACTGGACGATTAAAAAGGTATTATAAATCCTATCAATTTCGGGATTCCTTTTTTTCCATAAAAATTTGATTATTTATACTTAAAAATAATAATAAAAGTATAATTAAAAATGAATAAAGTTACAGAATATATTCTAATGGCGAGACCTAAATCGGCAGAATCAAGTGTTAAAACATATGAAAGACTTATAAATAAATTTACAGACCATACTTCTATTGTAGATAATCCCGAGGATACCTCGTGGGTTGAGGATATTAATTATGTAGAAAAAAAGTTAGAAAAAATGAATTTAAAACCTACAACCTTAAGAAATTATTATGTCGCCTTAATGATTTATGTTGAGGGAGTAAATGGTGGAAAATTCACTGATAAATGGGAACAACTATCTGAATACAAATATTATAAAGATAAAGTTGATACAATTAATGGTGAATATAAACAAAATGCTTCTGAGAATGGTGCTACTCCTAAACAACAAGAAAATATGGTGAGTAAACAAGAACTTGTTGATATGTTATTAAAGATTAGACCTCTAACTGCTACTGATAATTCATTATTTATGGCATATGTATTATTTAATTTATATTTAGAATTACCTGTTCGTAATGAACTTGCTACATTAAAACTAATTAATAAATCCAGTTATAATAAATTAAAAAAGGAAAAAATGAATGTAGATAACTACATTATTGTAGAAAAAACGAAAACATCAATTATTAGAAATGGTTATAAGACCTCTAAAACTCACGGAGAGGTTGTAAATGTATTGTCAAATGAGGTAAAAGTAATATTAGGTAAATGGTTGAGAGATAATAAAATCAAAAAGAATGAATTTGTATTTCCTCTATTACAACCTAAAGGTGATGCGACCTATTCTACTGCGGAATTAAATTTAACAAAACTTTTACAGAGAGTAACAGATAAATATTTAGGTAAAAAAATATCTACTACAATACTTGCTAAAATTAATATTTCTGATAAAATTGACCCAGAACAACTTAAACTTCTTATGTCTCTCGGTCGCATCAGGGGAACAAGTCTGAATAATCTCGCACCTATATATGCTAATGTCGTTCCTATGAATAATGAAATTCTAAATCTACCTGCTATTGAATAGCATAATAATTAATTTATCTATACTTAAACATTAATTAATGAGTATAAATAATAAATAATAATGTCTGATAATCCCTCAATGAATGGTTTTGATTGTTCTCAATTAATTAAAGATTTTGAGGCATTACCTGCGAATATGGGTATTTCACAATACTGGAGAAGTGAATTAAATGATAGAGATAAGGAGGTTGCCACCTTAAAAGGAATGGTTTTTAAATTACAACACTGTTCTCAAAACGGTATTTCACAATACTGGAGAAGTGAATTAGATGATAGAGATAAGGAGGTTGCCACCTTAAAAGGACTTGTTTATAGATTACAACAACAACTTTTAGCAGAAATGAAAGAAAGAAATGATTTAATTGATACTATTAGCAAAATGACTAAGTAATTCTGTGTTGACCTTTAATTTATTAATAAATGTTGTTAAAATTATTTCATTATCTCGTAAATAAAAATAAGTATCCATATTAGAACCGAATAATTGATTATTTTGTAAAGCATCTTTTCCTAAACCATAATCCATAACACGACAACCACAATAACTAAATAAATTTTTTCCACTAACAAATATTTTTTTTTTATAAAATGTTGATATAATAAAATCATCACCCATAAAAGCGGCAATTAAAAAGTTATTAATTATATTATCTTCATCTTCTACCGTTTTTTCTTTTATTAAACAACTATAATATTTTATGAATTTTTGTAATAATTTATCTACATTATTGTAGTTAAAATAAATACCACTAAACCCTTCTATATATTGAGGATTAGGTGTTGTAACAGTATATTTATTATTTATAATATCAAAACCATTACCTGCGGATATTAATTTATAAGGACCACCACGAATCACAGATGTAATATATTTTTTATTATACATAATATCATCATCAATTATAAATAAACTACAATTATGTAGATTATTTTTAGAAATATAATCAATTCCACCATAGTATTTACTTATCGGTCCGTAGTCTGGAATAATGTTTAATATAAACTTTTTATGTTCTAATAATATTTTTTTTGAGTATTCTGATAATTTAATACTATCAGGAAATCTTTTATAACTGGGTGCTATATTAATAATAACTTTAATACAATCATCTGGTAGTTCTTTATTAAAATATGTTATACTGTAAATAAAATTATTTATTCTTTTAGGAGTTGTTGCGAGAGAAATAACAAAGGACATAATAATAATATTATTTTATATTTATACTTTAAACTAATTCGTTTATAAATATATAAATAAATATACATTATTGTAGATAAATGAATTCTACACCAGACTTATGTGCGATGACGGGTGAATATCCTAAAGTAAGCATTTGTATGCCGATTTATAATAGAAATAATTTTAAACCATTAATAATATATAATTTACAGAATTTTTGTTATCCTGGTCGTGATAAATTAGAATTAGTTATTGATGATGACGGCACAGATAGATTCTTTAAAGATAATATAGAATTAGAAACCTTTAAAAAAGCAGTAGCACCTATTCGTGTGAAATATTTTACATATAATAAAAGGAGGTCAATAGGTTTTAAAAGAAATAATTTAATTAAATTAGCAAGTCATAAACATTATGCTCAAATGGATAGTGATGATGTATATATGCCATCATATATACAATATAGTATAGAAACATTAAAAATAGGAAAAAAAACATTAGTCGGCACAAATCAAATGATATTCGTGTATCCCTTTGATAATTTTAAAATGACAGGTATTCAGTGTTCTGGTAAAAGACAAATACACGAAGCAAGTATGGTATTTACTAAACAACATTTTAGGTCAATGGGAGGATTCGTATCAAAAGGTGAAGGTGCTTCTAAAGGTGAAGGTGCTAAAATGGTTGATTTTAATGATAATAATTGTGGTTTGACAGAATGTCATTTAGTAATGATGTGCGTATGTCACGACAGCAATACTGTTTTAAAAGATGTTTTTAAAGATAAAAGTGAAGTTACTGGCACATTAGCACCTATGTTAATTGATGTATTAAATGAATGTATTACTCCAGAGAATAAAAACCATCAGAATCAATCTGAACCTTTAACTCTTCCTCCTCTTCCTCTTCCGTTGATTCAGAATTAAGTTCCGCGTGCTCGGATAACATTTCTATAAACTCTACAACATCGTAGTTTTCCATAATATGATTCATTAAACCATCTAATGTATTTAAATCAAATCTAACAGTAGAAGAGCAGTCAGGGCATCTTCTGATTATTACTTTGCTGTTCAAATCTGTCATTATTATAAATGTGACATTTTAATTTTATTTGTTATTTTATAAATTGTATCATTTTCATAATATTTTAGAATTTTCATTTCCTCTGCCCTTAGTTCTTTTTTAGAATCACAAGGGAAATCCTTTATAAGAAACATTTCAGGGTTATCCTGAATTAAAACATCAAAACTACTACGATAACATCGGGGTTTTCTCGTGCCGTCACCCATTAGATTATTCATATATCCTGTATAATCTGTTTTATGGCGAGCAAGTCTTATTTTTAACGGTTGATACGAACTACCGATATACATTAATTTATTTTTTTCATCTTTTATGCCATATATTTTACCATTCTTATATTTATTAATATTCATTAATTTATACTTACATTTTATTTTTAAGTATAAATATATTTTTAATTAAATATAATATTAAAATTGCCTGTTTTTTTCTTAAATATGGGTTGTTTCATCTTTTTAGTTTTTAATTGTGTTTTCATTTCTTCCATAGTATATTTATTTAAATGAAGGACTATTTTACTTTTAGGTGGTAAAATAGCATTATATTTATATACCGCCCTACGGCAACTGGGAATATCACCGCCCTGTTGTGCTAATATAATAGCATCTCTTTGAGGTTCAGATGTGTCTTTATAAAAACTTCTCTCAATATCTAAGCCGTTATTTACATATGCGAGTAATTGTTTTGCTTTTAATAATAAATGTTGTTTATCTTTAACAGTTTTATAATCGTGGTCTTTCTCAGCAGGTAATGCGAGGAATTCCATTAAATCCATACAGGTGTTTAATTCTAAAAAATTATCACTGAATTCTGTATCAAAGTTTTCTAAAATCCACCCATCCATTTCCTCTAATAATGCTACTTTAGTAAATTCATTATATTTAATAGGAATATTAAGTAATTGTATAATTTTAATTAAATACTGTTTTGTGTGTGATTTATGAATAATAACATTAAGGTCTTTTGTCTCAAACATATATACAATTATGTAGATATTTTTAATATATTTTAACCTTATAAATAAACATTATGGATACAGATAAAGCATTGTATAAACCATTTCCATCAAAATTAAAAAATAAAAAATTTTCAGTTTATGTAAAAGGACCGACAGGTAATAAAAAATTAATACATTTCGGAGCAAAAGGAATGGATGACTGGAGGTCAGGAACCGCCACAAAAGAACAAAGAAAATCATATAAAGCACGTGCTTCAGGAATTAAAAATAAACAAGGTCAATTAACTTATAAAAATAAAAATACAGCAAATTACTGGAGTTATCATTATTTATGGTAAAAAATCTACATAATAGTAGATAATAATTAACCATCTGAATCATCATCATCATCAGATTCAGACTCTTCTTCCTCATCAGATATTATTTCACATTCTTCCTCGTCTGATGATTCCTCCTCAGATGATACATCCAAATCAGGGTCTTCACCATATCGTATTCTATTTTCGTGTGCTATTTCCATTACCTCACTTAAAAAAAATAAAGGAACATCTTCTAATATACGAGATATCGCATCCGCAAATGAATCAATTTCACCACCAGATAATTTTATTTTTGTCATTTAGTTTATATTTATATTTTAATATTATAATTTAGTTTTAAATATTTATACTCAACAAAAAAAAGTTTTATACTAACTATAATTATCTAATATTTTTATAAATTAATCTACGTAATTGTAGGTTTAGTAGGTTTAGGTTTTAGTATCATCGGAACGGATTTTTCACCGACAATATTAGGTCTTTTAATAATATCATTTGTATTATGATTTAATAGATGTTCGTAATTGACCTTCGCGTGATATTGATGTGATTTCATTCTATTATCACGAGTTACAAAAGTTTTATATGATTTACCTGGTTTAAATATAGGTATTTCACTAAATTCATCATAAATATATTTTATAAAATCTTCATACCTTTCTTTATAACCCGCACCATCGGTATTACCCACTGATTTATCAGATTTATAAATATCTTTTTGATTACCTCCTTTTGTTTCACCCGATGTATTCTTATCATACATAATATGATTAAAACATAAATTACAATAACCTTTTAGAACTGAATGAATACTCATCATATTATCCTCTTGATGACGATATCCGAACCTTAATTCAGGGTCAGTTTTAATTAACATTGATGAATAACATTTTCCATTTTTACAGAAAATCGCACGACAATCACCTTCCATAATTAATGGATTAAAATTATGTGAAACGACTCCCACATTATCATACATAGATATATATGACTCAACAGAACTAAATATTTCACCACTTAAAATATTATTTTTGACACCTTGATATAGACGAGTATACCCTTTAATATTATCATCTAACATCCAGACTCTCTCAAAACCTTGACTTAATCCCCAGTCAAGTATTTGATTTCTCATAGGTGTAGAACCCATTTTATCAGTAATAGAGTAATCCCTATTACCTACAATTATTTTACCATAAGTTTTATTTATCCATTTATCGTATTTTTCCACTTCCGCTGGTTCTACGAATAGATAATGATTAATTTTCATTTTTGATAAAAGTAAATGTGTGAGACCTCTATCGTTTTCCGCCCTATCATATGTTACAATACATATAGGGAATGTAATTTTTCTATCATTCATAATAGATACCCATTCGCCACGATACGGTTTTGTATTAAAATTAATATTTGTGGTCCAGGTGAGACTACCACCACGACTATTTTTTTTATATTTAGTCGCATCACCGAACGAGTTTAGTAATGTTTTTACCTCATTTTCTAAATCACGATTACAAGCGATTACAATATGATGAGCGACCATATCTTTTGATTTTTTATTATCATATGGAAGTATATTCCATTGATATTTAATTGTTTTATCTCTATCACTATCCGCTTTTTTACAAGTGTCAAATACATATTCTGAAAATAATTCCTTAAATCCAGTTATGAACTCATCGTCAATACGAATCTGAAATCTACAAAATGGTAGTTTACTGATTTTGTATTCTTTCTTTTCATCATCAGTCATTCTATAACAAATGCGATTTTGATTATTTTCCATTTTACTTAGATTTATTTTACTTTATGACTTTAAACTTGTTCTGGTGGTTTATGATTTTGACAAAAAAAAAAGTAAATTTTTTACAAGAATGAGAGTCCCTGAAAAACATAGGAAAAATCAATACAACGATTTTTACGGATTTTACTCAAATATTTGTTTTTTT
>TARA_R110001592_G_scaffold119138_3_pt1 | contig 13927 bp, 14 predicted proteins | sample TARA_R110001592 | Tara Oceans TARA_R110001592 (sample SAMEA4398387) | marine metagenome | biome: Polar Biome; feature: [SRF] surface water layer (ENVO:00010504); material: water (ENVO:00002006), including particulate matter (ENVO:01000060) such as... | depth 5 m
CCGTCGTTGCACAAAGCTTCGCGCCCATTTTTGCCGGAAACTGCGTACGCAATGGCATTTTGCCAGCGGTACTGGATGCCGCTGCGATCGAGGTCATCGAACAATCATGCGCGTCGGTGAGCATCGACCTGCAAGCCCAGACCATTGGTATCGCCAGCGGGCAGAGCTGGTCCTTTCCGATCGAGGAAGAAGCAAAATCAATGCTGCTGGAAGGGCTCGACGCGATCGATCTCAGTCTTAAAATGGCTGAGGAAATTACTGCATGGCAGGATGCGGATCGCGCCCTTCGCCCGTGGATATATTTAGGAGCAAATACATGACCAAATCGGTGACGATCAGCGAGGTCGGACCCCGCGACGGCCTGCAAAGCGTGGACCGCGTGATGGCGACCGAGGCGAAAAAGGCATGGATCAAGGCGGAAGCCGAAGCCGGCGTAACCGAGATCGAGGTCGGCAGTTTTGTTCCGCCAACCTTGCTCCCGCAAATGGCCGATACCGCCGAGATTGTTGCTTTTGCCAAAACGATTCCCAATCTCGACGTGGTAGCTCTTGTCCCGAATCTGAAAGGCGCCGAGCGCGCCATTGCTTGCGGCGCTGACAAGATATCCATCCCTTTTTCCATGTCCGAAACCCACTCGATCAACAATGTTCGCAAGGATCATGTTGCGATGATCGCCGAGATCAAGGCCATCGCTGAGCTGGTGGCGCAACAGCCGGAGGGGCAGCGCCCACATTTTGAAGTCGGCTTGTCGACCGCTTTTGGCTGCACGCTCGAGGGGCCGGTACCGGACGACCAGATCGTCTGTCTTGCCCTTGCCGCAATGGAGGCAGGTGTCGCCGAATGCGGTCTCTCGGATACCACAGGCTACGCCAATCCCGCGCAAGTGACGCGGCTGGTCCGCAAGGTGAAAGCGGCGATAGGGACGGACAAGCTCAACACGCTTCATCTCCACAATACGCGCGGGCTAGGGCTGGCCAATGTCATGGCCGGTCTCGCCGAAGGCATCACAACCTTTGACAGTTCGCTAGGCGGGCTGGGCGGATGTCCATTCGCGCCCGGCGCTTCCGGAAATATCGTGACCGAAGATCTGGTCTTCATGCTGGAAGCGATGGGTATCGACACCGGCATCGATCTGGAGAAGCTTTTGAAAGTGCGTGATATTGTTGCCGAAGCCCTTCCCGGCGAGCCCTTATACGGCTTCACACCAGACGCCGGCCTCCCCCTTGGATTTGAGAAAGCAGCAGATGAAGTCAACCGACGCCTCTTGCAGGCCTGAAAGTTATCGAATTTACCCACATGGTCATGGGGCCCGCAGTCGGCGCGATCCTCGCTTCGCTGGGAGCGGAAGTTATCCGGGTTGAACCGATCGGCGGCGACCGCACGCGAAATCTGGTCGGTTCAGGATCCGGCTATTTCCCGATGTACAACCGGCACAAGCAGAGCATATCGCTTAATCTCAAGGACCCCGGAGGGCTGGACATCGCCAGAAAGCTGGTCGCTGGCGCCGACATATTGATCGAAAATTACCGGCCGGGCGCGATGGATCGGCTAGGCCTGGGCTATGAAGCCCTGTCCGAAAATAACGAGCGCCTAATCTATTGTTCGGAGAAAGGCTTCCTCCCCGGCCCTTATGAAAATCGGACCGCGCTGGATGAAGTGGCACAGATGATGGGCGGCCTTGCCTATATGACCGGCCCGCCCGGCCAGCCTTTGCGCGCCGGTTCCAGCGTGATCGACGTGACCGGCGGTATGTTCGGCGTCATCGCGATTCTCGCCGCCGTCGAGGAACGGCATCGCACCGGCAAAGGGCAAAAGGTGCAAAGCTCGCTGTTCGAAACCACGGTCTATCTGATCGGCCAGCATATGGCGCAAAAAGCAGTTACCGGCAAAGCCGCCGATCCGATGCCTGCGCGTATCTCCGCCTGGGCGATTTACGATGTGTTCCAGACACAGGATGATCCCATTTTCATTGGCGTTGTAACCGATGCGCTGTGGGAGAAATTCTGCAAATTATTCGCGCTGGACGAACTCTGGGCGGATGAAAGCATCCGCGAGAATAACTACCGCGTGGCTGCGCGCGACCGGATCATGCCGCAAATTCGCGCATTGGTCTCAACCTACAAGCGCGATGATTTGATCGCTTTGCTGGACGGCACAGGTTTGCCTTTCGCACCCATTGCCAGACCAGAAGACATGTTCGACGACCCGCATCTCAACGCAAACGGCGGACTGGAAGACGTTATTCTAGCCGATGGTACAAAGACAAAATTGCCAGCTTTGCCGATCGAAATGAATGGAACCCGACCTTCGGCACCGGCGACGTTGAAAGAAGAGGGTGCCGATTCTGGAGCTATCTTGCTGAGCCTTGGTTTTACCACCGATCAGATCGCTGCTCTGCGTTCGGATGGGACCGCCCAATAATGCGTTGCACAAACTGAAACAGATGTTCTTTGCCCCATCAGCTTCCAAATTTATGTCGTTCAGAAACTCCTCTGCGGTTTTCACATTGAGCTTTTCTATATCGTGATGGTCCCCGTCTGCGATAGAAACTTGCCAACGCTTCACACTCGGAGTCCGCGCGGCATGACACGACACTCGGATTCTATTAACCGATCCCGGCGCTCAGACGTCCTTCCCTGCCTCGGCATCGAGACTAGATCACCCAAAGCCGGTGGAGGAAACCGACAATGACCCATTATGCGGTTTATTCATGCTATAGTCGATTAAATCAGTCCCCACTCTGGCAGCGTTAACTTGGACATCAATCAACTTCGATATTTTCTGGCAGTGCTGGATTCTGGCAGTTTCCAGAAAGGTGCAAAATCGCTCCGGATTACGCAATCTGCGGTAACCCGGAGCGTAGCGAGGCTCGAAGAATATCTCGGTGTCAAATTGCTCGAGCGTGGCCGCCATGGGGCCGCCCCGAAAACCTGGTCGCTGACCCTTCGTGTGAAAGGTTAAAAATTTGCCCCGACTTCACCAATCCACCGGATTGATCAGCTATCGCAATTCCGACGGGTTTGAAGTTGGACGGGAGTGGTTTCGCATCAGTCGCAATGCTGACCGCTCCCGCACGCTTCGCGCCACGAGCGAAATGGATGAAGAACAGATCTTGCGCGACGTGGTGCTCAGCGTGGACGCTGACTGGAAGCTTCAGGATTCTCACGTCCGTTTGTTTGCGGACGGGAAATTTTCCGGATCCAGCTGGTTCTACTTCACCGATGATAAGATCGAGTGCGAAGCCATCCTTGCTGACAAAGGCCGTCTCAGGACCCGGATGGATATTCCAAAACGACCAGCGGTTTTTGCAGCTCATGCTCTGGCCTGTGACGGTTGGCAGGCGGGTGCCTATGATCATGATGATCCGACCGCCTACCAAACCATATTGAGCGCCCATTGCTCGCCGCGACCGGATGGCGGTAGCGGTCCGGAGCTAGGGATCAATTCGAAAAAGATCGAGTATCTTGGCGAGGAAATGATCACCGTCCCCGCCGGGACCTTCAAGACCCGGCGCTACGATATCCATCCCGACCGGACGGACTGGCCGCCCCTGAGCATCTGGTGCTGTGGCGAGGACAATGTCATGGTCAAGCTGGAGTGGGACGTACTCGGCTTCCACTATGTCTTATCCGAATTCGAAGAGGGCTGAAACAGAGCCAAGCGGGCTTGGTGACAAAGGAAAACTCGACATTCTTTGACGAATTGTTCCCTAATAACATCTATCGAAAAAATTTAGGGTCATGGGCTTATAATGATATGCTGTCGGTCACTTGGGCGTATAATGCACGCACTAGAGGATCAATGGGATGAAGAAGCATCCAGAAGGCTCAAGAAAAGGGCCGTTCCGAAGTATTATGATAGTCGGTTTCGCCGGCAGGGCGTTTATCCCATAGCTTTGCATAAGCTAGGACAGAGTGAATTTAGCTTGGCAATTAGCAGCCTAGCTTACCTTGCCACAGTTCCAAATTGTCTGGGAAACGCCGCTCTAAGAGTCCACAATTGCCTCAATTCAAATTTTCAATGTAGGTAAAATTAAGACCTGCTAGGCATAACCCCAATAAGGTTATGCGATCCCCGAAGCTCTGCTAGAGTTGTCTAGCGAGGCGTTTCCGTTATGCTTTATAGTTCATATGCATAGCAGAAACTCGTGGATAGCTAAGGACTCAGACGGCCGCAAAAATGGATAGATATCGAATTCTGGAAGGCCTTTACTGCATTATCCCGACAACACGGTCTTGCAAAAACGGCTAACGCCGCTATTCGCTCTAATTAGAAAACTGCTACGTCTGCTACAAAAATAAACTATCGAAAGTAGTTAGCTCATGGAAACGATTTGGGACTGGATCACAGTAATCGCCTTCGCCGGCTTGGCAACTCTGTTGTTGCAGAGATCCACGGAAGAGGAACCGAGCGATAAACTCTGGCAGTATTTTCCGCCAGCCATCGGCTGTGCGATCACCAACTACGTAGGTAACGAAGGCCAAAATGTGATTGCGGCTGGCATATTCGGTGCTGTCGTGGCTTATATTTTTGTGGTTCTCAAAGTTCGCTTGCCGAATTTTTAAACCCGGAAGCGGGCTGAATTTAACAATTTTTTCGATTGTGCATCATTCTGGGACACTCTGGAATATCTGACCTTTGTCGCTAAGTAGTCGTTAACAATTTGTTTACTTTTTACCACAGCCCACCTATAAACAGTGCGGGGATTCGGAGTGATTCGAGCACGGATGGCATCATTTGTGCTGAGGGCGCTGATCAGGGTCGAGTTTGGTATCTTGGAGCATCGATATGAAAAAATTTATTTTACTCGCCAGCGCGCTTGCGCTCGCACCTGCTACAGCGTCTCATGCTGCAGTGACTGTTTCGGCAGAAGTTGCTACTAACCCTTATGGGGGCCCGCTTCCGACGTATGATTTTGACTTGGGTGACCTTGTTCCCATTGCTGGCGGCACTCGCTACGATGGCTCTGTTGTTTCGGTCGCAACCACCCCTTTCGGCACCGATGGGTCTTTTTATGCGGTTGGTCCGGTAGCCGGTAGCCCCGCGGTATTGTCGCTAGCGGCGTTCACGATGATCGGCTCCCTGAGTCTTTCATGGGGTTCGGTAGACACGCATAACCTTCTGGAAGTGCTTGACAACAGCGCTATTCCGAACGTTCTGGCAACTATCACCGGTACTCAAATACAAGGGTTGGTCGGAACAGCGGGAACCTATTTCCCTCAGGGAGCTCTCGTTACCCTTAATTTTGATGGCGGTACGGAATCTCAGGTGGGTGGACTTCGCTTTTCTTCACGGAGCAATGCGTTCGAATTTGATAATATTGCGGTCGCGCCTATTCCGGAGCCTAGCATCTGGGCCATGATGCTTCTCGGCTTTGCGGCAGTGGGCTTTTCGCTCCGTCGTCGGGACAAGAAGAAACTTCGGGTTCGTTACGCGTAACACGAACAATTAATTATGAAAAAAGGCGCCGGAGAAATCTTGCGCTTTTTTTCGTTTCTCCTGTCACCCTTTCAAATGCCTAATATTTTTGAATCATTTTATCACGACCGCAGCAATCATGCTGAAATCTACAAATATGTAGGCCCAATACCGAATATATATGAGAGCTTTGAAGTTTGCCGGGGAACGACACGGGCAACAATATGGAGCAATATTGTTCCGAGGCATGATCGGAAGCATCAAGTGTCCGATTTATATATTATACCGGATTTCCTCTAATTCATCCTTGAATATATAGGTTTTTATAGGGTTGAAGAAAACGAAATAAATTTCAAGAATTGAATAGAGTGGAGAAGGAATATTCAAGAAATCGTTTCATCACAATTGAATAATAACGGACATGATCAGCGGATAAAATCCTATCCCGCGCGCGATAAGCGGACGTTTCTTTATGCATTTTCGTTGCTGCTGGATATTCTCTCGATGTTCGGCGGCTATGCGGCCGCGCTGCTGGTTCGTGATCCTCAATGGCTGCAAGCAGGCAATCAGGCATTGATCGTTGTGGCGCTGCCGATTTTCATAATGTTCGAGATTGCTCGGGGAGCACAGTCCGCCGAAACGCTTGCAAATCGGTTACTCGCTATCCAGCGCTCTCTTGGTGCGTTGGTCGCCAGCATACTTGTTGTGACTGGACTGACGTTTCTCTTCGGAGCGGGCGAAGTCTCCCGAGTAGGATTCGTCGTCACATTCGCGGCTACCGCAATACTCATCGTGATATCCAAGTTTGTCGTTGACCTGGTGTTTAAAAAAACGATGGATGGCTTGGCGATCGCGACTATTTTGCTAATCGATGGACTTGACGCAAAACCTGAATCCGGTGTCGATATTTTTGACGCCGGGCAAGCCGGATTATGGCCCGATCTGGATCATCCAGAGATGATAGACGCGCTTTCGCGGGTCATCGGTAGCTACGATCGAGTCATTATAGCGTGCAGATATGAACACCGGGCGGCATGGTCGACCTTTCTCAAAGGACATGATGTCGGGGGAGAGATCCTGCTTGACCGCGACTTACTGCATGGCGCGGTAGCGATTGGCTCATATGCTGATAACGATACCATCATAATATCGCACGGACCTCTCAATTTGTTCAATCGGCTTCAGAAACGTGGCCTGGATCTGATTGTGGCCTCGGTCGCGTTGATCTTTCTCTCTCCGCTTCTGCTACTGGTTGCTTTTGCCATCAAGATGGACAGCTCTGGCCCCGTCTTGTTCCGGCAGGTGCGGGTCGGCCAGGGAAACCGCCAATTCCGGATATTCAAGTTCCGCTCCATGCGGGTAGAAAGCAATGATGCCAAAGGAGACCGCTCGACGGGACGTGAAGATGATCGGGTTACGCGTGTGGGGCGTCTCATTCGTCGCACAAGCATCGACGAGCTGCCACAGCTTTTCAATGTACTGCGCGGCGAAATGAGCATGGTGGGTCCACGACCGCATGCACTCGGCTCGCTGGCGGGGGATGCGCTGTTCTGGCGAGTGTCCAACCATTATTGGCTCCGGCATGCCCTGAAGCCGGGCATAACCGGCCTGGCCCAGATACGCGGGTTTCGCGGAGCGACGGATAAAAAGGAAGATCTGGAAAAACGGCTGCGCTGTGACCTTGAATATCTGTCCAACTGGTCCATCGGTCTTGATGTCATGATTCTCGTCAAAACCCTGCCCGTTGTTATTCATAAGAACGCTTTTTAAGCGATGGGAATGGATGGTTGTAGCCGTTGGTATAACAAGATCGGTTACCTATATAATTGAATCTAGCCAGCGTATGCAATTTAGCAACAAGTGCCAGGAAATTTTGACTCCCCGATACCAATTTCGATCTGATCAAAGCGAACACTTACTACATTTTAGTTCAATTACGATTTCCGAGGCCGAGCCCCCCCAACAGAGGCTGCCAGCTTACGACCGAACGTATTGGCAGCTCGCTCGTAGTGAAATGTCGATAAATGGCTGATGCACCATGTCAACACAGCCAACGGTATTCTTAGTGCATATTTTTCAAACTTGCTGGCGTCATGCCCGCCCAATGCCGTGGCAGTAAGCATTCCGTGGAACACGTATAGTGCGTAACTAATCTGAGCTATGTAGCGAGCAATTCTGCTGGTCCACAGACGGTGCAACAGCATCGGAAAAGCGTATAAAGACGAGAGGATGGCAGCTCCGGCTATATATGGTCTGAAATACCCCAATTCGCCTGCTTGAGGCGAGCTGACAATAACCAAGGCAATCAGGAGTACGGGTGATACTGCCGATGAAATGCGGTGCAGAAAATGGCTGATTTTTGTATTATTCCAAATCAAAGCTACGCAGCCGCCAATGAAGATTTCGTCAACCCGATGCCATGTAACGATGCTGATCGTTTCGCCTGAATAAACTCGAAACAATGTTACGCATACCGTGAAAAAGGGGATAAGAAACAGCGCTTTTCGTCCCCCTACTAGCACCAAGCCGGCCATGAATATGTAGAATTGCATTTCAACACAAAGGCTCCATAAATGCTCGCCGCCGCGCATAAGTTCCGAAGGCGGCAGATTTGCGAAGAAGAGGACATTGGCCAAAATAATGTCGAAGTTTGCACCGTTTGCGACGGCAAGAACTATCATCGCCAACCACGCAAGCGGAATTATGCGAAACATTCGCTTTATCAGAAACGCGCCGATTCTGGGGTCCGCAGAGAGGAATTGGGTTATCAGGAAACCCGAAAGGCAAAAAAACAGGGCCATTCCCGACGCTGCTACTGCCGCATTCATTTCCCAACTTTTAGGCCCAATTGGTAGCCAGTGACCGGCAAGGACAAACAGGATGCTCAGCGCCCGCCAACCGTCAAGTATAGGAATATGCTTGTTTTGAGCTTGCGTCATCAATCTAAGGATTCGCGATCAAGAACTCTTGAGGGGAAGTTCCTTTTTTTGATAATTTGGCAGATAAACTAATAACCTTTTGCAACTCCGCACCCCAAGTCTTAGGCAAGACACTGCTCATATAAACCGACGGGCAATGAGGGCAAGCCAATATGGTCAGCTTCGTGATTTAGCGGAATTGCAAAGCATCTTTATTATGGAAATAGTATATTAACATGAGATATGTTGGCCTAGTTTTAATCTTCCTATCATTACCAGTTTTTATCGGCTGGCTAAATTCACAGCCTCGGCAAAGGGTTTGGGCCTATTTTGCGATGGGGGCGTTGCCACTCACCATAAGCTGGATCAATCTCGATGCCGCGCTGATCAATTGGGCTGCTTGGCCGGGCTATGCCAAGGGCATTGTCATTACCCTGATCGATACATTGGCACTGGCGCTTATTTTAACTAGCCGGGCACCCTGGCGAGGCCTTCCATTTCTGGGCTTGTTCTTGGCCTATCTGGCGGCCACCGCTCTTTCGATGGCGTTTTCCGACCTGCCGATGAGTTCCAGCTTTTATGTGTTTCAGATCGTCAGGATGCTGCTCGTATTCGTTGCAGTTGCATCTATTATGAATGACCCAAACGCGATTCGGTGGCTGATCTGGGGGTTAGCGGTCGGCGCGATTGTTCAGGGTATTGTTACTGTTGACCAACGTTTGTCAGGAGCGATTCAAGCTTCGGGGACTGTGGGGCATCAGAATCTACTCGGCCTGATGCTGCATTTCGTGACATTCCCCTTGTTGGCACTCCTGCTAGCGGGAGAGAAAAGCAAGATCATTATGCTAGGCGTACTGGCATCGCTTATTGCAGTCGCTTTGGGTGCTTCTCGCGGTGCAGTTGGCTTCGCTGCAATAGGTCTGGCTCTGCTCTTTGCATTGTCTATGGCAAGGCGCATGACCCCGCATAAATGGAAAATGGTCGGCCTGGCCGCTCTAGCGCTAGCTGTCATCGCACCGCTTACCATCAACACCCTTGGACAAAGATTCGGTGACCAGCCGATAGCAACGGGACCAGATGGAGAACGAGAGGCTTTCGAACGCGCAGCAAAGGCGATGTGGGCGGACCATCCTATGGGGGTCGGCGCCAATCAATATGTCGTTACCGCCAATGTAAATGGCTATTCCGAACGCGCGGGGGTTGTTTGGAATCATGCCAGTCGCTCGACTAATGTACATAATATATATTTACTGGTAGCCGCGGAGACCGGCTGGTTCGGCCTCATAACCCTAGTCAGTCTGATCGGCTGGGTGATCATACACGGCCTAGCATTTAGCTTCGGGAACCGCCGTGATCCGCGGGGAGATCTAGTATTGGGTGCGGTTGTTGCAATAGCAGTAACAGCCGGGCATGGAATTTATGAATGGGTGTTTGTGTTACCCTACGCACAATATTTATTTGCGATATCGCTTGGAATAATCGCGGGTATAATAAGACGGGTTAAACGCGAAAACGCATATCGTATCGGGATGAGTGATAAACTCGGATTGAAAACGCCCCGTCCACAGAGTGCAACCAAATTGCCTTTACGCACAAAGATTGACCTATAGGGCCGTTGAAATCCCTTTGACTGCTCTGGAAAGGTATCGATGATAGATCAGTATAACTCACTATATGGAAAACGACTTTTTCGGCTCACGAATATGCTGGCGCCCGTTGCAGCGATTGCAGGCCTTCTCGCCTTCGCAACAGTCGCCATTTTCGGATTTGGCAAAGAAGATGGTTCATGGATGGGCGACTTCTTTTGGTATTTTGCCGGAGGAAAATGCTTCCTCATGGGGAGTAACATGTATGATACAGAATGTTTTGCACCAATATTGAAAGAACTCTACAATTTTACCGCGCTGGCTGGGCTGTCCTACCCACCACATTTCGGCCCAATGGCCGCACTCTTTGCGATACCCCCTCTTTTTTATTCAGTGCACATTTTTTACGTCGCCAATATTTTGGCGTCTCTGGCCATGGCAGTAATTGTATCCAAGACAATTAGCCAAACCTTCGGCAGCCGAGAAAATGGCCTGTCGCTTAGTCATTTGTGGGCGTTGTTGCTTGTCATGGGTAGCTCTGGAATATGGGCAGCAGTCTGGCTTGGTCAGTTTGTTATCTTTGCAGCTATTTGCCTTTGGCTTGCCTTCCAGCAGATTGAGCGTGGCAATGATTTTAATGCCGCCGCCTTACTTGCCTTAGCATCCGTCAAGCCACAGATCGCAGCGTTGGTTTTTCTTTGGTTGTTACTCCACGGTCGTTTCAAAATCCTATTCATCGCTGGCCTTATTGCCGCTTTCCTCAGCAGTTACACTTTTGCTCAAATGGGTATAATTCCAGCCATCGAAGGTTGGTTCAATGGCCTTGGTACCTATCAACAATATCCAGTCAATCAGTTGGGCAATAACTCGGTCATGGGCATCCCGAGTTTCCTGGCTCTTTACGGAATCTCCATCCCTTTGCCAGTGGCAACCTCGATAGGAGCACTATTAATCGTTTTTTTGCGATTCAGAAGCAACGTCGCCCCCTATTCGCCTATGGCACTAGCGACTATTCTATTAGTACAGATGTCGGTGTTTTCGCGCCCACCTGATCTGATACTTATCGCACCGGTATTTGCCCTGTTTTGGCCGACAGAACGTTCACATATTCTTCAAACTGCTTTGTTTATGCTCGCGATGGCAGTATACTGCTTTCCGCAGCAACTAGTTGTAAAGGCTCTTCCACTTACAGAAGCGGGGCACTTTCGGACATTGCTTTTGATTGTGTTGACGGTCGCTTTCATACGTCAAATGCTTCGGGGAATGAGCAGTTTCGACTGCAACGCACCACGTCAGCAAATTCCCTCCATCCAGACTATTAAAAGTTGAGCGAGCGCTGAGCAATTAGCGACCGCTGGCATCCATAATACTGGCCTTGGTCATAAGAGTAATTATAATCATGAACACGTTAAAACTCTCCATCGTAATCCCTTGTTATAATGAAGAAGAATGCATTCGCACATTACATTCCAGGACTTCCGCTGCTGCGGCATCGACAGTGGATTGCAGCTACGAAATTATTCTGGTGAATGATGGATCAAGCGACTCGACTTGGCACATTATGCAAGAATTGGCGAATATCGATCCGCACATTTTGGCCATCAACTTGTCACGTAATCATGGCCATCAGCTAGCTCTCACCGCTGGGCTTGATTTATGTTGCGGGGATCAGATCCTGATAATTGATGCCGACCTTCAAGATCCACCGGAGCTGCTTATTAAAATGCGCTCGGTAATGCAGCGCGAGAAAGCGGATGTTGTCTATGCTGTACGCCAGTCACGCAAAGGGGAAAGCCTGTTTAAAAAATCGACTGCTGCAGGATTTTATCGTGTGTTAAATCGCCTCGCCGATACGAATATTCCTATGGATACGGGCGATTTCCGGCTAATGTCGAGACGGGCACTGGATGCATTTCTGATGATGCCAGAGCAGGCCCGGTTCATTCGCGGAATGGTGGCGTGGATCGGCTTTCGGCAGGTGCCGTTTTTATACGAGCGAGAAGAACGTTTTGCAGGAATAACCCATTATCCCGTCGGGAAAATGCTTCGACTCGCTTTCGACGCAGTGACTGGATTCTCCATTGCTCCACTGCGTCTCGCTAGCCATTTGGGACTTTGGCTGACGGCCGCTTCGGTGTTGCTAATCATATATATAATTTCGACATGGCTTATGGGTCAAACGGTCCAAGGCTGGACGTCTACAATACTCATTGTGCTGTTTCTCGGCGCGACACAGATGTTCGTACTTGGCATGATCGGCGAATATCTTGGCCGCATATATTTGGAAGCAAAGAATCGCCCCCTTTACTTGATCGCGGATGTCGTCGGTGAAATACACGGCAGAGGGCGGCTAGGATTCAATTCGCCACCAAATAGAGTAGAGACCTATCAATCTGAGGAAACTGGCACAGCCAATGTCGCCAAAGACAACCCCGGCAGCAACTGAATGCGCCCGATAGAGTGCCTTTCAAGCGAAAATATGGTTTCGAGCAAGCTATTGATCGGCTTCGGCAGCATCGCATCGTCACTACCTTCTTTACCAGTTAACTTTGCATGAAGGCGGCTCGCAACAGCTAGAGGAAAGAGCAATGAATTCATGTAGTTTAACCTGTCCCCACGCAATCCAGCCGCTTGGAGACTTTTAGCAAGACTTGCACGCGAATAGCGGCGATAATGATGGTTCGCTGCATCATGCCCCGTCCACATCCATTGATGCGCCGGCACCGTGATCAGAATTTTTCCGCCAGGCTTCAAGCAATCGGCAATAGATTGCAGAGCTGCAACATCATCTTTTATGTGCTCGAGGACATCCAGCACAGCAATCAGATCATACCCCCCCCTTTCGATCCCGGACAATTCGGGAAGCGGTGCCCAAAGAACCGGCTGGCCCAACCTTCTGCTTGCTATTATACGCGATGATCGATCAATTTCAATCGCATCGACCGAACCGAATTGACCCAGCATCGCTAGATTATGGCCTGTCCCGCAGCCAATTTCGAGAATGCGAGCATCTGCCGTCAAGTTAGCCGACCGCTCGATATACTTTGCTAGAATCTTCCGACGACCGCGATACCACCAATGCACGCTATCGTACTCCGCCATGCGATCATAAATAACTCGGTCCATTAAGAAAATACCCATTTGCGATTAACAGAAAAGGTTGCGAACGGGGTGACCAAGACCACTGGGATCAAAGGCCACCAATTCGGCCCATTGAATATTGGACCCGTAAGCAGCCAGACGAAAAATGTGTTCAGCGACAGCCCGACAAGAGAAACTGCACTGAAGCGCAACCCACTCACCCACATGGTTTTCTGACGCCCGTAACCGCGAAAGCTCCAGTATCTATTTACGAGAAAGCCGACGACAATGGAAATTGCGTATGCAATAAAATGCGCAACCATCGGCTTGTCATTGGTATATACAAGTACAGAATAGAGCACGGAATAAAAAAAAGTGAGAAAAACTCCAGTAAAGGAATATTTTGTGACTTGACCAACTAATTCTCGGTCGCGGAATTTTTTCAGAAAAACTATCGCGCCATTCCTTTCGAGATCGCTCCATATTTGCAAAATGCTGACATCCCGTCCGTAGCGACGTTTAGTGCCAGGTCACACCAATCACAATAACACGGCTCCTGCTTCGTTTTCTGAGCATATTGAAGCCAAGGACCTTCTAAATTACCCGGAGTACGCGTTATTTTATTTGAACGACAAACCAATAGCGCCCCTATTTTATCCAGTCGTCGAACCGAAAATGTAGTTTTCTTTTCAATTTACGAATTCCCGATGCAACAAGGGGGAATGCATCAATGCGGCTGGCTTCTCCAACATTTGTGGCAGAAGGGCTTTGATAGCTGATCTTGTTAAATATGGTGACTGCTTCCGGATTCTGCCTTCTGTAATTTACAAATTGGCCATCAATCGGGGAAATATACTCGCCATCTAAAATCTCTTTGGGCCACCTCGAACAATGGCGAATTCGGGCTGAAGTAGCGATTTGGTT
>TARA_R110001592_G_scaffold40042_8_pt1 | contig 13906 bp, 7 predicted proteins | sample TARA_R110001592 | Tara Oceans TARA_R110001592 (sample SAMEA4398387) | marine metagenome | biome: Polar Biome; feature: [SRF] surface water layer (ENVO:00010504); material: water (ENVO:00002006), including particulate matter (ENVO:01000060) such as... | depth 5 m
CAGTGCCTGTGAAGCCGCCTTAAGATCCCCGTCTAACTGTGTAAGTAATTTGCCTAGTTTCAAATACTCCCCGGTTTTCTCGTCGCGCGTCGCGATTTCTTCCAATGGAGTGAGCAATAAATTATTGGTCGCACGTATGATGCAGCGCATATCTTCGTTTAGCTGCACTTTTTGACTGTGACCTTCCACATCCTCCAAGTGGTTGCGCAAACTGTCCAGCTGAAACATGACTGACCGCGGGTTTTGACGATCAAACAACAACAGCTCCATGCCCTTGTCTAAGCGATATCCGCTGCGGTAGTAACGCTTATACACAATACGTGACTCTAAACTTGCCAGTACTGGCTTTAACAAAGGCAAGCCTTGGCCATCGCCTTTCTCTGTGACCAAAATATGACTAAGCAATTCAACCGTTTTTTGCGCGCGTTCTAGGCGACGACCCATTTCCATAAATCGCCAGGCCCGGCCTCGCACCATGCTCTCTTGGCTTAGACCACACAGCGCCAGCAAGCTAGTAATAAGCGGGTCGAGTAATTCTTCTGGTGCAGCTTGCAAGCTACTTTTAAGATTTTTATTAAGGTATTCCATGCCGTCGCGAATGTCGTTAATTAAGCGCAACATGTCATTTGACAGCAACTCCTTAACCCCGTCAGCAGAGTGCAAGATAGCTTCCAGACAATGCGCGATACTGCCGGGTCGAGATCGATTGGACACAATATCGAGTAACTCGTGCTCCGGCGCGTCAAAATCTGCATCTTTGGCAGTAAAGCCTGGGAAAGTACCGGTAACCTTTGTGACTGACCGCAATAGTACGCGGCGATTATCCGGCGATAGTGGTTCAATGCTATTCAGCTCTTCAAAAGCTGTACGTACCAAACGTAAGCCCGACTCAGCCCGCTCGGCATAGCGACCAAACCAGAACAAATTATCAATAACACGACTTGGCAAACTGAAATTGCGATCCATCTTTTGTCGCATTAATTTTTCAGGTTCAAAGACGCTGTCTTCTACCTCCGGCTCAGACGCTAAGATCCAAGTATCTTTGCTGCCACCACCATATTGGCTAACAATATGCTGGGTGTCGGTATGGGTGCCAATATGCGTAAGCCCGCCAGGCATAACGCTGTAGGAATTACCACTGGCCACCGTGAATCCGCGCATCACTAAAGGACGGCTACTAAATACTTTGCCATCCAAGGCAGGAGTCTGAGACGGACGCACTGCGCTTTGCGCCACATAATCTATTGGATTTGCCAACACCTTCGCCAACAAATCAGCACGTTCCTGGGCATTTAACTCAGCCACGAATAGGCTGTGACGACCGGGCACACGACAAGTATGTCGGATAAGCAGCTCGTCAAAATGGGCCTTCACGTACTCTAAATCTGCCTTGTCACCGCACCACCACGTTGGTACCGAATTCAAGCGCAGATCACGACCGAGAAAGTGACGCGCAATTGCCGGCATATATTTAGCTAAAACCGGACTTTCTAAAATCCCACTACCCAGAGGGTTGGCGATGATCACGCCACCGGCGCGCGCGACTTCGGTCAAACCGGGAACGCCCTGACCAAAACTGTTCCGCGACGCCACAGGATCGGCCATGCTGTCGTCTATTCGGCGCAGTACCACATCGACTTTGCGCAGACCGTCTAAGGACTTTAACCACAGTGCGCCTTTGCGAACGGTTAAATCACGCCCCTGCACCAGGGGATAACCAAGGTAATTGGCAAGGTAAGCATCTTCAAAGGAGTTTTCTTTAAACGCACCCTGGGTAAGATACACCACTAGAGGCGCGTCTTTGGTTGGACTAAGCTCGGCTAATTTGCGACGCCACTGCAGGAAGAAATTGGACAGTCGATGAACATGAGCATCACGGAACAAACTCGGCATGACCCGTCGCAATACTGTTCTATTCTCTAAAGCATAACCCGTGCCTGACGGTGCTTGGGTACGATCACCTATCACCAACCACTCACCGCTAGCAGAGCGCACTAAATCTGCGGCATGAAATATAAGCTGATGCTCCCCCGGCAGACGAATACCATCACATGCACGAAGAAAGCCGGGATGACTAAAAATGGCGGCGGGCGGGATAACTTTGTTGTGAATGAGCGTTCGCTCACCGTAGAGATCACTAAGAATAAGATTAAGTAGCTCGGAGCGCTCACGAAGCGCATTCTCAATCGATTCCCACTCCTGACTCGATAGAATCATGGGCAGTAAATCTAAGCTCCATGTATGGCTTACATTTTGCTGATCGCCGGGGCTGTAGCTAGCGCCGTCATCACGGAGTATTCGTTTGGCAGTGCGTTGCCGCTCAAGCAGGGCATCCATACCCATGGCATTAAGTACCCGCATGGGATAGTGCCAATGTTCGCGAACATTGCCGTCTGCCCCAATGACCTCGTCATATTGGTCATGCTGCGGTTTATACACAAAACGTTCAGTTAACATGGATGTGGTGCCAGAAGCTTGCGTCGAGTAACAGAATTACCCGAGGTAAAAGGAACATCACCACGGTCCTAACCGCAATCCCCGAATCGTGGAATAATGATTATGCACCACATTGGTGCGGGAATCGCGACCACTACCAACAGTAAATCACGAGCGGGAAGATTACCGTAAGTCCCATACCTGGGCAAACAATTGCGTGAACGAGGTATACCTAATAACGGCGCCTATGCCGGCTGAAACCAAGTATCTTGGATGGTCTGATGGACCACCATAGAATTTTTCTCAAGCTCGGTGAGATAGGCGGGGAAGCTAATCGATACGTCGCTATAATCACTCCCATCGGTCACCGTTTTCAAAAATTGGTTTAAGCCCGTAACCACCAAGTCACTGGACGGCAACTGCATTGCCGACTCCTGCATGCGCAACAGGCCACAGGCCACCGAGCGGGGAAACAGAGTATCTTCCAGCAAAAACCGCGCAGAGTCATCGCCATTTATCGCTACTTTCATGGTGCGACGATAGGGCATGGTGGCGTTTAAAGTCCCCAACACACTGCCCCAGACTGCATCCAGCACATGATTAGAGTCGCTTTCAATAAGATCGCTGGACATGCTAGCACCCGCCTCCAGAATACGGAGAGTCATATCCGCCCGCTCCAAACTGCGCCCCATATTCAAGAAATGCCACGCCGCATCTCGCCGCATTGTGTCGGCAATCAAACCATTAATCTGCTGACAGGTCTTAATAATCTCTTCCAAAAACTCATGCCGGTAACGGCGGCCTAAACCCTGGGAGATATTTTCTGACACAAAGATTTGGAATTCGTTGACCAACTCCCAACTCTCCTGGGGCACCATGTCGCGAGTGGTGCGGATATTTTCCCTAACCATTTTCAGCGATGACGCCAAAGAGCTTGGATTACTGAGGTCCTCAAGTAAAAATTTCACCACCCGCTTTTCATCTTGCACTGTGAAACGCCGGTTATATTCAGCGTGACTGCCACTGGCAATAACCAGATTGTGCCAACTGATCCCCGTATCTCTAGGTAAATCGAATAACAAACCGGTATAGACTTGTATTAAGCGCGCCATACTTTCCACACGCTCAAGGTAGCGCGCAAACCAATAAACTCGCTCTGCAACTCGCGATAACATCATTATTTTGCGTCCCCTTCCGCCACGATCCAAGTATCTTTACTGCCACCACCCTGTGAGGAATTAACAACAAGTGAGCCTTTTTTCAAAGCCACCCGTGTTAAACCACCCGTCGTCACCGTCAAATCAGTACCCTGCAACACAAAGGGCCGCAGGTCTAAATGACGCGGCTCCGCTTCGCCCAAGCCCGTGACCACAGGCGCGGTGGAAAGCTTTAAGGTCGGCTGGGCAATATAGTTTCGGGGATTTTCCTGCACGAGTTTACGAAACTCCTCATGGTCTTTTTTGGTCGCATGCGGCCCCACCATCATGCCGTAGCCACCAGACTCATTTGCGGGTTTTACCACCAACTTTTCAATATTCTCAACAACATATTTAAGCTGCTCAGGGTCATCGCAAAGATAGGTTTCAACATTGGGCAAAATCGCTTTTTCACCTAAATAGTATTCAATCATTTTGGGTACATAGGCGTAGACCACTTTGTCATCAGCCACCCCCGCGCCAGGCGCATTTACCAAAGTCACATTACCGGCCTGCCAAGCGCGCATAATACCCGGCACACCTAAAATTGAATCAGGATGAAAAGCCTCTGGATCGAGAAATAAATCATCTATCCGGCGATAAACCACATCAACCCGCTCGAGACCTGAAATGGTTTTCATATAAACGCAATCATCTTCATCAACAAATAAATCACTGCCTTCTACTAACTCAACACCCAACTGCTGCGCCAAATAAGCGTGCTCGAAATAAGCCGAGTTATAAATGCCGGGGGTCAAGATGACGATTTCAGGCTGACGTACTTTGCGAGGTGACACCGATGCCAGCATGTTGAACAATTTCGTCGGGTAGTCATCGACGGGTAATATATTATTGGCCTCAAATAATTCAGGCAAAACGCGCTTACTTATCTCGCGGTTCTCCAGCATGTAAGCCACGCCTGACGGCACCCGCAAATTATCCTCTAAAACATAAAACTTACCGTCGGAGTCACGCACCAAATCACAGCCGCAGATATGTGCCCACACGCCTTTCGGCGGTGTAATTCCCACACACTCAGGACGGAAATTTTTAGAGTCCTTTATCAGGTAGGGTGGTACCACACCGTCTTTAAATATTTTTTGCTCATGGTACACATCATTTATAAACAGATTCAGTGCCCGCACTCGCTGCTTAAGGCCCTCGGCGGTCTGTTCCCATTCCTTGGCGCTAATAACACGTGGAATAAGATCAAAAGGCCATGAGCGATCTATGTTTTCGCCATCGGAATAAACAGTAAAACTCACACCCATATCGCGGACGGTGCTCTCTGCTGCTACCCGTCGGCTCTCAAGTTCTTCGCGACTCAGACCCCCCAGATATTTCACGACGCGCCGGCTCGCCCGGCGGGCCACTCCTTTGGGCGTTATCATTTCATCAAAAAAATCACTGCCCTGATACTGACTCCAATCGATACCGCCAGATTCCTTGTCTGCACCTTTAGTCATTTATAAAGCACCTTGCTGAAAATTATTTTATTCCAAATTCATTGCGCACCAAAATGGCGCGGGGCAGCTCTGCGTCTCGCGTTGTGTTAGCGCATAATCGTTTTTATCTAGCAGATATGCCCCCAACAACCCCAAACCTTAGGACCCACTGCAGCAATAGACAGGCCAACTTGCACAATATTCGACAAGCTTTAGCTAATATTTATTCCCATCATCACTTTCACTTATCGTTATAGCATACGCGGCTTTTACACCCAACAGCAGCTAAAATCGCTGCAACTATGGTTTGTATCAGAAAAACTGAATAGCCGCTAGGCCCTAAGACTAAGACCGTAAATAGCTCCGCCTTAGACATTAGCCGACTATTGCTGAATTGCGAATCAATCTATCTTAGATTGTGATAACAGGGTCAAAGTGTGATGCAGCAGAATGCAGGCTGACTCTATTATGCAATTATGCAAATTAAGCCACTTTCGTGTGTTTACCGAGTAAAAACCGCTCTTCCGCCATGCCTTCAGCAACGGCGGCAGTAGAGACGCCGCTTGCCGCAGAACGTTCAAATACTTCAGTCAAGGATGCAGCAATACCGGCTATATGTGCAGATGTACTTGCAGAACTGCCCTCGGCGCGCTGATAGTAAACATCGATAATCCCACCGGCATTAATCATAAAATCCGGTGCGTATATAATACCTCGCTGCCGCAAACGCTCGCCTTGCGCAGCATTGGCCAATTGATTATTGGCCGCGCCAGCGACGATACCGGCCTGAATGATCTCCACGGTATCCGCATTGATTGCCGCGCCCATCGCACAGGGCGCTAATACATCCGCCGCAAAACCGAGAATTTCATCACAGGCGATAATATGGGCGCCAGCAAGCCTAGCCAACTCACAGTTGCGAGTATTAATATCGGCGGCGAAAACCCTCGCACCTTCCAAAATTAGCAGCGATATCAAATGCCGACCAACCGCGCCTGCACCTTGGATGGCAACGTGAACATCAGCCAAGTCAGCACTTCCATGCTTAAACTTTAAAGCCGCCTTTATGCCATGAAATACTCCCTCGGCGGTATAGGGTGAGGGATCACCACCATGGCGACCACCGTCCAGAACACCCGACACATAGGAGCTAGACTCCGCGATAATTTTTAAATCGGCCACGGTGGTGCCAGAATCTTCTGCGGTGATATAACGGCCGCCAAGATCCTCAATAAAACGGCCCATCGCCAGTAGTAAATCGCGGGATTTATTTTTACTTGGATCACCCATAATGACCGCCTTCCCCCCACCCAAGGGGAGCCCCGCCAAAGCCGACTTATAGGTCATGCTCCTAGACAATCGCAGCACATCATCAAGTGCGCAGTCATCATTTGCATAGGGATACATTCGGCAGCCACCCAAAGCAGGCCCCAGATTTGAGTTATGCACCGCCACGATCGCCCGCAGACCACTGCGCGCATCATGCTTAAACGCAACAAGCTCATGACCGTCAAAATATGGCGAGTTAAATACTGTCACTCCGCACTCCCGTTAGCTCGCTATTACGATAATCAGGCGGCATTATGAATATCGACTAGCTGCACAATATCGCTAGTCAAACGCTTAATAAGTTGATCGCGGCGCACACGATACTGAGCAATAGCCTCCACTTTCACATGACCAAAACCACGAATATCATCAACCAGTTTGAATAGCTCAATCGCAATACTCACATTGTCTTTGCTGATGTGGGGTAAAACGGTATCAAGCTGGGAAATAAACTCATGGGCTAAGGACCTCTCTGCTCTGCGTTCCGCGCTATAGCCGAATATATCCCACCGAGTTCCGCGTAGGCCTTTAAGCCTAGCCAGTACCTTAAACGCCGATTGCACCCATGCGGAAAAAACTCGCTTCACCGGAAAGCCATCCGCGCCGACCTTCGAAAGCAAGGGAGGCGCCAAATGAAACTGTAATTTATAGTCACCTTCAAACGTGTTATTAAGCTTTTTCAAAAATTCACCATCAGTGTATAAGCGTGCCACTTCATATTCGTCTTTGTATGCCAGTAGTTTATGTAGAGATTTAGCAGCCACCGAAGTGAGCTCAGTCGCAACGCCGTTAATAGCTTCGTCCTTAGCCCTAACCGCGTTCAACAGCTCTAAATAGTTATCGGCATACCGTTTATCTTGGTATTTCAGCAAGTGTTGATAGCGATACTGAATAATGTCCTCGACCTGATCCAGCGGCGCCCAATGCTCCACTTCGACGCCGGCCGCTTGACGCACCGCATCGATATTATGTGCAGCGTGCCGCCCCCATAAAAATGCCTGCTTATTAAAATCTGCCGCCACACCATTTAAGTCTATCGCGCGATCAATCGCATCGAAGCTGACAGGCACATAGCCCTTTTGAAATGCGTAGCCCAACATAAAGAAATTGCTCGCCAAGGTGTCGCCTAGCAAATGACGTGCTAACTCGGTGGCATCGACAAAGCTCACCTTGCCCTCGCCCACCTCGTCAATAATCAATCGCTTCATAGAGTCTGCTGGAAACTCGGCATCGCGGTTGTAGATAAACTCTGCGGTGGTCATTTCGGTGTCGTTGATGACCGCAACTGTGCGCTCGACATTAACCTTGGCAATAGCCTCATCCGACGCCGACACCACCAAATCACAACCCAATAACAAATCTGCATCCCCCGCCGGGATTCGCACCGCATTAATATCTTCCTGCTTATTTGCCACGCGCAAATGGCTTACTACCGGGCCGAATTTTTGCGCCAAGCCGGTTTGATTCATGGTGGCGCAGCCTTTGCCCTCGATGTGCGCTGCCATGCCCAGGACGGCGGTAATGGTAAGCACTCCCGTTCCACCAACACCGGTAACCACCAAATTCCATGGCCTAATTATCACGGGCAACACCGGCATGGGAATAAGGCCAAAGCTGTCGGGAGCGACCGCGGTATTCTTTTTAGGCCTACCGCCAATGACCGATACAAAGCTGGGACAAAAACCATTCACACAGGAATAGTCTTTATTACACGCGCTTTGGTCTATTTGACGTTTACGACCAAGCTCGGTCTCCTTGGGTAATACCGACAAACAGTTGGATTTCTTGCCACAGTCACCACAACCTTCGCACACCGCTTCATTGATAAAAATACGGCGATTGGGATCAATCATTGTGCCTTTTTTACGACGACGACGTTTTTCTGCCGCGCAGGTTTGCTCAAATATCAGAACCGAGGCACCGGGCACGGTTTGCAACTCAGTTTCAATCGTCAGCAGGTCATCGCGATGACTAATAGTTAAGCCATTCTTTTGTGGCCAAGAATAGTTTTCAGGATGATCAGACACCAATGCGATGCGTTTAATGCCCTCGCCACGGAGTTGCATAATTAGCTGTTCAACCGTTAATGAACCATCAAGCGGCTGCCCCCCGGTCATCGCCACTGCGTCGTTATAGAGAATTTTATAGGTGATATTTACGCCAGCCGCGACGACCTGGCGGATGGCCAGACTACCGGAATGGAAATACGTGCCGTCGCCCAAGTTTTGGAATACATGTTTATTGTCAGTGAACGCGGCTTGTCCCACCCAGGTCACGCCTTCGCCGCCCATTTGGGTAAACGTAATTGCTGGTCGCGTTGGCATCCACGTGCTCATATAGTGGCAACCAATACCACCCAGCGCCACGCTGCCCTCGGGCACCACTGTGGAGGAGTTGTGCGGGCAACCAGAGCAGTAATGTGGGCTACGATTTATAAGGCCATGCTTGTTGGCGATAGATTGCTCTTTTTGATCGTAAAAGCTAAGACGTTTTTCTATTTCATCACTCTTATAAAAACGGCGAATACGCGAGGCAATGGCCCGCGCCACCATCGCCGGCGTCAATTCACTTAGATTAGGCAGCAGGTCTTTGCCGTGTTCATCAAACTCACCAAAAACACGGGGACGATCAGCTACCGGCCAGTTATAGAGTTGTCCGGTAATCTGGTCCTCGATGATGGAGCGCTTCTCTTCTACCACCAGAATTTCTTCCAAACCAGAGGCAAATTCATGGGTTGTTAAAGGCTCTAAGGGCCAGGGCATACCGACTTTGTATACGCGCAAACCGATTGCCGCCGCTTGACCCTGATCTATTCCCAGATCCTCCAAAGCCTGCAAGACGTCAAGATAAGCTTTGCCACTGGTCACAATACCCAAACGCGCCTTAGGGCTATCGATAACAATGCGATTCAGATTATTCGCACGCGCAAAGGCACGCGCGGCATAAATTTTATATTTATTCAGTCTCAGCTCTTGCGCTAAAGGAGAGTCTGGCCAGCGCGCATGCACGCCATCCGGCGGCATATCGAAGTCCTCTGGCAAAACAATTTTAACGCGACGGGCATCTATCTCCGCTGAAATCGCCGAATCCATATTTTCGGTGATCGCTTTAAGCGCTACCCAACAACCGGCGTAACGCGACAGCTCCCAGCCATAAATACCCAGGTCCAAGACTTCCTGCACATTGGCGGGTGCCAGCACAGGAATAGACGCCCCGATAAACATATGTTCAGACTGATGCGGCAAGGTAGAGGACTTGGCGGCGTGATCATCCCCAGCAATCGCCAACACACCCCCGAATTTTGAGGTTCCCACCGCATTGGCGTGTTTGATCACATCCATGCTGCGATCTACCCCAGGGCCCTTGCCATACCACATGCCAAATACGCCATCATATTTGGCATTGGGAAACAGACCCACTTCCTGACTACCGCGCACGGCGGTTGCCGCCAAGTCCTCATTCACGCCCGGAACAAACTGAATATTGTGTTTATCCAGGTATTTTTTGGCCTTCCACATGGCCTGGTCAACACCGCCCAAAGGCGAACCCCGATACCCTGAAATAAAGCCCGCGGTATTTAAACCACGCTCTACGTCGCGCTGATGCTGGAGCATAGGCAGGCGCACCAAGGCCTCAATACCCGTCATATAGGCACGGGTATGGTCCAAGCTGTACTTATCTTCCAGTGAGATCTTAAGGGCGTGCTCTGACAGAGGCATAGGTTTTGTTCTCCGGTAATGGCTAACAAACTTCCAGACACCAGCTTATATTTTGGGCGTGGGATTAATTATTTTATTCATGCATGAACAAAGTAATAAAGTGTATTCTTTATACCCAAACAAGGACAAAAACACATAATTTAATACAATAAATCAAATTAACTAGCTACTAACACTGGTTTATCCCTGCCCAAAAACCTCTATGCAGAGCCCCTTGACGCCATCATGGCCAGAAACAATTCCGCCGTTGCCAAGGCATCGCTCATGGCATTGTGAGGGGGGTATTCTGGTAGATTATAGCGCTGCCGGCATTCCCCCAAACGCAGATCACCGGCACGAATTATCGGCTGCCGAGAATCCAGTCGTTTTCTTTCCAGAGCCAGGGTGTCCACCAGTGGCATTAGCAATCTTGCACCATGCAAACGAACACACCATTGATCCAAAAACGCCATATCCATTGCAGCACAATGAAAGATCAGCACCCGCCCTTTTAATGCCTCAAAGAATAGTGGCATCACGTCACTAACAGATAGCGCATCGCCCAAATCACAGTCACGGATATGATGGAAGGTCGCACTGTGGCCAACGCTATCACTGGTACTTATTAAATAATGGGCGGCTTGGCCCATATCGATCTGCCCGTTTTCAAGGGGGACCCAGGCAATACTCACCACCTCGCCTTCCTTGGGATTCAAGGCAGTGGTTTCCAAATCTACCGCTAAGTAGCGATTTTTGTGATACTGACCTAGCCGAATGTTATTACTACTGAACCACAATGCCTGCAGGCTGGCATCTGCCTGTCGGCGATACCAATATTGATGCAAACGCAGGCCTAACATTTATCCCGCTCTGCGCCGCACATTAATCCAGCCCCTGCAAATAGCTGAGACGGATAGACGCTTGGGCGTCATGAACAATCTTAAACGCATCGCGAAGACTAACTTTACTCAACTTGGACAGCATTCGCGGATCGCAGTAGTTATTTACCTCCTCTCCCGCCGCAAGTTGTTTGGCCTGCAAATCAATTCTCAGCCTGGAAATAAGTGCAAACGCATCTTGCAAACTTTCCACGTCACTACTCACCACCACTTTACGCGCACCGAGCTCACGCAATCTATCCACTGTGCTAACAGCGCCAATGCCGTTAGCCAGCGCCCGCAATCTAACCAGTTCAATAACAGGTAGCGCGCCACGCTTTTTAAGATTAAGTTGATCGCGATATTCGCCGTTTCGCTCAACAACAAAGCGCCGTAATATTCCTAATGGCGGCGAGGTCTGCAATACATTTCGCGCCAGGGCTGCGAGAAATATACTGTTGCGTTGAGTGTGGCCCAGCATATGCTTTTGGAGCTTACGGGCCAATTGATCAGGGCCCCAAATTGCTCGTAGATCAAAGAAAATACTCACCCGCATTACGGCATCAGGGGTTGGATTTTCCATCCAACGATCGACGATCCTCATCCAAGATGACAAAGTCTGCCGCCATTCAGTTGTTTTAGCCATAACATCGCCGGGGCAGTAGATATAACCGCAGGCATCCAGTCCGTCACACACAAAATCGGCAAGCTGACTAAACCACTGCATATCTTCATCACTGGCATTGTCGGCAATCAGCAAACCATTATCCTGATCACCCCCTAACAACTGCTCGCCCCGAGCTTGAGAGCCAAAACTCAGCCAGCAAAATTCAACAGGCGCAGGCCCTAGTTTCTGTATTGCCAATTCTATTAAACGCCGCGTCACGGTTTCACTAACCATATTACTCAAGTGGCTAATATGATTGGCGGGGATGCCCGTATTTGCCCAATGCTGAAACAATCTGGGGAGGCGTTTTTGCTGCAGGCTTAAACCAGCAATATCAGATTGCCGCGACAGGCGCTGAACAAAAAATACAGGGTCTTCTTCTCTGGCCAGAGAAATATCCGAGGCGGTGACAATTCCAAGCGCGCAACCATCTTCGGCAACGGGTAGATGGTGAATACCATAACGCGTCATCATCACCACGCAGTCAAACAAGCTTTGGGCTGGTGACACCGTGCTAGGGTCAGCCGTCATTACATGGTGAATAGGCAAGGCACCACTGAGGCCGGGTGCGACACACCGCGAACGCAGATCTCTATCGGTGACAATACCGACTAATTTTTCACTTTCTACCACCAGCGCCGAAGACACTCGCTTGTCACTCATCTGCTGCGCCACAACTTGGATACTGGACTGCGGATCAACCTGCAAGAGCGTGGTGCTCATCCAGTCACTGACCGGCTGCATTAGCAGGGTTGTCGCATCGGGATGATCTTCGGCGCGGCGCAAACGCAAACTCGCCTGAACTTCAAAAAAACGGTCAAACTGGCGATGATGGCCGCAGAGATACTGGTAAAATTCCTCAGGTAAGCGGTAGACAAGACAGTCTTCCACCACTCTGAGAACACTGTCTTCGCTGCCGTCCCGAGATCCTTTTAGACGAAAGCCTTCGCCCTCTTCAACGCGCTGCAAAAGCGTGCCTCTGCCGTCAAAAATATCAACCACACCGCTTCGTAATACATACAAGCCTTCGCCATCTTTATCAGGTTGAAAGCGATGTTTAACCGGGAAGTAACTCACCTTGATATTGCGGGCACAGTTTTCTAAGTCTTCAGGAGACAGCTCGTCAAATAGCAAACATTGCGCAAGAAATTCAACAATAACGGCAGTTTCAGGACTCAGGTTTTGGTTCACGTCATCCATCCCCAAATAGCGGCAATAACAAGTTCAAACAGCAACATCAGACTTTAAGCTGGCCCCGAAATCAGAAAAGGCCCGCTTAGTTGTTAACGGTATGTCGAAAGTCTTGGCCGTAACCGGTTTCATAGTGGGTAAAAATCAAGCCACTACTGCCGTAGTAATAATTATCACCGGCGGCAACCACTACCCTTATTTCGGTCTTATTCTGATCATCAAGAAGGACAAGCCACTCCTTGCCATCGCCAGCAGTTGCCATCATATCGCTGGGCAGAGCGTCGACATCATTTTCATCAGCCAGTGAAATTTTGGCATCTTGCAAGGGGAAATCTGAGACCATGCGCAATGACAGCACGCCCTCGCTGGGCCGATCTGCATGAAGCACTATTTTGAAATTACCATTAGTCAAAATACATTTGCCGCTTTCATAGCGACACTTTGAACCGGAAACCAGTGGATAGGTCTCGCCTTTTACGGGTGGTAAAGCGGGTTCGGTCACCCAAAAATCAACCGCGAAATACGCCAGAATGGCAAGGATAGGCGTGATAATCATCGCAGCTAAAAAGTGTTTATTCGTTAACATTATTTTTCATCCTAGTGTTTGAACATCGTCAAACTCAAGAAAATACGACGGCCCACACAGGCCGCCGCTAGTTCCTCTACTTCGTTTTAGTGATCCTGAGCAGCCTCAACACCAACGGGCACCCGGATAAACTCCACTAAATCTTGCACGTCTTGTGGAGGCGCTTTAGTCACAGCCGATACCGCGAAGGCCACTGCGAAATTGACAACCGCACCCACTGCACCAAACGCATTGGGCTCAATACCAAAGAACCAGTTCTCTTTCATATCACCAAGGTAGGCGGTACTGGCAACAAACATAATACCCTTGTGCTGGAACACGTAGAACAAGGTTACGCTTATACCGGCAATCATCCCCGCAATTGCACCTTCTTTGGTGATGCGACGATTAAAGATACCCATCATCAACACCGGGAAGATGGAAGATGCTGCCAAACCAAAGGCCAAGGCGACCGTCCCGGCGGCAAAATCGGGCGGATTA
>TARA_R110001592_G_scaffold58067_2_pt1 | contig 13905 bp, 8 predicted proteins | sample TARA_R110001592 | Tara Oceans TARA_R110001592 (sample SAMEA4398387) | marine metagenome | biome: Polar Biome; feature: [SRF] surface water layer (ENVO:00010504); material: water (ENVO:00002006), including particulate matter (ENVO:01000060) such as... | depth 5 m
TGTGTGCAAGTCAAAGTCAGGTTTTATAATGCTTGTAGATGATTTGTGAACAAGTTGTGTGCATGTAGTGTGTATGTTGTAAATATTTTAAAACCATCTTGGAAACAAGGTGGTTTTTTTATATCTTTAAACTTCTAAAATGGAAGTATGTTCTTTGAATAATAAATGATTCAAACAGTTAAAAATAACTATATAGAGGGTTCTCCATATTTTAAAATGTTAGATGATGCTGCTTTTTTTGCTGCAAATTCGGTGGTAAAAGATGTTTTTGTGTTAACAGCTTCGTTTGATACTAAATTTTTACGCCCAATAGCTGAAGGTAAACTTATTGCTAAAGGGGAGCTATTAAAAAACCTTGGAAACAAATTAGAAGCAAGAGCAAAATTATACGATTTAAAAGGTAATTTAATTGCTACAGGAACAGGTTGGTTTGTTAAGAGTAAAATTAGTTTAGCTGATATTTCATCTTTTAAAAATTAGTATTTTTGACATTATGATTCGGATTTTAGCATTGATTCTTTCTTTAACTTTTTCAGTTGTGATGTTTGCACAAGTTGATAATGATGCTTATGTATATGGAGATGATAGAGGTTCATCAAAAAGTGACTCAAAAAAATCAGATGGAAAATTTGATTGGGACAGAGTTACTCTAGGAGGAGGTTTAGGGGCAACTTTTGGAGATATTACTTATTTTGAAATAGCACCAACAGTCGGTTATTATTTAACTGATAATATTTTGGTAGGCATAGGTGGTACTTATATTTATTACGCTAATAATGTTTATGATTACAAAACAAACATGTATGGGGGTAACGTTTTTACTCAATATTTATTTAATGATTTACCAGTTTTGGCTCACGCCGAAACTGCTCTAATGAACTATTACTCTTTTAATAGAGAGGCTAGAATTACTACTACAGCAGTATTGTTAGGTGGCGGTTTAAAGCAAAGTTTTGGAGGGCGTTCCTATTTATCTATTTTAATTTTGTGGGATATTAATGAAACAGAAGATTCGTTTTACCCTAACCCAATTATAAGGGCAGGTATTGCTATTGGGTTGTAACCTATTGTAAATCAAGATAATATTTTTTCGTTAACTAAAAAGTGTTTATCTTTGTTAAGTTAAACAAATACTACTTTATGAAAAAATATTTAATCTCTCTTTTATTAATTACTAACTTCTTTTGTAAAGCCCAAGAGCAATTATTACCACTAAATAATTATCAAAATGAGTTTGATAATGCTTATCAACAATATCCTTCTGTTCCAAAGGGAGTTTTAGAGGCGGTATCTTTTACCATGACAAGATTTCAGCATTTAGAAAATACTCAAGAAAGTTGTACTGGAATACCTAAAACTTATGGGGTTATGGGGTTGACATTAGATGGTAAGAACTATTTCAACAACAATTTAAATTATATTTCACAAGTTTCAGTAATTAGCATTAACAATATTTTAACCAGCCCAGCACAAAATATATTAGCATATGCAGCTGCTTATGAACATCAATTAAGCTTATTAAGTCCATTTAAATATCAAGAGCAAAATGTAGCACACATTTTAACACAATTAAGTGAGTTGCCAAATGATAATGTAAAACAAGATTTTGCTTTAAATTCACATTTATATGCAGTTTTATCATTTATGAATGATGTTAAAATGCAAGAAGCCTATAATTTTCCAAATCCAAATTATGATTTAGAAAAAGTATTTGGACAAACAAATTTAAGTGTGCTGAAATCAGCAAAGGTGATAATGAATAATCAGCATATTGAAGGGGAAGGAAATAAAGTCTATCAGCAATCTAATCTTTCAAAAAAGTCAACAGATTATCCACCTGCATTAGAAAATTTGACAAGTTGTAATTTTAGTTCTAGAGGAGTACCAGTTTCTGCAGTAACTGTGCATACCATACAAGGAACTTACGCAGGGGCAATATCGTGGGCAAATAATTGTACATCTAATGTCTCTTACCATTATGTACTTCGTTCGAGCGATGGGCAAGTAACGCAAGTAGTTTTAGAAAGTAACAAAGCTTGGCATGTAGGTTCAGAAAATCCTTATACAATTGGATTAGAGCACGAAGGTTATGTAACCGATTCTACTTGGTACACTGCAGCAATGTATCAATCTTCTGCTGATTTAGTACGAGATATTACGCAAAGTGGTTATGGGATAAATATTTTAAGAATATCATATTTTCCTTGGGCAAGAACAACTCATTATAAATATGATAATATACCAGGGAGTTGTGTCACGATTAAAGGTCATCAGCATTATCCAAATCAGACACATGAAGATCCTGGAGCAAATTGGGATTGGGATTATTATTATAAATTAATTAATAACTCCACACCAATAACCACTGATAATAACTTTACAGGAACTGTAACAGATATTGGTGGGTCAGGTAATTATCCAGATGATGACCGTATGTTGTATTTAATCCAGCCAACAGGAGCATCTTCAATTACCTTAAACATAACATCTTTTGATGTAGAATCGACATGGGATTATTTATACATTTATAATGGAACAACTCCTTTTGATGAAAAAATTGGAGAATATACAGGAACAACAATTCCTTCCACTATAACTGTGAATAGTGGAAATGTGTTATTAGAGTTTCGTTCAGATTGTGCAACAACAAACCCAGGGTTTGAAATTTCATGGTCATCAGTTGCTCCCGACACCATAAAACCAACGACTTTAATTTCGGCTTCGCCTAATCCTACAACTACTGATTTTACAAGTAACTTTACTGATGCAGATAATGTAGGAGGAAGTGGTGTTTTACATCAGTTTTATCAAGTAATAGATTATAATGGAGTGGAATGGAGAGCAAATGAGAATAATGGGTTCTTTAGCGATAATTTTGATACAGCAATTCATCCAGATTGGACTTCAGTTTCTGGTATTTGGAATATTTCGGGAGCATATTTAGTGCAATCAGAAGATACCAATTCAAACACCAACATTTTCGCAACTGTAAATCAAAATACTTTTGATAAGTACTTATATCATTGGGAAGGTAAATTGGAAGGAGCTGGAACAAATCGAAGAGCCGGATTACATTTTTATTGTGATAGTGCTTCGTTAGAAAATAGAGGAAATTCTTATTTCGCTTGGTTTAGATTAGATAATGATAAAATCCAGATTTACAAAGTGGTTAACGATACTTTTCAACTAAAGCAAGATGTATTTTATGATTTTAATGCCGCAACCTTTTATGATTTTAAAGTAACCTTCGATAAACTTACTGGTGATATTGATGTTTTTGTAAATGATGAATATAAAGCTTCTTGGCAAGATTTATCTCCACAGACTACAAACGGCGATTATGTTTCTTTTAGAAGTGGAGATGCCGTTTATACCGTAAATAATTTAAAAATTTATCATAACAGAACCAATAGCGAATTAATAACTGTTGGCAATGGACCTAATGATGATATTAGATACGAAGGTTTTCCAGCAGGTAAAATAAAATCTATTGTAATAGATAATGCTAAAAATGTTTCAATTATTGGGGAGGAATTGGTGAATGTAGATTTAACAACTTCAATAAATGAATTATCTACAATTAATTTTTCAGTTTATCCAAACCCTTTTAAAAATGAGTTGGTAATTGAAACACAAGAAACGGATAAAGTTCAACTGAAATTAACTGATATTACAGGGAGAATAATATTGTATAAACAGTTTACCCCTTTCGATGGAAAAATAAAAATTGACTTAACGCCTTACGAACTTTCATCTGGAAGTTATTTTATGCAGTTGAATAATGAAACCCTATCATTAATTAAAAACTAACCTCATGTTTAAAAATACCTTAACTATACTTTTATTAAGTTTTGTTGTTATAAACTTACAAGCTCAATACACTTCAATACACCACGAACAAAACGATTATTATAAGCAGTTTGGAGAATTAAATGAAACTCAGTTTGATGAGTTGTTTAGAACAGCAGAAAACTTAAACACGCAAAAAAAAGCATGTAATTTAAATTATGCGGTTTATGGTTGGCATCCTTATTGGGTTGGTACGGCTTATAATAATTACGATTTTAATTTACTCTCTACATTTTCATATTTTTCGTATGAGTTAGTTCCTTCTACAGGAAATTATAGTAGCATTTATAGTTGGAAAACGACACCTTCCATAGATATGGCTCAAGCCGCAGGTTGTAAAGTAGAACTATGTGTTACTAATTTTGGTTCGTCTAATAATGCTACTTTTTTAACAAATGCTACTGCTCAACAAACGTTTATTGATAGTTTAATAGTATTGTTAAATTATAGAAATGCTACAGGAGTAAATATCGATTTTGAAGGAGTTTCGGGAAGTAATAGAAACGACTTAACCAACTTTATGATTATGCTTTCCAATCAACTTAAAACAGCTATACCAAACGCAACAGTTACTATGGCAACCTACTCGGTAGATTGGAATAATGTTTTTGATTTCGCTGTTTTGAACAATTATGTGGATCAATTTATAATTATGGGTTATGGATATTATTATAGCGGAAGTAGTACAGCAGGACCAACAGATCCATTGTATAGCGGTACTATATGGAGTTCTTACAATTTAATTCGATCAATTTTATATCATTTAGATGAAGGTGTTTCGAAAGAAAAATTGTTGATAGGGTTACCTTATTATGGTTATGAATTTGAAACAACGAGTAATACTGTTCCTTCTTCTACAACAGGTAATTTCTCCTCATCTCGTACCTATAAATATGTAGAAAATAATACTTCAGGAAATTATTCAACTCGGCTTTATGATAGTGAATCAGAAACCCCTTATTATATTTACCAAACAGGAGGGAATTGGAGACAAGCATATGTAATGGATGAAGAAAGCTTAGCAGAACGACTCGATTGGATAAAAGGGTTAGAGATAGGTGGAATGGGAATTTGGGCTTTGGGTTATGATGATGGTTATACCGAATTATGGGATGTTATCGAACAGAAATTTACCGATTGTGCCCCTCAAATTTGTTCAGATACAATTTACGATACAGGAGGAGCTTTTGGAAAATATCGCTTAAATGAAGATTATACATATTTGATTTCTTCAAATGGAACAACACCAATTTCAATTAATTTTTCAATGTTTGATGTAGAGCCAGGGAATGCTGGAAACTGTGAATATGATTACCTGGAAATTTTTGATGGAGCAGACACAACAGCCTCATTAATTGGTAAATATTGTAATGATACCGGATCTCCAGGAACAATTGTAGGAAGTGGAAGCAATTTAACACTGAGGTTTCACTCTGATGGAGCTACACAAAACAATGGTTGGGTAATTGCTACTTCTTGTATTATTGATACGATTAAACCTACAACTCAAATTTCATTACCACCAAATTCTGCAACAGATGATTTTACGAGCAATTTTACTGATGCAGACAATATTGGAGGAAGCGGTATTAAACATCAGTTCTACCAAGTGGCAGATAGCAATGGAATAGAATGGCGTTCAAACATTATAAATGGATTTTTTAATGATGAATTTAATAACGGAGCAATTCATACTGACTGGATAGATTCATCAGGAATTTGGAATATTTTAGGAGGTTATGTTGCTCAAACAGATGAAGCTAATGCAAACACAAACATTTATGTTTCATGTAATCAAAATGGGAGCAACAAGTATTTATATCAGTATCAAATGCAAATTAGCGGAGTTGGAGCAAACAAAAGAGCAGGGTTTCATTACATGAGTGATGATGCAAGTTTACCGAATAGGGGTAATTCTTATTTTGTGTGGTTTAGACAAGACAATTCAAAACTGCAATTCTACAAAGTGGTAAATGATGTGTTTAGTTTAGAAAAAGAAGTGCCGTTGGTTTTTAATGCTAATCAATGGTATGACATTAAAATTGTTTATGATAAAACAAATGGAGAAACAGAAGTATGGATGGATGATGGTTTTGTTTCATCTTGGACAGATTCTTCTCCAATTACTTTAGGAAATTATATTTCATTAAGAAGCGGAAACTGTATTTACGATGTAGATAATGTTAGCGTTTATAAAACAAGAACTAACTCACCATTAATTACCGTTGGTAATGACCCAAGCGATGATATACGTTATGCAGGAACACCAGCAGGTAGAATCTATTCAATAATAATTGATAGTGCATTAAATGTATCGAGTTTAGCAACCGAATTTGTAAATGTTGATTTAACTACATCTTTAAATGAACTGAATAGTAATGATTTTGTCGTTTACCCTAATCCTACAAGCCAAAGTGTAACAGTAGAATTTAATGACAATCAAAAAAGAGATGTACGTATTGTAAACATTGCAGGACAAACTATAATCAATCAAAAGATTACTACTAAAAAAACGACTTTAAATGTAGCTGAATTAGCAACTGGGGTTTACTTTTTAGAAGTTAAAAATAATGATGAATTAAAAACGATTAAATTGATTAAGCAATAGTTTATTGCGTTACATTTGTCGCACTTAAAATACGACTTATGTGCAATCACCCTATTGTGGCTGAAACTATTTCGGCTAGTATTGTTACAAAAGGATATGCTGTTGTAGATAATTTATTACCCAAAGCTGAATTACAGCAAATACAACTACGTTTTGAAGAATTACAACAAGAAGATGAATTCTTAAAAGCAGGAATTGGAAAACAAATACACTTTACTATTGATAATACAGTAAGAGGAGATTTTATTCGATGGATTGATTCTAGTGATAAATCAGCACCTGTATATAAATTATTCGAATATGTTAACGAATTATTAACGAACCTAAACCGAACTTATTTTTTAGGTATTAAAGATTATGAAACACATTATGCTTTTTACCCTAAAGGCAAAGGTTACCAAATGCACCGTGATCGGTTTAAAACAAACCCGCATCGTATTATTTCATTTGTATTTTATTTAAATGAAAATTGGCAAAAAGGCGATGGCGGAGAATTAGTATTGTACAACGAAGAAACAGAAGCTATAGAAACAATTGCTCCTAAAGCCAATCGTTTGGCTGTATTTTTAAGCGAGACTTTACATGAAGTTAAAAGTTGTAATACAGAACGCAGAAGTATTACTGGGTGGTTATTGGATGTTCCTACAGAATTAACTTTCTTGGGGTAACGCCTTTGTAGGAAAAGTGTTTTGCTGTTTTAAGTACTGATAAAAGTAATGATTTCTGTAAGGCATTACCTATCTTTCAGTTTCTATCGGAAGCCTCCGCTTGTGATTTTTTAGCATTGTTCTTAGAAAAATTGTCCGACTTTTTGTTGCAAATCCAATTTTACTTGAATTTTAAAACAGCACCTTTTTTTATGGGGTTAATTTTTAATTTTATTATATTTTATATTTTTCTTATTAAAATTTAAGGGGGTGTTAATAAATATTTAAGTAAATAATATCATTTTTTTGATTTTAGATGTACTTTCGTAGAATAATAACTAATTATTTTAAATAAAATGACAACTTTTAGATTTCATGCTTTAGCAGATGCTTTATCGAGAACACCAAAACACGTTGAATTTCCTTCAGATAGGGCTTCAAATTATTATGCTGTAAATGTTTTTACTCAAGAAAAAATGAGAGAATATTTACCAAGTGAAGCTTATAAAAGCGTAATGAGTGCAATCAATCATGGAACACAATTAGATAGACAATTATCAAACCAAGTAGCTTCATCAATGAAAGATTGGGCTTTAACAAAACAAGTGACACATTATACACATTGGTTTCAGCCATTAACAGGTGCCACAGCCGAAAAACATGATGCTTTTTTTAGCCCTATCAGCGGTGGTAGAGCAATAGAGAAATTTGATGGTGATAATTTAGTACAACAAGAGCCAGATGCTTCAAGTTTTCCAAATGGAGGTATTCGTAATACTTTTGAAGCGAGAGGTTATACTGCTTGGGACCCAACCTCTCCTGCTTTTATTATAGGGAAAACATTATGTATTCCAACAATATTCATTGCATATACAGGAGAAGCGTTAGATTATAAAATGCCTTTATTAAAAGCATTAAATGTAATGGATAAAGCTGCTACAGATGTTTGTCAGTATTTTGATAAAGGTATCAATAAGGTAAATACAAGTTTAGGATGGGAGCAAGAGTATTTCTTAATTGACAAAGCTTTGTTTAATGCTCGCCCAGATATTATGATGACAGGTAGAGCTTTAGTAGGTCATAATCCTGCTAAAGGACAACAGTTAGATGATCATTATTTTGGTTCTATTCCAGAAAGAGCGAGTGCTTTTATGAGAGAATATGAAATAGAAGCATTAAAATTAGGAATACCTGTTACAACAAGACATAACGAAGTTGCACCTAATCAATTTGAGTGTGCTCCAATGTTTGAAGAAGCAAATCTAGCAAATGACCATAACTTATTGTTGATGGATTTATTAGAGAAAATTGCAAGAAAACATGATTTTAGAATATTATTACACGAGAAACCATTTCCATCTTTAAATGGATCAGGTAAACATAACAACTGGTCATTAGGTACAAATACAGGAGTAAATTTATTAGCACCCGGAAAAAACCCTAAAACGAACTTACGATTTTTAACTTTCTTTATAAATACGATAAAAGCGATACACGATAATGCAGATATATTAAGGTCTAGTATCGCTTCGGCAGGAAACGATCACCGTCTAGGTGCAAATGAGGCTCCTCCAGCAATTATTTCTGTATTTATAGGTTCTCAATTAACACAAATGCTTGATCGTCTTGAAAAAAGCATTAAAGCAGGTAAAATGACTCCTGAAGATAAAACGGAACTAAAATTAAGTATTGGAAAAATTCCTCAAATTATGTTAGATAATACGGATAGGAATAGAACTTCTCCATTTGCATTTACTGGCAATAAATTTGAATTTAGAGCCGTTGGTTCTGCTGCAAACTGTGGGTCAGCGATGATAGCCTTAAATGTTATTGTAGCAAAACAATTACAAGAATTTAAAAAATCTGTTGATTTAAGAATGGAAAAAGGAGATAAAAAAGATGAAGCTATATTAAAAGAATTACAGAAATTAATTAAAGAATCTAAAAAAATAAGATTTGAAGGAAATGGTTATGGAGATGAATGGGTGAAAGAAGCTGAGAAAAGAGGGTTATCTAATTTAAAAGATACGCCGAGAGCATTAAAAGTAATGATTGACAAAAAAACGAAAGACTTATTTAGTGAGTTAGGCGTATTTTCAAACATTGAGCTTGAAGCAAGATATGAGATAGAATTAGAAAACTACATCCTTAAACTTCAAATAGAATCTAGAACTTTAGGAGATATAGCTCAAAATCATGTTATTCCAACAGCTATTAAATACCAAAATGTGATTATTAAAAACATTAAAGGTATGAATGATATAATGGGTAAAGAAGCTAAATCAATGGCCAGTACTCAATATGAAATATTAAGAAAAACAGCCAATCATATCAATAAGTTAAAAGAATCTTGTGATAAGATGTTAGAGGAGCGTAAAATTGCTAATAAAATAGAAGGGAGTGAGGAGAGAGCTATAGTTTATTGTGATAAAGTTAAACCCTATTTTACTGAGATTAAATACCACTCAGATAAACTAGAATTATTGATTGATGATGAGCTTTGGCCATTACCTAAACTAAGAGAAATTCTATTTACAAAATAATTTAACTATATTTAATTACTATTGGTCTAAATTTAACAATCATTGATAGAATGTTTTTTTTAACAAACTTGTTTTGATTAATTCAAAGAATTATTTACTTTAGCCAAATTCAATTGAAAAACTAACTTTACTATGAATATGAAACGATTATTTGGTTTGTTGACTTTGGTCTTGTGTTTGGGGCTTACAACTTTTGCTCAAAAAAATTATAAGCAAGATGCTGATATGGCTTTTAATGGTAATAAATATTACCAAGCTATAGATTTATACAAAAAAGCCTATACTAAAGAAAAAAGTAAAGAAGTAAAAGCAGAAATTCTATTTAAAATTGGAGAATCTTACCGATTAAAAGAAGATGGAACGCAAGCTGCGGTATGGTACAATAAAGCAATTACAGCAAAATACCCAGACCCATTAGCTATTTTTTATGTAGCAAATATTTTGAAAACACAAGGTAAATATGAAGACGCTATTGTTGAATATAACAAATATAAAGCGGCAAATCCGAGTGATAAAAGAGCAGATGAAGGAATAAAATCTTCTGAAAAAGCAAAAGAATGGAAAGATAATCCAACTCGTTTTGTTGTGAATCCAATGCCTTTATTAAATTCTGAAGATTTTGATTTTTCACCAATATTTGCAGATAAAAAGAATCAAGAAATTTATTTCACTTCAACTCGTCAAGGATCTGCTGGTTCAAATGTTTCTGATGTTACAGGGATGAATTTTTCTGATTTATATACCTCTAAAAGAGATAAAAAAGGAAAATGGAGTGAGCCAACTGTTCTAAATGAGACGGTTAATTCACCTGCTAGTGAAGGAGCATCTTGTTTAAATACAAGAAGAAATATTATTTATTTTACCCGATGTGGTGTTCAGGATAAAGGTGTTATGGGATGTAGTATTATGTGGGCAAAGAAAGCAGGTCAAAAATGGGGAGAGCCAGAAGTTATTCCAATTGCAGCAGATACATTTACTGTTGGTCATCCAGCTATTTCTGATGATGATATGACTTTAGTTTTTGCTTCAAATATTCCTGGAGGACAAGGAGGAAAAGATTTATGGTACATTACTTATGACAAAAAAGCGAAGACTTGGTCTGAACCTACTAACTTAGGTTCAGAAATTAATACAGCTGGAGACGAAATGTTCCCTTTTATTAGAGATAATGGCGAATTATACTTCTCTTCAAATGGTCACGCTGGAATGGGAGGTTTAGATATTTTTAAAGCAGCTAGTAAAGGTGTAAACCAATGGGCTACAGTTGAAAATTTACAATACCCTTTAAACTCACCAGCCAATGATTTTGGTATTGTTTTCGAACCAGGTCAAGATAGAGGTTTCCTTACAACAAGTAGAGAAGGTGGAAAAGGTGGAGATGATATTTGGCAGTTTTATTTACCTCCAATGTTATTTTCTTTAGAAGGTATTGTTAAAGATGTTGAAACTGAAGCACCTTTAGCAAATGCGAAAGTTAAATTAGTTGGAACAGATGGTTCGTCAACTGAAACAATTACTGATGAAAATGGTAGTTTTTCATTTATTGAAAATGGTGCTGCTAGGTATATCAACCCAGAAACGTCATATTCGATTTTAGTAGAAAAAGAAAAGTATTTAAATGCTAAAGGGAAAGAAACAACTGTTGGGTTAGAAAAATCTAAGAAATTCTTTCATGAGTATGCATTGCAACCAGTAGAGAATACAGTTATTAAGTTACCATTAATTGAGTACGAATATAACAAAGCTGATTTAAGACCAAATTCTAAAGATTCGCTTAATTATCTATACAATATTATGTTAGATAATCCAACGATTGTAATTCAATTACGTTCTCATACCGATTTTAGAGGTTCTGCTGCATATAACCAAAAACTATCACAAAGAAGAGCTCAATCTTGTGTTGATTACTTAGTGAAAGAGAAAGGTGTAGATCCAGATAGAATTAAAGCAAAAGGGATGGGAGAAAGTGAGCCGATAAGAGGTGCTAATAATGTTTTATTAGATGAGAAGTATATTAATTCATTAAAATCTAAAGAAGAAATTGAAGCAGCACATCAAAGAAATAGACGTACTGACTTTAAAGTTTTAAGTACTGATTTTGTTCCGAAAACTGAAGAAACATCGACTGAGGATTAGATAAAAAACATAATTAAAAAAAGTCCCGATTTATTTCGGGACTTTTTTTGTTTACAATAATTAATACAAATTAGAGTAGTAACTTTGCCGAAATTATTTTATAGATGAGCAATTCAGAAAGATATATGCAAAGAGGTGTTTCTGCCTCAAAAGAAGATGTGCATAATGCAATTAAAAATATTGATAAAGGGTTGTATCCAAAAGCATTTTGTAAGATTATTCCAGATGTTTTAACGAGTAGTGAAGAGCACTGTGTAGTAATGCACGCAGATGGTGCGGGAACAAAGTCATCTTTAGCTTATGCTTATTGGAAAGAAACTGGAGATATTTCTGTATGGAAAGGAATTGCTCAAGATGCACTAATTATGAATATTGATGATTTATTGTGTGTTGGAGCAGTTGATAATATTTTATTATCATCAACTATTGGCAGAAATAAAAACTTAATACCAGGAGAAGTAATTGCAGCAATTATTAATGGGACAGAGGAGTTGTTAACTAATTTAAGAGAACAAGGAATTGGTATTTATTCAACAGGTGGTGAAACTGCTGATGTTGGAGACTTGGTGCGAACAATAATTGTTGATTCTACCGTAACCTGTAGAATGAGAAGAGATGAGGTAATTGACAATGCTAATATCAAAGTAGGGGATGTGATAGTTGGATTAGAATCTTTTGGACAAGCAACTTATGAAACGGAATATAATGGAGGAATGGGGAGTAATGGATTAACTTCTGCACGACACGATGTTTTTAATAAAAAAGTAGCTGAAAAATATCCTGAAACGTATGATTCTGCTGTGCCTGAAGATTTAGTGTATAGTGGTAATTGTTTTTTAACTGACAAAGTCGATGGTGTATCTATTGATGCTGGGAAATTAGTATTATCACCAACAAGAACTTATGGACCTATTATAAAAAAAATATTAGGGAAACACAAAGGCGAAATTAATGGGATGGTACATTGTAGTGGTGGTGCTCAAACTAAAATATTACATTTTGTAGAAGATAAGATTATTGTAAAAGATAATTTATTTGATGTACCGCCATTATTTAAGCTGATAAAAGAGCAATCGGGTACGGATTGGAAAGAAATGTACAAGGTTTTTAATATGGGACACCGAATGGAATTATATGTTTCAGAATCAATAGCTCAAAGCATAATCGATATTTCAAAATCATTTAATGTAGATGCTAAAATTGTGGGAAAAGTTGTTGGTGAAGGGAAAAAAGAATTAACAATAAAGAGTGAATTTGGTAAATTTATCTACAATTAAAATATGAGTGATTTATTAAATAAGTTAGAAGCAATAAACATCCGTTTTGAACAGGTAAGTGAGCAGATTGTTGATCCAGAAGTGATTAATGATATGAAGCGTTATGTAAAGTTGAATAAAGAATATAAAGACTTACAAATAATTGTAGATGCTTTAAATAAGTATAAAAATATTATTGGGAACATAGAAACTTCTAAAGAGGTAATTGAAACAGAAACAGACAGAGAGTTTGTTGACATGGCCAAGGAAGAGTTGGACAAATTACTCCCTGAAAAAGAGAAAATGGAGGAAGAAATAAAAGTTTTATTAATACCTAAAGACGAAGAAGATTCTAAAAATGTTATTGTGGAAATTAGAGCAGGAACAGGAGGGGATGAAGCTTGTATTTTTGTTGGTGATTTATATAAAATGTATTCAAGATATATTGATAAAAGAGGTTGGAAAAGTGAAGTGTTAACAGTAAACGAAGGTACGGCTGGAGGTTATAAAGAGGTATCTTTTTCTATCGAAGGAGAAGATATTTATAGTGTGATGAAGTTTGAATCGGGGGTACATCGCGTACAACGAGTACCACAAACAGAATCGCAAGGGAGAGTTCATACATCAGCTGTAACAGTTGCTGTATTACCTGAAGCTGAAGAAGTGGATATTGAAATTAGAAAAGATGACATAAAAAAGGATACTTATCGTTCTTCTGGAGCAGGTGGTCAGCACGTAAATAAAACAGAATCAGCTGTTCGTTTAACGCATATTCCGACAGGAGTAGTTGTTGAATGCCAAGAAGGAAGATCGCAAATAAAAAATTATGATATAGCCATGAAAGTTCTTCGTTCTAGACTTTATGA
>TARA_R110001592_G_scaffold10098_2_pt1 | contig 13904 bp, 13 predicted proteins | sample TARA_R110001592 | Tara Oceans TARA_R110001592 (sample SAMEA4398387) | marine metagenome | biome: Polar Biome; feature: [SRF] surface water layer (ENVO:00010504); material: water (ENVO:00002006), including particulate matter (ENVO:01000060) such as... | depth 5 m
TCGAACATATAACGAGAATTAGCATTTGATGCAGCAAATAATTGGTCGGCTACTTCAGTACTTAGATATAGTTGTTGCAGTGCTAATAATTCTTTGTATTGAGTTTCATACTCTTCAATCGTTTGGTCGGAGTTGCTGTTAGTTTCATAGAGCGCATTAAATTCATTTTTTGCTCCTAAATACTCATAAAAATCTGCGACTACTTGAGCCGTTTGCTCACCTGCATTACCAGGTAGCCCTTTTCTTATTAATTCTTGTAATGCTTGCAAAGCCTCAGCATCTAATTTGACCTCACTATGATCAAGTGCCGCATTAAGTGCGATTAAAGCATCATCATCAAGAATAATGTCGCCATTGGCATCTAACTTGACATCATGAAGCGCTTTATAGACTGACTCTTCAGTAAAGGGGAGTGGTGAAGCTGAATCGATCTGATTAGCTTGATTACTAGTTCGAGCTTCAATTTTTCCGGCCAGACTTTCATTGTCAGATACAGCTTCCCATTGCCAAGCACTTGCGATGGTATTTGAATTTTTTGGTGCGTCTACAGGATTGGCTTTAGTCATATTGGTGGCGACGGCATCCTTAGTCGGCGTGGGCTCAGAGTTTGGAAACATGATGAGAGTAATGATGATCAAACCCACCAAAACCACAACGGCATATAAGACATTTTTTTGCATGACACTATTCATAGTGAATTACTCATCGGCACGACTCACTCTCTTAACAGATTTATTTTTTTAGTTAGCTTAATTCACAAACATGTATCTTGCCATTTGAGTTAGGCATTTTGACGCTCAATTTACCTTTCAACAGATAAAAAAACCCGGTAAAAATTTACCGGGAGGCTTATTTATTCAGCCGAGACGGCCTTCAAAGACCAGGATACGCATGACATATACTTTTCTACAAACTAACTAGTAATTGCAGGTTTCGCGATATTCAGAAATAGCACTATTCGCAGCATGATTCGGGCCACATAAGAATTGGTTATAACGTGTATCTTGATCCATAAAACGTTTCATCCAAGACACGCCATATTTACCAAGAAGACCACCATTTGAACCACCGCCATTCGCGCATGAATGGCTGCCATTGTTGATTTCTAAAAACGCTTTATCTGTAGAACTTGGGATGCTGTTATAGAAAGGTGATGCATGAGATCTAACTGCGGCAGTCGTGTCATTTTCACATGCAATAATCATCGTAGGGGTTTGTATCCGGTTGAAATTGTTACTTCCAGAATGCCAAGGCGCGAGTGGAATTGCTGCCACTAAACGGCTACCAGAGGCAAGCCTTAAGGTACCGCCACCGCCCATAGACCAACCCATGGCACCAAGGCGAGCACTATCAACCTTACCTGAGATAGGGCTGCTACTAGAATTGCTTTGGCTGACCAAATAATCTAACGCTCTGCCTAGCTGAGTTTCACGACTAGCTGGTTGATCGAAAGTAGAGTTAGTTGCAATGGTAATCACCACGAAACCGTGAGAAGCTAGACGAGGCCCCCACCAAGAAATTGATGATTCGCCTGCTAGAAAACCAGGAACAATGGCAATAGCGCCCATTGTTCCAGTAGTATTCGTTGGGTAATGAATCGTGCCACCGCCAAAACCACTAACAGAACGTGAAACACTGACGTTTCTTACTGTATAAGGCCCGCGACTCGCTTCCAGATAACTTGAAGTAGGATTTGGGCCACGAGTGAAATCACACTCGCCCTGGCAAGGCGTTGGGTCTGGGTCTGGCGTTGGGCTAGGGGTAAAACTAAATGCACTAACTGAAAACAGTAAAGCGCCTGTACCTACTGCAATTTTTTCTAAAATTGATTTTTTCATGGGATGAACCTCAATGATCGTTTATATTTATTTTTTAGGCTTGTCGACAATCCTGAGACTAAATTACATAAAGTAAATGTATCCTGCTTTCACGAATTGGCACTTTTACAAACTCACTTCACACTCTAAAAAATTGCAAAATTGAAAATCTAACAAGCAGATTTAAAACCAGAAGAAGAGCTTATTGCTTTTAATATCTCATCAGAGATGAATGCCCTCATAAAAGGTGGCTTTAAGAAAGCAATTGATGGTTGAACACCGATCATGTCGCTACAGCACTTTGAGAAATGCGCTGTACTTGAGAATCTGGCGTCATAAGCAGCATCGGTTACCGAGTAACCGGCTGCCAAGAGAATAATACCGACAGACAAACGTAGTTGGAGTCTATACTTAGTAACAGGAATACCCATTTGATCTTTAAATAACTTATTGAGCCGTGACTCAGAAAGATGCACATCTGCGGCGTATTCACTCACAGAGATAGCGTCTCGAAAAGTTTCTCTAATCTTCTGCAAGATCTCTATAATTCTAGGGTCAAATTCTTTAACGATGGTTTCGCGTAAATGAGATGGGACAATCACTTCCTGACATAAGCGATACGTCTGATTTATTGATAAAGACTCCCTCAAAATAAAATGCAGTCGATCAACTAAATCCACCTCATTAGGGTGCAGATAACAGACACCGTTTCGTGCACTAAGCATCTCATTCTGAAGTATAAAAAATCTTGAGAAATGGGGTTAAAATAATAAATAGCGATGACGGCATTGCTTGTATTAATGTGCGCCTGGTTAACAACAGTGCCTGCTTTAATCATGCAAGTTCGCGTCACCACTTCAGTTCCATCTTCTAACTGAATGCGCATGACCCCTTGAATACTGACCAGTAATTGACTCCAGGCAAGGGTATATTTTCGAAAAGGAAGATAGCTCGTACCGATATACAGACGGCTATTTTTCCAAATATACAGTTTAGGGCAAATCTTGGCTTCATACATTTAACTTAACCCTTTCACAGACTCAATTCCTTCCATAGACACGAGGACGTTTATAGCGATAAAACGCTAACTCCTCTTCTTCCTTTTTAATGGTACTGGCTTCATGGGCAAAGAATTTTTCACGAATATTATCTAGTTCTTTATCTAACTCATCACCGGTATAGGTAGACTCGGCAGTTTTTCGCGCATCCATATAGGCATAACCATTTTGCCAACGTTTCTCACGCTTCTGATCTGATTCTGCTTGAGCCTTAATCTGCTCTTCAGAAAAACCCATTGTTTTACGAATGTCGTTAATTTGAGCTTGTCTTTCTTCTGGAGGTAGGGCGCTTAAATCTCTTTGTACTGCATCAAAACCAAAGAACACTTGCGCTAAGACGCCCTTTGGATCAATCACCATATTTTGAATTTTATCTGCATAACTTTCTTCAAAGGTACTCTGTAATAAATACAGACGTTCTTGCATTTGCGTATCGTAAGAGCGATCGAGAATCTCCATAGTGCGACGCATCGTCATTTGTCGTTCTTGCTCTGCACTGATTTCTGCTTGCCATATTTGCGTGGCCGCATCGCCAAATAATTCACGGCGCTTTTCCCAAAGTACGCCTTGTTGTTCAAGCTGATTCATATCGTTCAAGTTAAGTAGCATGCTTTGAAGCCAGGAATCATATTCATCCATTAACGTAATTGCTTTTAAAATAGCAGAGACCCATTCCGGAAAGGCTTTGCTTATTATCCTGACAAATAATTCGTTACCTTGTTCGGGATAGGTTTGATTCAAATCATCGCGCAAGCTTTTTAGGCCGACCTGAATGGCGACTAAGTGGATATTGTCAGCAAACTGCTTTTTCATACGATCAGCAAGCTCTTCAACCATCAAATCGATTTCACTCATGGCTTCAGACTGCGCTGCTTGAGATAGCTTTGGTTTATTTGGCATCACTAAATCCATAGAAGGAATAGCAACATCAGGCTGAATAAGATCAGAACCGGAAGGGCGAGCGGCAAAAATAAATTTGGGTAATTGCTGGTAAATTACCAAAGCTAGAGCGACTAATAAAGCCACACTACTTAGAATAATTACGAGTTTTTTATTCGAAGATTTACTTGCCGTTTGCCGCATAATTACAGTCCCTGAGCCTTATTTTTTATGTATGATAATTCGTGAGTAAGCCAAAGAGATGATAAACATTTTTTGATACTAGCGATGCCTATTCGATCACTAGATTCATGATTAAGGCGATAGCATCCTTGCCACCTAAAGCATTCATAGCCGTTCCAACTATGTTTTTCCGTTACATCATTTTTATAACACTTTTTCTTATAACAATGGCTGAAGCACTGGCCAAATTTGATTCGCCAAATTGACAGAACCTGCTGGTGTTGGGTGAATGTTGTCACTTACCACTTGTGACGCTGGGACAGTACCCCGTGGATCAACAAACTGGCAGTTTGCATTGCCAGACACTTCACACGCATATTGAATGTATGCATCACCATAATTTAAGGCTTGAGTTAAGTTTGCGTTGCCTCGTGGCAATTCGTAATAGCCTAACCAGACCACGTTATCAACACCATCAGCCGACATTTGATTCAATAGATTTACTGCTGACACATATTGATCCTCTATTAAGCGAATACAGCTTCTTGAAATATTCCATCGATACCAGTGAGTGCGGCAGCCGTATGGGTCAAACAAAGTGGCAGGAATCAAAATATCGTTACCCGCACCATCCATGAGTACCGTATTGATATTGCTATCGGTATTTTTTGCATCAACATATTGCTGATCAATAGCTGTCGCTAAGGCACCGCCTGATAATTCTGCACCGCTCTTGGTGTAGTTACGGAAGGTTTGTCCTGCGTAGCCATATAAGGTGTCTTCAATGACGCCATTTAAGTCGAAAATAGAATCACCTATGGTGATCACATCCATACGATCGGCATTTTCTTCATAAGCGTTGCCCACACAAGCCACCAGATTTAAAGCTACGGCAATCATGCCGATAACTTTAATCAGACCACAGCCTTGAGAGGCAATTTTTTTAAGATTGATTGATTTCATACGTTCTCCAGATTTTTTTGTTATTTGTTGGAAAGATCAGCGTACAAGGCTTACATTTTTTTAGGTAATACAAATACGCACCTATTATCAAGATTGTTCGCATTTGGTGCATGTAATTAATTCCATAGGATAAACAAGGAGATTTTGTGATCAAACTCACACTAAGACTCTGAATCAATTATTCAATTTAAGGCGTATTGCTTCCTTGCGTTATCAAGAACATCTAAGGGATAAAGATCATCTCTCACCAGTAAATAGCTAGATACATCGAAAGCCTGGTTACCAGTGTCTACTAAAAAATCACCAAATTCTTTATTAAGGAATTGCCTTAGCTGTTCAACAATTTTTGACGCAGAGCCCCCCTTATAAACAAAAGCAAATTCGTTATCTTCAATTCGTGAAAACAAGACATTTGAAGCACAAACTGGCAATGTAAATTCAGCATAAAACTGATTAATTATCTTTAAAAAATACAAATGACTGACAAGCGATTCATCCAGTAAAATAGCAGGCAAACGAAATAGCATAAGATGCGAAGGCTCATCTTTAGGCGACTTATTTTGTCTCGTCAAAGTTTTTCCTAGCGAGGAAATAAAACCTTTGGAATTTAAAAATGTTGTTTCGATATCATGATGTGCCAACCAATCTCGCCTATCATCTAAACTGGTATCAGACAGCGGCATTCCCATCATTAATAAACGTCGACTTGATGCATCCTCAGAAACATCACCTACCTTTAGCAAAGAGAAGCGCCACAAATAAGTATGACCTTTATGAGAAGCATCATGGCATGCCAATGCCTGTTGATATTCAGCAATCCGTCCCTCTAAAACATCCTCTAACCGTGACCTTAATCCTATGTCAGACTCTAAAAAGCTAAGAATATCTTTTCCAATCAAGCCGACATAAGGCAAGCAAAGCTGTGCTTTTAGGTAGTGGTTTACCGTCGTAATCTGATAATGACTATCAAGCACAATAAGAGGCGAAGAAAACTCATCCAGAATCATATCGAGTTCAGATCGACCACGGCTAATCTCTTCATGAATAGAATCTAATCTAAGCGTTTGATCGACTATTTTCCTTTGCATAGCCACAAACTCATCACCCAAGCGTAAGGCATTACGTGCCATACTTCGCTGTTCTGGCTTTGCAAACTCTAGCTCAGTTTTTAATTCTGCAAAGCGTCTATCAGCAAGTAGGTCGACTAAATGTTCACTAAATTTTAAACGAGATAAAGGTGTCCAAAGGAAAGCAAATAATAGAACTTCGCCTAACACCAATATGAAACTAGCGATTTTTATCGACTTATTTTTTGATTGTTCGAGCAAAGCATAATCTGAAGAAGCTTCGGTCATCACCACCAATTGACTATTTTTGAAGGGCAAGGCCTTTAACTCATAAACGTGATCATTCAAATCGATCACTCTCGGACGCTGCTGTAATTCAGATAAAGAGAATTGTGTTGACGCTGCATTTAAAATCAAACGACTTTGCTCTGGGCTCGTCACCGCTTCCAAATAACGCTGCCAATTAGCCAAAATGCTTTGGCTATCCTGATCTGAATCGAGCTGTGTCAATAAACCTGTATCGATATTAGCGACATGATGAAAGCGTAACAAAACGTGGCTCAAGGGCTCGGAAAGTACAAGAACAGATAACAAAGCACCGTCAACGAGGAGCGGTGTATAACTAAGAATTTGACAGCGTTGCGAACAATCGACCTGCCAAACAGGGCTCTCATTCTGTATCACTTTTTTCAAACTATCTTCATGCGAGGAAGATTTTGTATTATTAAAAGACTGTCCTGCAGCATCAAACAGGCCGACTACATTTAAGCCCGCATCCGCTTGTAAATGCCAATCTAAGGTTTCAAGCTCTTCTTCTAACAAATAGTTTTCACTACTTTTAATCGCTGCGACTAAGCCATCATTAAAACTCGCTGCACCAGAAAGTTGAATCATTTTATCTGCTGAGGACTCAAGTAAACGATCTAACTGAAAAGCATATTGAGCTTGAATATTCTGCCTATGCGTTTGAAACTGTTTTTCATTTAGCTCCATATCAAGAATAAACAAAGAACCAACCAAGACTAAAAGCAGCAGGCTGATACGCACAAAGGTACGCCACTTTAAAGCATCAGAAATATTGAAGGTTCGCGTTTTGATCGAGTTAACTAACATCTTTTTTTACCAACGATATGCGATTTGTAACATGCCAGCATGCCAATAGTTTGGCTCAGCAACATAGTATTTGTTATCTCTTGCGAAGAGTCTTGCTCGCCCTTGAATGTAATGAAATTCAGTTCGAATTAACCAATGTTCATCAGGTCGAAAACTTAAACCCGCATTAATATCATTAAAGTCTGTCCAGTAGGCATTGCTGCCTCTTAATTGAGTCGCGTCATATCGAGCATACACTTCCCACTGCTGACTAATCCGCCTCAAGCCTTGAAGATAATAAGCCTCCTCATAAAAGGCATTTTCACTTTTAAATCCAGAAGAGCCTAATATAGGTATTTTGGTGAAGAATTTATGACGGATATATTCGGCTGTCAAAGTCCAATTCAAGGTATTGTATTCAATTGATGTCACTAAATTCTCAGAGTAAAAAGAAGCGTTATCCTCTTCTAAAACCACTAAAGGAACCAAGACAACAGGCACTGATACAGCCACATCATATTCAGGGCGATAATAGGTAAACGCTAGCCGAAAACCTTCTATTTCAGAGCCATAAGAAATTTTGGCCAAGATGCTTTTATCGCCATCTAAGTTACGTGCTTTCAAACTTGCAGCCTCTTGCGCCTCCTCTTTATCCTCTAAAGGTTGACTAATAAATAACTGAAAACCTAAACGTTGATCGCTGAACTCACCGAAATCACGAAAGCCATAAAACTCGATACCATCTGAGGAAAAGAAACTGTTTCGCGTCTTATCGAAGTACACAGCTTGCGGCATGATAATGCCCGTTCGTGTATGCGGGATGTCACGAGTCTCATTATAAAAACCATACGAAGAACGAATTCGCCCCACTCTCACGCCTAGCGTCTGCCTGTAATCACTATAAAAAGGGTAACTTAAAAAGGCATAATCCAGACGGATATCTTCATCACTGTATTCACTGACTTTTCGCCCCAGCAACTGGGCAGAAAAAGAAATATCATGCACCATAGACGCTGAAAATAAGGCACCGGCTTCCCACAAATCAAGCGATACCTTGTCATTAGATTGACTAAGAAAATTATAGTCCGAACTGTAAATAGCGGTTTGGCTAACAAAAGCCGACCAATGGGTGCTTTTCACAAAGTCCGAGTCATTTGCTTGCACGAGCTCTGTGCAAATAACCATCCCAGTCAGAACGAGAAGAGTCGTCTGCTTAATTAAGCTTAAGTATGTTAATTTCATCGCTGAACCGCTTTATATTTTCGTTTTTATTATTAATATAACCGATGGCTCCTGGCGTATTTTTTACACGCTCGATGAGTTCGGATTCGGATGCTACTTCAATAGGTGCTTGCCCCGTTCCTGTATAGACCTGTCTGTACCAAACAGACTCAAGTTGATTCGGGAATATATTCAAAATCTTCTTACAAAACGCCGCATGGACAGGGTCATCTTTTGCCAGTACAAAGACTGTTATTGGTTTACCTTCTTCCCAGAAACGCAACTTCATGGCAAAGATCGCTCGGAGCTTTTTTAAGGAAATACTTTGCTCTGGAACCTCATGATTTACCACTACATTAGGCAGTTCCTGATTAACAGAGCTTGATGAAGACTTACTTTCTGACGCATCATTTTGAGCAGAAAATACTTGGTTGAGCGGTAAAGTGAAGATGATAAATAAAAATGGAATACGCAGAAAAACAAGGGTAATTTTTTTTAGCCTTGTTTTAGGTAAAATACTTAACGGCGAGCCGCATGGGCCTGATAGAAACATATTTTCATTCAAAACTGATTTATCCGCAGACTGTAGTGGACAACTTAATGGACCATTCTTTAGTCGCACTTCGAGGATATTAGCACGCAGCTACTGTAGCACGAACTCATAAATTTTCTGGCGCGAATTGCGCACAGATTGAGTATTTTGTTCGCATTTGTCTTTCGATAATATACAAAGCAGGGTAATCTAATTAGCATACACTTGTGTCGGAAAGTGCTTTAGCGTTTTCGCCGCTAATATTGGCTGTCAGCCATTAAAAAAATAATAATTAGCCGCTTACAGCAGTAGCAATATAAATCATGTTAGATGAAATATATCTTCGCCTATTAGTTGAACTAATACCTAGCTCGGTGAAATTCACTCCGCTAGATATTAAACGATTAATCACGCAATTTAATGAAGGCTCACAGGCTAAATCTGCCTATGCAGAGCTCATTAAATCTATTTATGACGATGACCCCAATAGCAATATTGGCTTATTATTCGGACAACACCTTCACCCTTCAACCCTATGTGATTTATCTCGGGCCTTAATGACGGCTGAAAATTTCCAGCAAATCATTAAACTCGTTGAGCTGTATCACTTCACACATGGCGTCAGTTATTTTCCATCTATTCATAGTGAAAATGGAAAATTTTCAATTGCGCTTACCTATCTATATAAATCTCTCACTAATGATTACCAAAAACGCTTTTGTGCTGAAGCTGTCTTTTCTTACGTGATAAATAGCTTACGAGAAACCGTTGCCGCACACATTCAACCTATCGAGATCCATTTCGACTTCGCTAAACCTCATTATGCTGATGACTACAAGCGCTGGCACTGCCCTATTCACTTTAATCAGCCCTTAGCGATGGTTAGTTTTGATGATAAATTTTTATTTCAAAACTTACTTACCCGCAATAATGTACTGCATCCGATTTATCTCAATAAAAGCCTAGATAGTTGGCGAAAATCGGAAAGACTGAATGACCTTGAATACCGTTCTATTTGCCTAATGATGCAACAACACCCGCATGCATTTAACAGTGAGTACCTTGCAAAGATGCTGAATATTTCTGTGCGCGGCTTACAAAAACGTTTAAGTAAGCAAGGTGAGTCTTTTTCACACTTATCCAACCTTGCTAGGAGAGAGTTAAGTAAGGTGTATTTATTCCAAAAAAAGCATGATATTGAATTCACAGCCGAGCAGCTCGGCTTTCAAAGCAGCTCTGGTTTTCGCCGCTTCTTTAAACAAGAATTTGATCAAACACCTGCTGAATATCAGAAGAGTTTTTCTCCTGCCCCTGTAGCCACCACCTAATCCTGTCATTGAAATAACAAATACTTTCAACTTTCAACTTCGCTTGCCGTTTCACTTTAACGTACACTACGCGCCTCAACGAAAGGATTAGTTATGCGGCTCGATAAATACATTTGTGAATGCACTCAACTTACTCGAAGTTTGGCCACCCAAGCGATTAGAGGTAAGCGAGTGACGGTCAATGACGTCATTATAAAAAGTGGTTCGACCAAAATTTCCGTCAATAAAGACATCGTTATACTAGATAGCCAAACCTTGGTTTTACATGAAGGTTTCCGCTATTACATGATGCACAAACCACCTGGAATGGTATGCGCCAATACTGACTTCGATCACCCTATTATATTCGATATTATGTACGACGAGCCTGCGATCAATAAACTTCATACCGTCGGCCGTTTAGATTTGGATACGACAGGTTTTTTATTAATTACCGATGATGGTAAATGGTCTCACTTTATTACTTCTCCTAAACACCATAAACCAAAAACCTATCGTGCTTGGTTAGCCGAACCCTTAATCGACACTGCCGAAAAACAACTTGAAGAAGGCATTATGCTTCGCGGCGAAACAGACCTAACTCAGCCTGCGACTTTAGAGCGGATCTCAAACACCGAAGTATTAGTCACACTGAATGAAGGCAAATATCACCAGGTTAAAAGAATGTTTGCGGCTTTAGGCAACCATGTTGAAGGACTACATCGTGAAAAAATAGGTGATGTGTCTTTAGATGAAGATCTAGGTGAAGGTGAGTATAGAGAACTGACTCCTGAAGAAGTCAGCAGTTTGGCAAAGCCCAGTTAATCTGGGTTTATAAATTCGATACCCATTTTTCAGCGTCCCTCTTATCAAACCAATTTCGATTTCACGTTCTGCGATAATGAATAGTGCCTTAGAATAAAAGGAAGCCAGGGACTATTTAACCAAGCAACAAAAAAGCGCTAAAGCTCAGGTTTAATATGTTCAAACATTTCAGGAACTTCCAAATTGTTATCTCTCAATATTTGATGGTAAGTACCATTTTTAAGAATGACGTCTAAGCCTTTATTGAACGCACCAATAATTTCTTGATGCTTAGGGTGCTTGTAACTAGCCATCAAGAAAACATAATTGTCTGAAATAGGGTTATCTGTAAATTCTAGTTCCATTAATAATTCAGGTCTTTCCTGAGCAATACGAGTGCGTGCGACCAGTTCATTTTCAAGAATTAAATCGACACGCTTCAAAGAAAGCATTTGTACACCTTGTATAAAATTATTCACTTCATAGCGTGTATAATTCTTAGACCTTAATAATTCATCGTTGTAAGCATAATTACGAACCAAGGCTAGTGATTTCCCATTCAAACTGCTTAGGTCTGTAAACTGAAAATCATCTCCTTTACGTTTAATAAACTTAAGCGGGCCATTGATGTAGGGCCGACTATAAATATAATGTTCACTTCGTTTCTGACTCCACCAAGCATCTAAGATTAGATCCACTCTAGCTTGTTTTACCTCTTCCATCGCTCTGGCCCAAGGTAAGATTTGATTCTTAACGGTATAACCTTGAGTACTGAATGCCGCATCTGCTATTTGCACAGAAACACCGCCTAGGGGCAAACTTTCATCTATGTAGGGTGGCCAAGGATCAGCACCAGCTGAGAGCGTTATCAACTCTGTTGCTTTTACCTGAATTGCGCCAAATAAAATGGAATAACACAGTATTGGAAAGATCAAACGGCTGAACATATAATCCCCTATTCGTAAATGTGATTAAGTATATAAGAAAAATTGTATGTCATATGTATTTGTTATCTAAGCTGCCGCCAACCTACAGGTTCATTTTCATTATAGAATCAAGAAAGCTATGCTAACTGCATACATAACTGATAAAAACCCATCAAAAATGCAAAAAAAACATGAATTATAATTAACTAAATTATGATAATTATAGTGTTCTTATCACGATAAGTTATTAAACAAATCATTATCAGATATAAATATTTTACTTTTATGTCAATAAGTTAAATTTACACCCCTTCTTGCGTCACCTTTTTTTACACTTCAATATATCTCACAAACCATACAAAAATTTAACTTATTAATTTATCTATAGAATTTAAATTCAGGCTCTTTTATTGCTGCACTTAACTCGCATATTTGTGTATATGCTTTATTCATAAATTGCCAAAACTGCCGTGAGACAGTGACGGAAAGCTTCAGACTCTATCGCCGAATACTTAGACCGCTGGGCCGTACAATTAGGGAGAACTGCCATGATAAAAAAACTAATAAAAAATACCACCATGCTTATTGCTTTATGCTTAAGCACAAACAGCTTTGCTGGTGTAATCACCGATACGATAAATCAAGATGTATACGTTACATCGTCATCATGCGGCTTCTTATGCGTAACACCTGGAAGCTTTAGCTACCGGCATGATATTACTAGTAATTTTGTTTTAGGCAGCGCTCTTAGCGGTAACCTTAGCATCAACATTTTTGATGATGGTGATTTTCGGGGCGAAGGCGCAGTTATCACGGTTGAAAACTTCGACTTAGATACAGGTGGACTTTGGGGCGCTTTTGTAGGATCAGCTATTCCAGGTTGGACAAACAACCTAGAAATTAACGCATTAGTAGCATTAAATACTGATGGCTTCTTAGACGTAACCATTTCTGGTCTAGGAGATTTCTATGTGGGCAACTCGGTATTAAGAGTCATTACTGCAGATGTACCTGAGCCAGCTACGCTAGCATTATTCGGTCTTGGACTAATGGGCTTAGGCTTTAGCCGTAGAAAATTAAGTGCTTAATTCTTAGTCTTAATTTCGAATAAGCTAGGTTATTAACTTAGCTTATTCTGTTTTCAACTGCCCCTCTTACTGACGCCAATCTCAGCCAACATTAAAACCCACTTTCTTTCGCTCTTCCCCCAAAAACATATCTAATTCATCATAGCCCTTGCAAAAGTAGACGACTGGTCGTATTATTCATCACATAATGAAAAACACACTTAAACCTAAAAAATCAGAACTAACTCGTTCAGCCCTAATCGAAGAAGGCATTCAACAGCTTTCCGAGCATGGCTATCATGGTACTGGCATTAAACAGGTACTCGATGCAGTCAAGGTTCCGAAAGGCTCCTTTTACAATTATTTTGGCAGTAAAGAAGCTTACGTGGCTGAAATTATTATTGAATATAATAACCAAGCCTTGGTCATGTTTGATGAGTTTGTTGCTCAATCCAAGCTGTCGGCGCTGGACCAATTAAAAACAATTTACGAATTCATGTTGAATAAATTTGCCGACAATAGCTGCCAGAGAGGATGTTTAGTGGGCAGTATTGCTGCCGAAATAGGCAATACCTTTGAATTATGCCAACACGCTATGCAAACTGGCGTTCAAGATTGGTTACTGCGGCTTGATTCGCTTGTAAGTAAAGGCCAGTTGGACGGAGCGATTCGCACTGATATCCCTTCTAATGACCTTGCCGAATTAATTTGGTCTGCCTGGGAAGGTAGCCTGATTAAAATGAAAATGGATGGCGATATTCAATCACCTAAAAAAATCATCTACTTAACCTTAAACACTTTACTGACACCCTAATAAATAAAGACAGAATCCACGATTAATTCTGTCTATTTTTTTTACACATCTTTATTAGATGACCGGTCTAGTAGACGATCTAATAAATACAGCGGAGCTGAATATGACTAACGACTCAATCAAACTGGACTCATCCTTTACCTTACCGACCGGCACAGTCATCAAAAATAGATT
>TARA_R110001592_G_scaffold16668_13_pt1 | contig 13903 bp, 6 predicted proteins | sample TARA_R110001592 | Tara Oceans TARA_R110001592 (sample SAMEA4398387) | marine metagenome | biome: Polar Biome; feature: [SRF] surface water layer (ENVO:00010504); material: water (ENVO:00002006), including particulate matter (ENVO:01000060) such as... | depth 5 m
CGTAAATTTCGACTATCTGCCTCGACAAATCACCGTATTGACTACAGTGTCAATGTCGGTGGTGTTTGGTTAGATAAAGGTGAATGGGAATTACTCAAAAAAGAAAATTTAGCGGGCTCCTTAAATACGGTACTAACCGCACATTGGCAACGCAACATTCGTATTAATAGCACGAAAGAAAACTTTGCAGAAATATACCAAGATAAATTTGGTGAAGAAAATTATGCGAAAGTTAAAGCCCTTAGAGAGTGGCTATATCAGCAACCAAACAAAGCCGATTTAAGAGCTTATCTTCTTGCTGAAGAGCCCTACTCAGCTGAAAAATAACAAAGATAATAAGGAATACCCATGAAAGGAGCAGGTGGAACTTCGGGTGGCTTAAGTCACTTTTTTATTGGCATCATTATGATGTGTAGTGGTTTTTATATGCTACTAAATTCGATCACAGTAACATCTGCTTTTGGCATGGGTGTTCGCCTGTATGCTTTTTCAGCTATGGGTGGCAACTATAATGTAACTAGTGGCATGATAATGATCCCTTTCATATTTGGTGTTGGGCTTATTTTTTATAACAGTAAAAATATTTTAGGTTGGGTGTTAGCTATTGGCTCGATATCAGGATTAATCTTTGGGGTAATATCTTCAATAAGGTTTACCTTTAAGACCATGAGTTCTTTTGATTTAATCGTAATACTTATATTAGCCATCGGTGGGCTAGGTTTATTTTTACGTTCTTTAAAAACCTTAGATAATGCCTTACCTGATGAATAGACAGCAGTACTGTAATATCACATGAGCAATATTGGTTTAGGTTGCTCAAACTTTAGCATCGCCGTTTATATTGGCAATAAACCGAGTATGCAGGAATATCAGCAATTATCTTGTCTATCGCCGCTAACCTTGGGCGAAATAGAGATGGTTAATCAAGCTTGCGGCAATGGTTGGCGGAAAGTTTTCAATGTTTATGCGAAGCTGCTTTACGCACTCGATAAAGAAAAATTCGCTTACTCAACACTTTCGCCAACTTGGCAAAAATATCGAGAGCGATTTTTGCTGCAGCAAGGCTCTCAAACGGCTTTATTATTTTCTCCGCCTCAGTTATCAACCACTAAGCAAACTCTGCATATTATTTGTGGAAAAACCTACGCCAAGCATTTGTTAGCGACAAATCAACTTAACGCTAATTTCACTTGGCTAGATGAGCAATTTGCTATTGATAAAGCTAAAAATTTAATTGTGTGTCCCTATTTTGATTATCGGCAATTGTCGAATGCTAATATTGAAAAATTAGCCTTTTTACTCAACGATATAAATAGCCAGTGAAAGCTTTTCATTCATTTATATAGTGTTAAATTAATGTATACTATATTCATTAAAGGAGAAAATAATAAGCCTCATGATTAGGCAACATACTAAACGTCACTTTAATATTGGATCACATCATTGCTATATTTTAATAAAAAAACACTTTTATTTATTACAATAATTTTAACCTTATTACCCTATGCAACGATCACCAGCACTCTTGATATTTCCTCTGCTTTTTTGCTATCACTTCCTACTATATTATTACAGGCTACCGCAGTATTCTTTGTTGTTCATAGCTATTTACAGGCCAGATCACGTTCATTAAAATTGTTCTGGCAGTTTTTCTCTTTCGCTATTATCATTGATCTTATTTCGGGTGTTATCTTCGCAGGTAACTACATAAACACCCCCCCGATCCTGCAAGATTTTTTCTCTTTGTTCAGTTACTTTTTTATCTTACTGGCCATAGAAACCAACCCGCATCTCAGCGAAACGCCACTCAATAAATACATTGCTGGTCGAGTGCCAGCACTATTTTTTACAGTCACCTGTTTTTGTTATTTCGTACTGCTGCCAGAAGAGTTTTCAAAAGCGTTAGATCACAGGTTATTACCGTCATTATTATTTCATATCACCATTTCTGGCCTCATTTTTATTAGACTAATGAGCTGTGTTATTTTTTGTCGTGAAAAGTTTTGGCGCGCTATTTATTGGCCACTAGCCATTGCCTCATTAGCTTTGTTAGTTGATAACACTAATAGTTATTTTCTTCTTCAAGAGCAAGCCTTTTATAAAGACAACTATACGAACAGCTTAATAGCGTTAATCCCATTCTGTGGTCTTATTTTTGCCGCAAGTGCATCATTAAACACTCAAAGACCGACCAAACCTATTTCAAAAGATACCTTTCCCGAATTTTACATTTTATTGCTGGTGAGTATTATTTTTAGCATTCATATCGTTGGTTTAGAAATTGGGGCGCACTATATTACAAATTCTTTCTGGCAGTCTTTTGTTATTGGTATTTGGGGCGTTATTGCTTTTATTTTAGTCATTCTTATTGCTTACAATAAAAGGAAAAATACGCTTGAATTCAAGGAAAACGCTTTTACTCAGCAACAAGAACAAAAAGAGTTAATACAGACCAACCATAAATTACTCAGCTCAATTCTTAATAGTGAAGACAAAGCCATTGTCCGAGCATCTAATAATGCTATTTTGACGACATCAACGGGCGGCGAAATATTGTCGTCAAACCCTGCCGCAGTTCAATTGTTTCAAAGTTTAGAACATGAATTGAAAGGCACGAATGTCAGCGCACTTTTTTCTGCAGAAGACACTATGCATTACTTTTTTGGCTTCAAAAGTAATGTATACGCCTTACAACGTAAAGATATCGGTATTTCAGTAGAGTGTGCCGCTCGACGTGCCGATGGTACTGAATTCCCAGTTCAGGTTGAATTGCAGTGGGCAGATCGCGAAGAACAACCCCTTATTGTTATTACCTTTATTAATTTAACTTCACGAAAGTTAGCTGAAAAGCAGATGTTAGATTTAAAAGATAAGTTTATTGCGAACATTTCCCATGAGTTTAGGACGCCATTGACAATTATTAATGGCATTTTAGACCAATATCTACTCAAAGCTCACAGTAAAGAAGAGGGGCTGGAACTTACTACCGCTAAGCGAAATGGTTTACGTTTAGTTCGTATGGTTGAACAACTATTAGAACTCTCACGCCTTACTGACAACCCTAAGCTTTCATTGTCTACTTATCGATTAAGTCAGTTAATGGCTATGCCAATTGATTCATTCTCACGCTTAGCTAAACAAAATGATTTAAGTTTTGATGCTGAAATATCTGATGATCTTTGGCTAGAATGTGACGCTCAGGGTTTTGAAAAAATCATCTTCAATTTACTGGCTAATGCAATTAAATATACCCCTGCTGGCGGTAGCATCAAGGTCAGTGCTTATGTTGATCAAGATAATGTTATTTTAGAGGTTACAGATACCGGCATAGGTATTAATCAAGCATCACAAAGTAAAATCTTTGAACGCTTTCAAAGAGCTGACGACGAAAAAAACCATGCTGTTTTTGGTGTAGGTATTGGTTTATCTTTAGTTAATGAATTGGTAAAAGCGCATAACTGGCGTATCAATTTAGTCAGTGAATACAATAAAGGCAGTAAGTTTTCTCTATCAATACCTTTAGCTACCGCTGTCGAAATAGAAACTCAAGTGCCAATGAGTGTATCTCAAAGCGAAGTATCATCACTGCTGTTAGAGCAAAATAATAATAAAACTAAAACAAAGAATCATTTACATAATGTCGTGTTAGTTATTGAAGATAATCTCGATATGCAAAATCACATAAAACGTGTGGTTGAACAGCAGCATCATTGTTTATTAGCAATGAGCGGCGAACAAGGACTGCTCATTGCCGAGGAATATATACCAGACCTTATCGTGTGCGATATTATGTTAACGGGCATTGATGGCTTCGAAGTACTTAAGCAATTAAAAGAAAATGAAATTACTTCTCATATTCCCGTTATTTTACTTACCGCCCGTTCAGACCTAGATAGTCGTCTTCACGGCCTTAATTTACAAGCGGATGAGTATTTAAGTAAACCTTTTAATCAGCAGGAATTATTAATACGTATTGAAAATTTGATTGAAAATCGTAAATTGCTCCAGCAGAACTATTTACATAAATTTCGCGATCATCAAAAAGAACAACAAAAAGAAAGTAGCGTAAAAAAAGTGTCGCAGTTAACTCCAAGCGAAAGTGCTATTTTATCTGTTGATGAAAAGTTTATAGAAAAGCTAGAAACCATTGTTGCTAAGATGTACTTGGAAACTGATTTAGGTATTCAAGATCTAGCCAGTAATATGGCGATGAGTGAACGCCAACTGCAGCGAAAAATGAAAGTAACACTGGGCACAACACCTAATAACTTCATTAAAGAGTTCCGTCTAGCAAAAGCACAGATATTGCTACAAAATGGCTCTAAAATTGGCAGAATAGCCTTAGATGTTGGTTTTTCTTCACAAACGTATTTTGGTCGATGCTTTAAAGAGTCGTTTAACTGCACCCCAAAACAATATCAACAACAATTCACTAAAAGCTAACCACAAAGCTACTCAGGCTAACCTTGCTTAACTTGGATGTTATGCTTAAGTGTCGCTAGATCAGCGCCTTGAATCACTGCTAAGTAGCTAAAGGGTTGTATCTTAGGTTCACATAAGCCAAGCCAAGCAATCGCTGGCTCTTCGCTTGTTAATGTTAAGCCAAGTTCAATCATCACACTGACTTGATCCCACGATATTTCCATAGGTTGCTCTCTATTAAACGGATAAAAAGAGTAGGCAATATTCATGGAAATTTTATCGTCGAATTGTTTTTCAAATTTACTTGCTAACCGCGCTGCTAATTCACCAGCATTGTTATCTTTTTCATAACCAATAACGGCAAAGGTATCATCGGACCAACGAACAACTAGGTCATCGGTATTTCTGCTAAACAGCAATAAATCAGTAATGTTAATCAACTGGCTATTACTGATATTGGTCAACTCATTAACCTGAACCATTAAGACGTAAAGACGGGGTAAAGTGCTCCGCTGTACTGGTAGAATATTCTGATGAATTTGATTCATCAGCTGGCTAGTTTGCTCAATATAAATATCAAGATAGCGGCGACTTCGTACCCCAGTTACTTTATCTACCGTTGCCGACTTTTCAAGTAGAATATTGGCATGTTCAAGTTCGCTATTTTGCGATTGTAACTTTTGCGTTTTCTCTTTGACCTGCTCTTTAAGGTAAGATTTTTGTAGTTGTTCAACCAATAGTTTTCGATTCAAAAAGCGTGAATAGACTAATAACGTTAAAGCTACTGCCATGGCATACAATAAATAAGCCCACCAAGTATTCCAAGGTGCTGGTTTAACCGTAATAGCTAATGAATAACCCGGTTCACTCCAAACATTGTCGTTATTTCCAGCAATAATTTGCAGTGTATAACTACCTGCAGGTAAATTTGTATAAGTGGCTCGTCGTGATTTACCTGCAGCTATCCACTCCTCATCAAAGCCTAACAAGCGATACTTATAAAGAGTTGACTCGGGATTGGCATAGTTTAAACCAACATATTCAAAGGAAATCAGCTGATCACTGTAATCAAATTCCAATTGGCTTAAGTTAGATAATTTACTGCCAAGAGGCATAGGTTCATTCAGCTTTAATATACTCGTTAATCGTACTTCTGGAACGGACAAGCTGGTATTAATTTTTTCTGGGTTAATAGTGCTCATGCCTTTGCCTGCACCAAAATATAAGGTGTTACCTTTTGAGCGAAATACTGAAGAATGAGTGTATTCTAAATCAACTAAGCCATGAGTCAGATTAAAGTGTTTAAAATTTTTATCACTGATTGAAAATCGAGAAATACCTTTACTGGTACTAAACCAAATATCTTCATTAGCATCTTGGGTGATGCCATATACGGTCAAACTTTTCATGCCATCTTTAGTATTAAGATGGGAAAATGAAAAGTTATTACTGTAACGATCTTCTTGGCTTAATATACTTAAGCCAGCATTTTGAGTGCCAAACCATAGGTTCTTGTCATGATCTAATAGCATTATCCAGGTAAAGTCATCCGAAATACTATTAGGGGTATCTTCATCATGTCTAAAATGAGTAAACGTCCCAAGGGCCGGATCAAAACGATTTAACCCTGCACCAAATGTGGCCAACCATACGATTCCTTGCTCATCAGCCAGCAATTGTAATATGCTATTGGTGCTAGGACCATTTTTAGTGTTTAATTCATTTTTAATAAAACGAGTAAAAGTACCGTTTTCATTATATAAATTTAGTCCTTGTTGAAAAGTAGATATCCAAAGGTTGCCATTAATATCTTTAATAATATCGGTAATACTATTAGCTGAAATAGAATATTCATCTTTAGCATCATGGATATATCCAGTCACTTTATTGGTTGTTAAATTGACTGAATATAAGCCTGAGCCTCTAGTTCCCACCCATAAAGTGTTGCCATCGGCAAATAGATTCATAATTCTATATTCTGAAAAAGAAGCATTAAAATCGACGGTGGTAATGGAATTATCAGCTTCTGACAACTGATAGATACCACCACCATAGGTACTAAAAAAAAATTTTCCTTGTTCAAATTGCGCAAAACTAGTGATATTGTTATTTTTTAAAATAGGATTTGTTTGCGTACTATATTGACGAAAGGTTGCCATATTCGGATCCCAACGATTCACACCTGAAAAAGTCCCTACCCACATCATCTTATGGTTGTCTTCAAAAAAAGTAATAACAAAATCATTACTTATACTGTAAGGGTTATTTGGGGAGTTGTTATAGCGACTGAAGTCTTTGGTTTCATTATTATAAATAGATAAGCCACTATCGGTGCCAATCCAAATATTTTGTTCTGAATCCTGATAAATATTACTAATTGCATTACTGCTAATTGTTGACTGAACATTCACATTATCTTGATAGTGAATAAACTGCTCTGTACTTGGTGTATATTTTAATAAACCACTATCAACTGTGCCTATCCAAATATCACCATTAATAGCTAGATATAAACTACTGACAAATTTATTAACATAAGTCGCACTTTTTTGATCGCCATACTTAATCGATTTAATAAAATTTCCCTGTAGATCAAATATCGAAACCCCACCGCCATTAGTACCAATCCAAATTTCTTGGTTACGAGTTTCAATTATTGAAAGTACAGTATTATGGGTCAGGCTATTTGGGTTACCTGATTCTTGAAATATATGCTGAGTTGACCATTTTTCTTCATCTGTACTGAGAACATTCACACCATTTTCGGTAGCTATCCAAATTTTACCTTCACTGTCTTCAAATAAAGCATTTACGGTATCATTGGTCAGTGTGGCATTTTTTGTTTTTCTAGTAAAATGGATAAAATCTTGGCTTTCTGGTCTATATAAATTTAAGCCTCCACCAAAAGTACCGACCCAAAGCCTTTGCTGTTTATCAAAAAGAATACTACTGATCACACTAGAGCTTAGTGAGTTAGGCTGGGTACTATCATGTTGAAAATTTAGTGTTTGATGCCCATCAAAACGGTCTAAGCCTTCCGATGAGCCGAACCACATAAAACCATCTTCATCTTGAGCCATGGTTCTAACAAAGCTATAAGACATTGGGTTATCAATCCCAAAGTTTTTAAATTGCTTAACATCTTGTGCAAATATATTGCAACTAAGGATAATTGATAAGAAAAAGGGGAGTATATTTTTCACAAGATAGCTCTTACTAAGATGAGGGTATATAGAATCTTCTATTATGAAATAAAAAAATAAAAAGCCACTTTAATAACAGTGGCTTAGAGTGAGTTACACTATTGTGGTGCTACCCAATTATTAACATCAATTCCGGTTGTACTATCAGCAACACTCATTCTCCAAATCACCGAGTCAGATTCGACATTCATTCTCCAAATGACACTGTCCGTTTCGATGTTCATTCGCCAGATAACACTATCTGTTGAGGCAGTGTTTCTCCAATCGATAGCATTTTCGATGAAATTCATTCGCCAAATGACACTATCACCATCAACATTGCTTTCATCCAATTTCCACACATATTCATCGCCTAAACCTTCAACATAAAAATTACCATCATCATTAATATTGGCAGGTCCAAAATAGTGTTCATTACCAGCAATGTCTTGTGCAATATCTAATGCTTGATTCGCACATGCTGAAGCGTTACTAGCTAATGCATCCGCCACATTAACCACGCCTGAACCTTGTTGAAATACGCTATAAGCAAGTTCACCGTTATTATCGAATGCAGTATGAGCACTGTCCATTAGTCTACACTTAACTTCGTCAGGAGTTAACGTTGGATCTTGGGTCAACATCAATGCCACTACACCAGAAACAACGCCAGCAGCTTGCGATGTACCTGACATTTCAAAATATCGTCCGCCGTCGTGAAATTCTGGATGTTCCTGAACGATTTGAGTATCAAAAGCCATTAATCCTGATAAATGACCGCCTGGTGCGACAATTTCTGGTTTAACAAATCCTTCGACTGTCGGGCCGGCCGAACTAAAACTAGCGACTATGTCATCACTTAAATAAGAAGGCGTATAGTTATCAGTCATCGCACCAACGGTAATTATATAAGGTACATTACCTGGAACGCCGATTGTCATAGGGCCAGGACCACTGTTACCAGCAGAAGCAACGACAACAATACCAGCTTGCCATGCTTTCATTACTGCTTGGTTAAGTGGGTCTTCCCAATAGTATGAACGAGCTGGCCCACTGAACGACATGTTCAATACTTTTAAATTGATTTGATCTTTAACTTGTAGCGCCCAATCTATGCCACGAATAACGTCTGCATAGGTCGCCTTGCCTTCGGCATCAAAGGCTTTAATCCCAACTAATGCAGCATTCGGCGCAACACCATACACTTTACCGTAAGCGTCGTAATCTGCATTGCCAGCAATACTGGCGACATGCGTACCGTGGCCACTTTCTTCATTACTATAATTACTGATATTGTTATTAACCGCATCATAAGTTCCCCAGAACTTATCCCGACCATATAAATCAGTAGATAAACCTGAAGATGTTCCTTCTAATTGATCAAGGCCTGTATCTAAAAAACCAATAGTTACACCATCGCCAAAATTGTAGGCCGAATGAGCAGCAGAGGCCTCAATTAAGTCATTAACGACAGACTTTGGCTGCCATTTGCGCTTGCCCCAAGCATTACCACCAGACATTTCTACATGATGATTTTGCGTAACTTGAATATCTAACTGTGCATGTAACTGAGCCAACTGTTCAATATTAAGAGAAACGGCAACAGCATTGATAATAGCTAATTTATGCGTTGGTTGAACGTTTAGCGTTGCTAATTCTGTTTGCAATAATTGATAGTTATTTGAAGAAATAATGTACGATTGCTTTTGTGCATCTACATTTTTATTAAGTGTTGTATGGATCAGCCAAACAGTTATGCTGATAAGACCTAAAAGTGAGAGTGGTTTTATAATGTTTTTTACAGAAATATTCAAAATTTTTATCCCCTTTTCCCGTTACATCTTTTAAAAACGTCAGGGTAATTTAACTTAATGTTTGTAATTTAAATTTAAACAATTGTACATTTAAACAATTTTTAATAATTAGTTACAAAATACACATTGATTGTGAACATAAACTAAACCGGACCCAACCTGTAATAACTTATGAGTATATACATATAACTACAAATTATTACATATTACTAAAATAAAAATATCCAGCTCAAATAATGAACTGGATATCAACTAGTTAATAAGACTACTTCCTTGTACTAATAACGTATAAATCTAGAAATTAACTGTCGTTTCCGTAGAACAATTACTAGTTCCTTGGTCACAGACTTTATATGTAAACGAACCAGAAGTTCTAAAGCTGTCGGTATAAGCACCATCGTTTGCCGTTGTTGTTCTTAAAGAACCATTACGGATAATATCGACACTTGCAGTAGCTGCACCTGACCAAGTTACGTCAACTTTGTTTTTACCTTTAGCCTTGTATCCTGATGCGTCAGCAGTGATATCGCCACCTTCTACTGGAGGAGGAGTAACAACGCCACCACCACAACCATTAGCGGTTAAGTAATCGCTAGCCGCTTTTGCTTTAACGATACCGTGACCAAAGTAGTCATCGTGACCTGTTGCGCCGTTATCTTCCGCTGTTGATTTTAGTGCATCACGAATTTCTGTACCCGTACAACCGTTATGATTAGACCAAACTAGCGCAGCAATACCAGATACTGCTGGTGTTGCCATTGAAGTACCGCTCATGAAACCGTAATCGCTAGCTCCAATGTTAATCTCAGCAGAAGAAGCGGCTAATAATGCCGAACGGTCTTCATAAGCTGCACCAACTGCAGGAATAGTTGTCGCGTTCGCATCACCTAATGTAGCGTATAACATGCCCGCTTCATTGTTAATGATCATTGCACCAACACCACCTGAGTTTTGACAGTTTTGTACTTTGTCGTGGAAAGAAATTACACCACGGTCAATTAAACAGATATTGCCATTTGCGCCTGAATTAGTTGATTCTGCAGTGCCCATGTAGAAAGTACTACCAGAAGCTGAACCCGCGTTTTCCATAGAAGATGAAGCAAAAGCTACTCCATCAGCACTCATTGAAGCACTGGTTGCCATGCCTGCAGGGTAAGTAGATAATGTATCCACACCACCAGCCGTTACTTCAACACAAATAGTTTCGTTCGTCGTTGTCGTCGTTGTGCGATTTTTACCTTTACCTGTTGTCGTTGTCGACGTACAGCTTGGAAATTGTGAGAAGTCTGCAATAGCGTTGTTATTGTCGTTTGCACCAATCATCATTACTGAAGAGTAACCCGCTGGGAATGAACGAACATTGTTACCATCGTTACCTGCTGCCGCTACAACTAAACCGCCCGCATCTGTAAATGCTTTAAAGGCGTTCTCTTCAGTGCTGTTTGCACCACCACCACCCAAACTCATGCTAATAATGTTCGCGCCAGCGCCAGAACAAATGTTTGCTGCATAAGCTAAATCAGAAGAGTATCCCCAACCTGCTTCGTTAAATACTTTAACAATATGCATATCAACGCCAGGTGCCATACCAACAACACCAAAACCGTTATCTGCAGCACCAATGGTACCGGCTACGTGAGTACCGTGTGGGCCACCGTTTTCATCCCAGTTACCTGTGCCTGAATCATTAGTACCAGTGATATTGTTCCAAATAAAATCTTGGTTAGAGCGATCTAAACCTGAATCGATAACACATACCTTCATACCTGCGCCAGCGTTAAAGTTAACTTGGTCAGCTTGAGATTGAACAACCGCATAAGGAGTAAGTTGAGTTGTAGCAGGGTTGCCTGCAGTATCACTATATACAGAAAGTGGTACACGGCGTTGATCTTCTTCGATCATTTGAATATGTGGGTTATTTAATAAACCTTTAACTTGGCTTAAGTCTTTACCAGCGAATGAAGCAGCGATAAAACCTTTGCCGTCAACTTTTAATTCGCCGCCTAATTTTTTAGCGAGAGCTTTAACAAGGCCTTTTTTACTTTCGTCTACTTTAATAATGTATCGATCATCGGCAGCTTGTGCTGAAAATGCTGCGGTAACGGCTAAAGCAATAATTGATGTCGTAAATTTAGAAGCTTTCATATGTTCTACTCTCTCTTATATATAGGGACGTTGTTTATATTATTTTTATGATCAACGTTATGTTTTATTTTATTGAGCAGTCCTTACTATCTTGATGATGACTTATTTATCTTGGTTAAATCAGTATCGTGCATCTTGCATAATTCGATAATATCAAGTCAGAAAATATTCCCTAGCAAAATAGCGACAGCTTTTCGAAAAAAAACGACAAAATAAAAATAAAATCTATTGTTTCATGTAGATAACTACAAAAACATAAACCAGCTTGTCGCTTTACTATGAAAAATAGTCTGTGGTTTGCTAGTTAAAATATCGCAAACAAGCCATTATTTTTGCAATGGGTTTTCACCCACTAAAGCAATACATAATAAAATACGTTGAAGGTAGCCTAGGCAAACGTTCAAATTAAACGTAAAAATAAACGATGGAGTTTATATCAGATGAGAAATAACAGACGCCTTGCACTCAGTGCAGTAGCCTTATCTATTCTAACCGTAACTAGCGCGGCAAGTTATGCGAGCCAAGCTAAAATTAATAAAGTAAATAAAAGCGGAATGGAATCTGCCCAATCAACAACATTAAGTTTTGCTGATTGGCGTGCACAACAAATGCTCGAAAAGCAGGATTTTACTGATCGTTTAATTGTTAAATATAAAAACAAGAAAAACGGAAAAGCAATCCCACCAGGATTAGCGAAAAAAGCAGGTTTATCGTTAAAACACGAAAAGATTTTGAAAAATGGTCATCACATTATTTCTTTTGGTAAAGAAAAGAACATTAAAGATGTGAAAACCATGATCAACCGCATGAAAAAGGACTCATCAATTGAGTTCATTGAGCCTGATTACAAACGCTTTTTAATGGCGCAAAATCAACCTTGGGGTATAGCACAAACACAATCAGACCAATTAACTGATAACGACGGCGCAAATATGACCGTGTGTATTATTGATTCTGGTTATGAACAGGCAAATCCTGATTTAAATGCTAACAATGCTTCAGGTACCAATAACTCAGGTACTGGAAATTGGTATCAAAACGGGGGATCTCACGGTACTCACGTAGCAGGTACTATTGCTGGTGTTAATAACAGTGAAGGTGTTGTTGGTATTATGCCAAACACCAATGTAAATCTACATATTGTTAAAGTATTTAATGAAGCGGGTTGGGGTTATGTTGGCGAGTTAAGTGATGCAGTTGATACTTGTGTAAATAATGGCGCAAAAGTTATTAACATGAGTTTAGGTGGTGCAGGTTCAAGTGTTACTGAGAAAAACGCATTACAAGCCGCTGCTGATTCTGGCGTATTATTAGTTGCCGCTTCAGGTAATGATGGCAATACCACATTATCTTACCCTGCTTCTTATGACGCTGTTATGGCTGTTGGCGCACTTGATAGCAACAATCAACATGCTGAGTTTTCTCAATACACACCACAAGTTGAAATTTCTGCGCCTGGTGAAGCGGTTTTATCAACCGTTGCTGGCGATGGTCGCTTAGGTTTTATTAACTTAGGTTCAACAACTTATGCTAATGATATTGTGCCACAAACTCATTACATTGAAAGTGGTGGTAGCTTCATCGTAAGCAATCTAGATAGCAGTGCAAACGGTGTTTTAGCAAGTTGTACACTTTCAGGAAGTAACTACAGCTGTAGTAATGTTGCTGGTAATATTTGTTTAGCAGAACGTAATGACAACCAAAAAGGCAGTAATTACCCCGAAATAAACCCAGCTAAAGCTTGTGCTGATGCAGGTGCCTCTGGTGTTATTGTTTATAGTGACAGTACTCGTCCTGGTTTACAAAATCCATTCTTAGTTGATTCTACTAACGCTGTTTCAGTGCCCAGTGTTTCGGTTAGTCGTGCGTTGGGTCAGCAATTATTGACGCAGTTAGGCAGTGCGGCAACGTTAACGGTTAACGGCTCGCAAAACTATGCTTATTACAACGGTACTTCAATGGCTACGCCTCATGTTACAGGTGTTGCAGCGATTGTTTGGAGTAATAACATTGATTGTAGCGCTGACGAAGTTCGAGGTGCATTAAAATCAACGGCTATTGATCTTGATGTTGCTGGCCGCGATGACAAGACAGGTTTTGGCTTAGTACAAGCAAAAGCAGCGTCTGATGCATTAGCTGCAACTTGTGGTGGTAGCGTAACACCACCACCGCCACCAACTGGTGATGATGTATTAAGTAATGGCACAACCAAAACTGGCTTAGCTTCAAGTACTGAACTTAGCTTTACAATGGAAGTTCCAGCGGGTGCAACAGACCTAACCTTTGATATGGCTGGTGGAACAGGTGATGCTGATTTATATGTTAAATTTGGTTCAGCAC
>TARA_R110001592_G_scaffold83488_1_pt1 | contig 13895 bp, 11 predicted proteins | sample TARA_R110001592 | Tara Oceans TARA_R110001592 (sample SAMEA4398387) | marine metagenome | biome: Polar Biome; feature: [SRF] surface water layer (ENVO:00010504); material: water (ENVO:00002006), including particulate matter (ENVO:01000060) such as... | depth 5 m
ATTTAGATTGTGGGACTAACACCAACGAATTAGAGGGCTACAATGTTACAGTTAATTTCTTAATTTATACTGTTAATGCTACTCAGGGAGATACCCCCTTAGCAAATGCTCAAACTACTTGTTATATCCAAGGATATACTGGTGATCTGAAATCCCTATCTTTGACTAACTTTTCCGATGGAAATACCACCCATTATGATATTTATTTCTATGCTTTTTGGATAGACGCAGAGGGTCTACAACGAGGTATTGAACAAAAGTGGCTAAACCAAGAAATGAACCCGTAGGTGAGATAATGAGAGATTTTAAAACTGTAAATAATGAAGCCATAGTAATAGGTGCCAGTATCTTTGCCGTAGGAAGTGTGCTGATGTTCCTTCCACTGCCCGATAGTATTAGACAACACCCTGCGTGGCCGTTTGTAGGCACATTTATCGCCGGATACAGCACCCACTGGATCTTTGAATTGATTGGTGGTAATAAATACTATTGTGATAACTTTGAAGAATAATTATTCTAAAGACTCACGCATAGATTGTTTCCATGCCATTTGCTCAGCAATCTGAGCAGCCAGTTCACGGTGTTCTTCATATTTTTCATATTTAGCATTCTGCATTTCTTGGCGTTCATTAGTTTTCTCATGCCATAAACAAAAATCAGGCTCTCTTGGCAGGTCTGCCCAATCCTCATCGTCACCTTCAGGCCATTCGTGAATCCGTCCATGCCATTCAATACCTGCATCTAACCGATACAATCTTTTACACATTTCTACAGGCTCTACGTTCCACAAGCGTTCCATACGATAAATCTCACCAGTTTTTACGCTCTCAAAAATAGCCTCGACATCAAGGTCACTCAGTTGTTCAGAATAACAATTAAATCTACATACATTTACTTTTGTGACTCCAGCCCCGGCAAGTATGCCTTCTACTTCTAACACCAGATTTTCAGCAGGAAGTTCATCCGCATCTAATTGACAAATCCATTGATACCGATCTAACAATCTAACTCGTTGGTCTAATTCATTTCGCATGGCAGAATAATTACCATCAAAAGCATATTCACTATGTTCCACAGAGGCATCAATGAGATAGTCTTTAACAGCCTCGGGACTCTTGACATCACACATTACATAGATGGGCTTATCATGCTCTTGTAGACGCTCTACAGTGGCCTTTAGGTATTCTACTTCGTCATAGACTATAATAGCCCATACTAACATAGTAATCACCTTATGATTGGTCTTGCATTTCTTGAGCACGGTCGCTCAAAAGCAGGAGTGCAGAAGCCCACAGTCCTACAAAGATACCCAAGTCGTGGCTATGCAAAGCATAGATAGCAATAGAACCTACAATAGAGATTAGGCTGGCAATAACTCCCAACTTTCTCCAGTTCATTGTGACCCCTCCACATGAGCAACAATACGAGCAATCAAATCAGCCTTACGACCCTTGGTGGGCAATCCCAGTTCACTTAGGCGTTCCCTAAGTCCAGCAACAGTCAAATCTTCAAGGTCATCCAAAGCAACATCGAGTTCATCTTTAACATCTGCCACAGATTCCTTTACACTGTCGGCAATAGCCTCGGCTGCACCTTCAAGGTCGCCTTTAGCGATAGCCCCTTCAGCAGCGTCAGCAGCATCTTCTACTGCTTCTTCTACCTTAGAAACAACATCTTCTACGACCTCATCAATTTTATCTTCCAAAGAATCAGGAATATCTACTCCAGTCAAGTCTTCAAGGTCATCAACTAAATCTCCGACCCTATCAGCGATCTTACTGACGGCATTCTTTCTATTATTCTGCCACCAATTGGCGGCATATCCAGCGGCTGCACCTGCAAGGGCACAGATAGCGTTTGTAACTACGGGGTCCATGTAACTGGTTTGTCAAATGACCTATTTATAACTTTGCCCTTACATAGATATAGGTATTACCCAGATAGGTAAAACATGGCAGAAGAATGGATTTATAATCAAGAGGCCAGTAATTGGCAAAAAATGGAAAGTAACAAAGCCAAGAAATTAGGTTATCTGGGTGTGAGGCCCACGGATGCACCGATTGTTAAATCGAAGCCCCTTCCCGTAATTAAATCTACTACAGTAGTCAACCACCTTTCTACGACTGGCTTTAATTGTAAGTGCGGTAAACCGATTGATAGTTGTAGCGATACTGCCGAAGATGATTATTGTAGCCTTTACTGTCGTAGATTCTATACCGAAGGCCATAAAAAGATTCCGATGTCTGAATCCAAGCATCATAAAAACCATCCTATGAAATACCCACCAATCTCCTCAAGTTGTGATATGTGTGGCTCAGACTTTAACTTGGGCTATAATGATGCCAGTGGACGCAATCGTTCTCGATTTTGTGGTCGTGATTGTTACTTTGAATTAATTGGTTCTCGTCGCCATGCTAAAAAGAAATGGATTATTCTCAGGATTTTGGATCAACGTGGGCCACTCACTTCTGGAGAGTTAGGTAAAATTATGGATAAGTTTGATACTAAAGGTAATGCTCGGGTGATTGGTTCTACCATGCGTCCATGGATTGCCAAGGGATGGGTAGACCGTTATGAAGTAGGCGATACTGCTCACACTGGTAAAAAACTACAATTATATGAATTAGTTTACGATGGACCTATTGGTCAGATGATTCATCCCGATTATATTGCTAAGATATAAATAGGTGGTTACACTACTCCTATATGCTGCCTTAGTCGGTGAGATGCTACGCAACTCAGGGGAAAGACTGACTTTCCAGCGGGCTTGGACGCACCGCTGGGGGCAGCACCCTATTCTCATCCTAATTTATAGTATTCTAATTTCTTCCAGAATGCAGTTCCTAAATCTTCCAGACACGGAGGACAATAATAAAATGAAAGATACTCAGTGTATCCATTTTTACGAGTTCCCTTAATGAACCCCATAGGACTAATCTTACTTTCCCAGTGTGCCACTTCACCACAAATCTCGCAGGTTTTTCCTTTGGTTTGTTTCGGCATTAGAGTTCCCACTATACTATGGGCGTTACTACTATTTTTATTTATGCCCTTCTTGCATCATTCTTTGCTAAGATCGTAGCGTAGTTTCAACTTCTTAGGACCTGCACTCGGATAAGTGCTGAGACCATTTCTTCTTAAAAACATGACTTGGAAGTCACCTTCAGTTGTTCTCTTACTGGTTGGCAACCCCGGATTTAATCTTCGCTTGAGAACCCAGTCGGTTTTACCGCTGCGAACATCGTCAATACCCATCTTAATTTTATTCATATCTTTATCCATGTGAACATCATAACGTTCCAACATATCTTCCAAGACAGTAAGTTTCATATTTGCACCTGCAGAACCTCTACCACTACTGGCAGCATCGGCAGCGACATTAGTATTTCCTAAGAACTTAGTTGCCAATCTTAAATTGGTAATTTTGGGTGTCATCATTTCTTTCTTGACTAAATCTACAATTGCTTTTTTGTATTTTCCAATTAGATTTTTACCTTTGAGAGTAGAAGGAAAACTATTGAAATCAATTTGCCACCAAATGTCAGCATAATTAGGATCTGACTGTGCGGCTTTGGATTTTGGTCCAATCTGAGTAGCCTTTCCTTGGATAGCATCATTCAAACCATATATGTATCCGTATACTACGAGTGAGTTTTCGGATAGTGGAGTAAAGTTAGTTTCCCATTTTCCAATTGGATTTTTCTTTAGAATCGGATAATATCGCTTACCGGCAGCAGTATCTACAGGCATCCTTTGATACCTCATTTTTCTGACAGTGGTGTGTAACTCCTTGGCAGCACGAGTGGCACTCATCCCTTTCCCCAGAGGTCGTGGTTGCATCAGCAACATCATTTGCTCACGAAGTTCCTTGGGTGGCAGGACGATACGATACTGCCCGCCCCTGTGTCTTTTTATTTTTATCCCCTTGTTTTTAAAATAGTTTTTAAGAGTCCGAGTAGTTGTTCCCACTGCTTTAGCAGTAGCACCCAAAGAAGTATTACTATCACGCATCATCGTATATCCACGACGACACCTTCTAATAGTCACTGGACGCATAATATCACTACCCTCTACCATCTATTTATACTTCTCTACAAGTCAGGGTTGATTTCGATCATGGGGTCGCCATCTAAGGTTCCTTCCACTAAAAAGTTAGAAGCAATAAGTTCATCCACCTTTTGCATAGTTATCGGAGTTCCATTGTCTTTCAGTGTCTTGATTAGGTGCACCTTAGATTCATACTGTCTACCATCAGACAAACGTTCCACTGTGCTCATTAAATGCATCTGTTCAGCATTCAAATCACTCAAGTCCATTCCCATAGGAACTAAGTTAGTTACCAAGGTTTCTAAACTGTGTAAAAATAATTTCTTAGCCAAAGTTAAGTGCACAATACCTACTTTATTATCGCCTCGTAACCGAGCAATTCCTTTAGACAGGTTGATAAACTGTTGGAACTTACGGTTTTCTTTAGCAGAGCGTCGTAGAAATACCATTTCAAAGTTCTTATGGGCTTTGATATCGTTATTATAAATATCTATAATGTGTTGTTTACAGTTCAGGATATCGGGTTCAATACGACTCACATAACGCAAGTATTCTCGGAAGAAACTACGCCACACATTTAACTTATTTTTTGATTCAGCAGTATCTAAAGTGCCACTCATAGCATCTAAGATTTTGGATTCTACGAACTCATCAGCACCCTCATCGGTTAAACTCATTTGACAATACATCAGGCTCATACGACTTATCATCTGATAAGTATATTCTTTGAATACATTCAGCATGGCTATTTTAGCCATAGGATCTGGTTCTTCACCCTTTTTGGGTGGTTGATAATCTTTATCAGGATTTCCCCAGAAACTCATATTAAGAATGGCATCACGCTTAACATCGACTTGACCTTTCTGCATAGTATAATATCCATTGGCTAACATATTCATTAGTTCACCGAAGACATCTGCACCCCATGTTTGAAACTCGGATACGGCCATACGTTCATTATTCATTTTACCTATGAGTCCTAATTCCACGGAATTGAGATCTTCCCCGGACATAGCCCCAAACAATCCGGGAATGGTGCACAGTTTACCTGTAGAAGCAATACCGCAAGGCACTAAAGGTTGAATAACATTCTCAATCAAGTGGTCTTTACCTTCACCCATACTGGTGATAACGGCCATGTGTATCATGTCCTGTTTCTTAAAAGGACTCAAACAACTTAGCATCACGGCAGATTTAATGGGATTCTCGGCGTAAACGTGTCGCCATAAAGTAGAATCATCCATCATTATTTCCATAGGATTAGACCCATGCTTTCTACATAACTGCACAAAGCCTTCAAATTGCTCATCAGTTAATTGACTTTTCTTACCATCTTCCAAGGGTTGCACAGCATTGACACGGAACACCTTTTCTTTGTTATGAAGAATAAAGTTTCCACAGACTCGAACAGCATGACCTTTGGCCATAGACCCAGTTAAGAGCAATAGCACATCAGTTAAATCGTTGCTACTGAAAGCATTCAAGTCAGAACTGTCACCATTGTGTGCGATACACTGGATAGCATATTGTCCATCAGAAATAGTAAACTCTATGGCGGATTCATCACTATTGGCTCGTTTCCCACGATTAAGTGGTCCGTCTTCAATCTTGATTACTACTCCGCTTCCGACTTCATACTCATGACTTATTTTAGTCTTGTAGACAGTAGCCACGGAAGAGTTTTGGTCAAGGAACTGGTTCACACAATTTTCGGCATAATTGAATATTGCTTCTGAAACCATTATCACACCAACCTGTTATGGTAGTATCACCTATGTATAGATTCCGATAGTTCCGCCCGAGACGATCGAGTGGACGCAGGATACCGTCCCAATTACAATGCCTATCCGAAGACAAACACCTTTTAACCTCAACCAGAAAGGAAGTGGAAAACCAATTGAGTAGTGGAACCATGTAGCCACAAGTGGCATCCATATCTGCTATCGCCCAAAAGAGGACCTGCACTCGGACACACACCTGTGGCTGGAATCAATAGCCTTGCGGCCAAGAGGTTCTTACCAATGTAGGTAGCCTTACTCACTCTTCAGCAGGTGGGGCTTGGTCTTCGTGGTATTCAGGCAAGTCGTCACGGCTAACTGCGCCACGACCGATTGCGTTGAAGGATTTGTAGAAACGACCGGGGTTCTTCTGAGATTCTTCCTTTTGCTTTAGGAAGTCACATAGGACTGGAAGGTTGTAGTTCTTCTTTTCACCGTCTTCTGTGGTTTCAACAGTTACGATTTCGTTGTTCTTGACGAAACGGTCCCAGTCTTGGATTTCGTATGATTGGAGGTAGATCTTTTCACGGCGACCTGTGTCCATGTTGACCATACGAACCACTACGGAGTCTGCACCGAGAGGGCTTGTTCCGTGGTTGAAAGAGAGGATAGCGTAGTTGCGGTAGATTTGACCGAACTCTGGCTTCAGGATGTCATAGGTTGCCCCACGACGACCAGTTCCAGTTCGTGCTGGACGGGTCTCTTCCAATTCATTCATAAATGCTGCTATTTCGTCTGCGTTGATATTTTCACTCATTTTTTTTCACCTTGTTTTTTGTGGCCCACTTGTTGGGGCTAATATAAAGTGGTTGTCATCACCCTTATATACCTTAGTTTCATCATAAACAAACCATAGAAATACCAAAACTTAAATAGCGAGCCATGACTAATAATAACTATGGTGAAATACTTATGGGTAGATCCAACTACTGGAGATACAGCCGTTAGAGCAAATCAGCCAGTAGGTTGGTCCCATGTCTATTATTATCAGATAGAGAGCACCCTTATAGTATCTACTATTGCCTCTATTCGACAGTATGTAGAATCCCACCCCTCACAAAGTATCCCACCTTCAGGAATAATTGGCAATAAAATAAATCTAACTCTTACTGCACCTGAATCCACTATTCAATTTTGGGCAGGTGTTTTAGGTAACTGTCCTCTCATTAAAGTAACTACTGGCATGGGCATGATGATTCTAACTTACGATACTAATAAATATACTGCTACCAACCAAAAGGTTTTCGTTGACGATAATGCTAATATGCAAACACCCCACGGTCCAGTATCAGCCCCCGGCAATTCTGGTGGTGCTGGAGGTATGTCCCCTATGCCACCCGCAGGAGGCGGTGGAGGCGGCGGCGGCGGCGGAGGCGGCGGTGGTGGCGGTGACGGTGGCCAAGAACCCACAGGAGGCGGAGGCCCACCATCAAGTCCATTACCATTCCCAAGCACAGGTGGAGAAGGAATCCCCGGATTGACTCCTGAAAAGGGCAACGACCAAGCAGGATTCGGACAACCCTCTGGTGAAGGAGGTTCAGGTTCTGGAGAAGGTCAAGGCGAAGGCCAAGGATCTGGTTCTGGAGAAGGTGGACAAGGAGAAGGCTCTGCAACCTCTGGGGAAAGTGGAGAGGGTGGCTCTGGTGGCAGTGGCGAAGGCCAAGGCGATGGAGAATCCAGCGGTCAAGGCTCAGGCGAAGGTTCAGGTTCTGGAGAGGGCGGACAGGGCGAAGGCTCTGGAAGTGGTGAAGGTTCAGGCCAAGGCGAAGGAAGCGGTAGTGGAGAAGGTCAAGGCTCTGGAGGCGACGGTGGACAAGGCGAAGGCCAAGGCTCAGGCGAAGGCGGAGAATCAGGTTCTGGAGAGGGTCAGGGCGAAGGCCAACCCTCTGGCGAAGGCGGAGACACTGGTGGAGAAGGAGGACAACCCTCTGAAGGTGGAGAATCAGGCGAAAGTCAAGGACAAGAAGATAACTCAGCAAACTCCATGGAAGATTTCACTGGCAATTTGCCAGAAACTCAACAAGATAAAGAGCAAGAACAGGCTCGTGACGCTGCTCGTGACCAAGCCCAGAAGGATTATGATAAACAATCTGACTCACGCTCACAGGAATGCGAAGACCTTTCCGATTTAGCCAAACAAGAATCCCAAGATGGTAATTATGACGAGGCTATGGATGCTTTAGATGATTGTTGTCAGACTGGAAATCCCAATAACCCTCGTGATAACGGTAGTATGGAATCTGCTAAAGAAGCAGTCCGTGATGCCATTAATGATTCCGAACTAAGTAATGACCAGAAGCAGGCCGCTAATGAACAAATTGATAATATGAAAAAAGGTCCTGCAGCCAGTGAATCTCAACAATCATCCACTCAAGCCAAGAATGATGCTCAAGAAGCCAACTCACAAGCCTCACAAGATAATGCTGAGGGTGCTAACGATGCCATGGAAAACGCCATTGATAATCTAAATAATGCTATTGATACTGCCGACACTCGTGAAGACTGGGCTTCCATTAAAGACGCTGCTGAAGCCGGTCGTCAGGCTGCCGAAATTATGCAAGACGATGACACTGCCGATGCTATGAATGATATTGCTATGGCTGCCGACCAAGAACTTAATGAACAAAAATGGGGTATTGTAGATAAAGATACTGGTGAGTTCATCTCTGATGCAGGACAACCCCTACAATTTGATTCCGAGGCCGAGGCCCAACAAGTAGTAGATGAAACCTTGGGTGACAAAAACGTAGAAGTCTCTCCCTTGGGTAATCCTATTGATGAAGCCATGACTCAAGCCGATATGGGTGATTTAGACCAAAACCGTGAAGATCTTAAAGAAGCCTTTGAAGAAGCCTATGAGGATGAACTCCAACGTTTAGAAAATCTACTCACTATTTGCACCATTGTTAATCTGGATGGTAATTATGCTAAATCAGAATGGCCGGAATTATATGAATCTGTAGCCACATGGTTGGAATTAGGTGGCGACCCGAATGTCATGATGCAAATGATGTCGGGTCAAGAACCCGAGCATAAGCGCACTGATAGAGTTAAAGTTACTGATTATTTGGGACTCTATAAGAATCCTGTAGTTATTGATTATCCCGATCCTACTGATATGGATAATTGGCAACCCGTAGGTGTTGGACAACAGACTTCCAAGGGTGAAACTGTTAAGCCATGGTTATCTCCTTCTTTTGATGTCGGTAGTGTTGTTACGGTCTCGCAAGATTTCGGCACAGATTATGTAGTTGTTATTCCTCCGCAAGATAGTAATACTTTAGTAGGTGCTCTTTTATTACCTAAATTAACTTTAGATTGCTATCAACCTGAGCCTGAGTCCACCACGCAAGGTGAGTTTAGTCCTTCTGAAACCATAGATACATCTATTACTGCCTCAGAACGGGCCAAGGAAGCAGAACGACAAAAGGCCAAGCAACGTTCTTTAAGTCAATCTTTGAGCACCGACCGTCGTTTAGAAACCCGAGTAGATTTAGTAACTGGAGAAGTTAAACAGTTTACGGGTCAGCAGTTAGCATCCGGTGAAGCCGGATTTACCTTTGTGAAATCACGACTCATCAAGATGGGTAAAAATATCTATCCTGTAGCAATCCCCGGAGTCTTAGACTATTGTGATTCTAAACAAATTACTTACAACATTATCGAAACCAGTGCGGCTGGTTTTCCAATCAAGGTAGAATTATCTGCTCGACTTAAGCCTTTAGTGCAACAAATGGGCCAACCATTAAAGTTAAGTAGTGGAACAACCACAGATAAGGTGGTGATCTCATACAGGTAATGACGAATCAAAGTATGCCCCTTTGGAAAAAGGAGTTCAGTAAGTTTACTGACCGTTCTCTTCGTGAAATGAAGAAATACGCTGACAACACTAATGAAGAACGTGAGTGGATGTGTTATGTTTATGATGACGAAGGTATTTACGAGTTAGGTGGCGTTTCCTATGGTGAAGAATCTGCTATTAAGGTTTCTCCTCAAAGTAAGGGTGCCCAAGATAAACTTATGCGTGGTTTAAGTAATCAACTGTGGACTATTCACGGTCACCCACTCAAAGATGGTAAGATTTACACCGGTCGTCAGTATTTTTCATCTACCGACATCTGTCGTGAGTTCGTAGACTCTCGCACCAATAATAAATATATTGTGCAGTTCTTGGTTTACCCACATCAACAGATCCAAAAAGGACCCGATGGTAAGCCCAATGGAAAGAAAGTGATTCACAATCGTGTTCGCACTTTAGTTTTCCCAGATACTCAAACCATAGTTTCTGCTATGCGTGATTCCAACCCCGGCGTAGATCCTTATGCCATCACTGCAGAATCAGGACAGAACAAACAAGTTTCTGATGGAAATGGTGGACTAACACTTCGTAATGATTCTGGAGTAGACTGGTTTAAGTTCCAAGAAGCCTTGGGACGCTATGGTATGATGGGTATTATGGATTTAGAAGGTCCTACGCTCGGAGCCGAAGGTTATAGTCCCAACCAATTAAACATATTTACTGGTGCGGGTGCTCTCGGTATTCTTGCCGTTCTGGGTGGTTTGTGGTATGCTAATTCCAACAAACAAAAAATCATTGAGGTCATTGATGGTTTTGGTCCAGAACATTAGGTGATTATAAGTGACGCTAACTCTTGATATGATTGGAGATTATATCTCCAGCGGTGCTACGGGTTGGGTGTTTGAACACGCTCAAGAACCCGATAAAGTTATCAAGATTATGAAAGCCTTCCCTCGTGTGGGAGATATTATTTTAGATGCTTTCCAATACCATACTTATTTACAAGACCGACACGTTGTAAAATATAATCCTGCTCACAATGATTATGATCATGAGTGGTCAGTGGGTATGCTCTGGCGACCTATGTCTGCCAAAATGCAGATGTATATGTTTGATGAAATCATGAATAGTCAAAAAACTGGTTTGAAAGTGCCTACTGGATTGGTAAAGTTACATGATTCCCTGCAAACCTTCTTGCCTTTAGAAGTTACTAAAGGTATTTATAATGAAATCTATGCCCAAGACCAAGACCATGCTGAAGCATGGGAAGATAATTTCCTTAGTGTTCGAGGTCCGGGACACCGTAATGCTTATTTAGTATCTATGGAGAAACTTAACATTATTAACTCTTCTACTTCTGGGCAGCGTCCACGAAAAGCAGTGTTTAAAGAAGTGGCTACTTATTTATGGGATACTCTTAATTTAGTAACTCGTGATACAGCAACTGCAGGTAATTATGGCTACCGAAATAATAAAGAATTAGTAATTTTCGATCCTATTGTCTCGCCCTTGCCATTTGTGGACGAGTGGAGACTTACCATGGCACCCACTGATGTTTATGACCGATTAAGATATAATTATTTTAGTTACTTGTTTACTAATGAACCCTTTCCAATTGAATCCATAGGTGAAGCCCGTGGCGTAAATCGTATGATTAGAAAGATTGAAAAGGAATTGGGTAACAATACTTTTTCCACTACTGAGCGTGAAGCAGAATCTTTTGAAACCTTTAACGTAGAAGGATTTCCGGGTTCTGAAGTAGACGGAACGGAACTTAGTGACTGGTCAGTTAGAGATTTAATGTATTCTAATGCAGTGACAGGTAATTTCTTAGAAGACCAAGCCAAGTTTAACTATGGTTTAAATGCTGAATCTAAATATTTTAATTTTAACAAACCGGCTCAAGAATGGCAAGTATATCTACGAAGTCCTTTGGGTAAAGACCAAACTATTGGCACCCATGGTAACTTTGAAATGGCTTTGGCTCAATTATGCACTTTAATTATTACCGACCAAGTGGTTTACGAGGCTGGGATTTATGGTCCACACCTCCGAGATCCCTACCATAGCAAAGATTTGTTAGTCCGATATAAATATAATCAATTTTCAGGAAATGATGCCGACGCTGTAGCCATGGCTGAGCAGTATTGCATACAACCCCGAGATTTTGATGAGTCTTTCCGAGAAGAGTTTGAAGCACCAGCCCCGAAACAGACTAAAGTTAAGTTTCCTCGAGCCAAAGCAGATAAAATTGTTACTAAAGTAGAAAACTATCTCCGCCCCATGGTCGACAAGATGATGGCTTGTGGGTCTTATCGTCGTGGTGCTCAAATGATTGGTGACATTGATTTCGTTATTATTCCTAAAGAGGGTTACACTCTTCCTAATATGTTGCCTCCCAATGAAGGTGTTAATTGGGTTGGTGAAAATAAAGCGCAAGTAATTATAGATGGCGAAAAAGTAGATTTAAAGGTCACCACCCCGGCGGCTTGGGGTGCTACCGTTTTGTATTTCACAGGTCCTGCTGATTTCAATATTAAATATAGATGGATGGCTAAGCGCAAGGGACTTAAGTTAAGTGAATACGGATTGTTCGATCGAAATACTGAACAATACTTAGCAGGTGCTACTGAAGCAGATATATTTACGGCCTTGGGTAGACCCTACAAAGACCCAGCCCAAAGACAAGGCTTTTCTAAATCTAAGAAGAAGACAACTAAAAAGGCAGAAGAAATTAGATGTTGTAAAGAATGTGATAAAACCACAGGATTAACTACCGTTCAAGCAGGAACTTATTGTTATGATTGTTTGCCAATCAATCTTGGAGCCGAAGATAATTATGATGCTACCTATGGCAAGGAACAAGCCAATATTCGTCGTAAACTTAAAAAACAAATCAAAGCCAAGAATACTCATGGCACGAAAGCAGGACAATGGTCGGCTCGTAAATCACAATTATTGAAACAAAAGTATGAGGCTGCTTGTGAGCGAAAAGGATTACGAGCCTACAAAGGTAAGAAAACCTCCAAGCAAAACGATCTCAGTAACTGGAGTAAACAACAGTGGGGCACTGCCTCGGGTAAGAAATCTTCCGTAACTGGTGAACCGTATTTCCCTGCGGGTGCAGTTAAAGCACTTAAAAAACAGGGATTGTATGCCAAGGCTACTCGTCAGAAACGTGCTGCAACCAAGGCTGGCAAGCAAAGAGCCTCATATGGTAAAGATATTCAGAATGTAGTAGCCGATTACCGTGCTGAATCAGAACGGGGACCCATCTGTCCGATCTGTTATAATTATATTCCCAACAACCAAACCCCGGGTGCTTACCCCGGTGCTTTAGCCCGTTACGACAACGAAACTGAAATCTGTTCTGAATGTGGAAGTGCAGAAGCACTCGCTGGAATGATGGCCGGTCCAGAAGCCATAGCCGAGTGGGAAAACTCCGAGCGCACTTGGAGAGATTATCAGATATTAATTATGGCTACTAAGTCTAATATCCCTGAAATTATGTTTGGCAGAGGTCCCGAAATGGAACAACTTAGAGAACTTCAGAAAAAGATGGACGAAAAGAAATCTGAAGGTTTGACTCGGGAAATATTTGAACTTCGTAATGTAATTCCAGACGATGGTCACAGCAGCGGTCTGCGAGGTATGAATGATGAAATCCCTATGGCCATAAATCTATCTTACCAAAATTACCACAAGCCGTTTGGAGGATTAGGAGATTTATTCGGTGCCGAATCTAAAGATAGTAAAGTATTTGGAGTGCAACGACATGATGCCCACCGAGCAGGACTTCATTACGATTTACGATTAGAACGAGATGGTGTTTTGAAATCTTGGAGTATACCTAAAGGTATGCCTACTGAAAATCGTCATTTGGCTATTGCTACTGATGACCACCAAATGTCATGGTTAGATTTTGATGGAGACATTCCCGACGGAACCTATGGTGCTGGTAAAGTATCTTTAGACGATAAATCTACCTTCCAAACTGTGTCTTACAATCCCAAGAAATGGGTGTTCTATGTTAATTCAGGAAAATACGAAGGCAAATATACTTTAGTGCATTGGCAAGAAAACAAATGGTTGATATCTCGTAACAAGAATCAGTCCATGGAAGCAGAAAATGTTACTCGCTCATTAGGTGAAATCCCTGATAATATACTAAGGTATATGTTTAAAAGAGGTGATATTAGCAAGATGCAGATGGAAATCGGAATCGGTTTGAAAATGCAAGCAGAAGAAAAGGTTTTCAATGCATGGTATGA
>TARA_R110001592_G_scaffold111525_22_pt1 | contig 13874 bp, 16 predicted proteins | sample TARA_R110001592 | Tara Oceans TARA_R110001592 (sample SAMEA4398387) | marine metagenome | biome: Polar Biome; feature: [SRF] surface water layer (ENVO:00010504); material: water (ENVO:00002006), including particulate matter (ENVO:01000060) such as... | depth 5 m
TAAGGATATTGTTGACTACTATGAGGCCGAGTGTTGGAAAGTAGGGATCCAAGCTTACCCTGAAGTAAGGGTAAATCTAAACTAAATAACGGTAAGCAAAAGCATTCTGTGTGATAAGTTTTTATTTTAATTACTTTCGCTCAAGGATGAGTTGTGACACCAACATTTACGTTAATTGAAAGCGAACACCAATCCTCATTGGGGAAAGCTTTCGTCTCAGGTCGAAGCGGCCTTTCTCGGTCAAACCTTGATAGCTACCTTGAAGAAGTGAAAACGCATATTGTGAAGGATTACGATGGCGGTCATTGCGGTGGGTTTTTTATCAAAATACATCACACTAAGCGAAATGACATCACTTCACGCGCCGAGTGGAGTGAGTTGCCTCCCTTCATGAGATTTAAAGAGAGTGTAAATATTGATATTTATGGCGACTCTTCAATAACAGCCGGTGATATAGCTAAATATATTCAAAAAATATCAGAAAAATTTGATTTCTCACAAGACAGAGTTGCCTTGTGCATAGAGTCGGAAAATGGACTGAAGCCGGTTTTTGCAGCTAACACGGCTTTCTTGAAGCGACTTAAACTGCAAATGGAGGCTTACTACAGCGATTACACCTTTGTAATAAGCCCATACAAATTATCAGCTAGTGCTTAACAATATGTTCTGTGTCGTAACTTTCCTCTGAAAAACGGAACTCTTTAATACTGTCTTTAAGGAGTTCAACAGAGAAATCGCCAGCCACTTCATACAAGCTCTCAATGTTTAATAGATACTGATACATGTCCACCATAGGGACTTCTGCAATACATTCACCATTTGCATCTATATGATCAATGAAGGTAGCGCCATTGCCATCCACGAAACCACCAAAAACAGTATCAAGCATCATCAAATAGCGAGCAGAGTCCAATCCTGACAGCAATAGCACAGGGGATATGAAACTAAACACACCATCGCCAAAACCGGCCATCATGGGGTGATTGTTTAAGCAGTGAGCCACCACGTCCAAAGTTGGCATCTTAGGTATGACTATCACTCTTAGCACCACCCACCCAGGCACGAACGTAGACTTATCCCCTTGAGGCGTCATGGATTCATCGTTGTATCTGGCCATAATGACCGGTTCACCTTGATCGTCAACAAGTGCCGCAGGCTGATTTACATCCCCATATATGTACGCTGTCCCTTTAGACGAATACTCAATACTTTCGTCGGCTTGGTAAGGCGGGTCAAAAACCACCATACCCGCATCTAAAGATGCATTAAGCATATCGATAGGGGTTTTATTATTATTGGCAGACTTAAACGTATTAAACTCATAAAGCGCCAAAGGACTCAAGCTTTCAGTTCGCCCCGCACTTAAATCCTGAGTTTTCTGGATAACCTGCATGATGAAATCTTCGTTTTGATATTTTTCCACAGGCTCTATATCCACACCAACACTATAATCAAAATCTTCTCCCTTAGCGGGTGGACTCACTTCTGATATAATGTGGGACAGTGTTGAAATCAACTTGTCCAATGATTCATCTGGACTGTGAATATCGACGTAGACGGTATAATCTAGCGCCTTCAGAGTCATCTCTTCATTAAGGATGAACGTTCCTTTCTTTTTAGCGAACATTTCATTCAGGTCTTCGGATAAATTCCGAGCAACATCACAGTGTATTGCCATCAATGATTCACAATGCGGCTCCAGCTCATCAGTTAAGCTTTGAATACGATAATTGAAGTCATACATCGCTTCATCACATGGCAAGCGGAAATGAATGAAAAAACGAATGTCGTTGGCATAATCGATATGTGACTCACTCAAAATGTAACTCCTTTACTTTGGGTAACCAGCTAAAAGATTTTATTATGATAATTGACAGCCAATGCGTGAATGATAAAGCTCCGCCAACCCCTACTATGAGGGTTCCCGCGACCGCAAACAGGCACATGTAGAAAAAAGAAAACAGCATTTTTGACATCACTCAAATCCTCCTTGGATATAAAAAAAATGTTATCACAGATAGAGAAAATGGTATTTCTTCTTTTTATAGGCTATATTGTTGTAACTCTTTAAAAATGCGCTATTATCATATTAAATTATGAAGGTTGCTTTGAGTAAGAAGATGAGTAAACACCATTTCTTCGCGCCGGTAACAAATGGCAGAGAAGAACCAACCAACAAACCAGACTCTGTGTTGAGAGAGGTACTGGCCATCGGATCATCCTTATCTACAAGGGTGGATGTTTGCTTTATCAAAAAAACAGATATCAAGAAAATGCTAAGACTATCCGGCGAGCTTTCTGCTTACCTGAAATTCAGAAAATCCATTGCAGATAGACTGCCATTAGATCGCATTTACCACGGGCTAAAAAATAATTTAGTTAAACTCGATCATTTGATTGCTGAAAAAACGGGGATATAGCTTAAAAACTGATAATATTACATTTAACGTATTAAATGGATTTTCAACGTGGATATTATTACCTTCAAAACATATGAGTTCATTCACTGCCTTAATGAACTTGCCAATGTAGTCCCTAAGAGAGCGTCAGAATATGCTGTCTGCAAGTTTATAGCCGTTACATTCAAGGATGGTAAAGCCATACTGACGGGCACTAACACCAAAGTGCAAACAAGTATAAAAATGGACGTGATCCACACTGAAGAGCCTCAAAACTTCCTTTTTCATTTTGATAAAGTCTACGCTGTCGCTAAACGAAGCAAAGATTGTGAAACCGTTATATTTAATGTTTCTACGCAAGATAAAATTGAATTGCAACTGGAAGGTATCAATGCCACATACAAACTGAACGCCATGCCTTATAGCGAGTTCATTTGGCTGCAAAGTGAAAAGCTAAACGAGAAGTCCACTTTGCCTTGTATAAAAGTGCACTCGGCTATCGCCAAAACAACGCATGTCAAAGGGAAGGATTTAAAGCACGCTCTAAAGGGGGTTCATATTTACCTTCAAGAGAGCGATATCTTGGCAGCAAGTACAGATGGGCACAGGCTCGCTCTTTATGCATCACATGAAGATCAAAATATCTTCACAAAAACGCCGGTCGTTATCCCTGATGATGCCGCTGACATGCTAATGAAAACCTGTGCAAATTATTTAGACAACGAAATAACATTAGGCTACAACGAGTTGGCGTTTAAGGCTGTTGTTGCTAACACTCAAATCGTATTTAGGTTACATGATGGAAGGTTCCCCGATTTACGACGCATAGCGCCCAAAGAAATGCCTTACCACACAATCATAAAACGCCAAGACCTCGCAGCGAATCTAAAGACGCTTGGCTCGATTGCATCAACCGACCGTTCCAGCAAAATCGTATTCGAGTTTGGCAGTGAATCTGTCACCCTGAAAACGAGCAACAATCTCAAAGAAGAGGGGGAAACCGACATCTCTGCTCGGGGAGTAAACGACTTTATATCTATAGGTGTTGCTCATAACTATGTGAGCGACGCTATAGGCTCCATGTCAGGTGATGAAGTTCAACTGTCATACGATGAGCCGAGCAAGTCGATCAAGCTCACAGAGCTGGATAGCAGCAGTCACATCAACGTCATTATGCCGATGCGATAATGTAAAACAATTTCACGGAGAGAATTATATGTCTACATTACCTAAATACCCTTACACTGTGGGACAGAAAATGGATGTGGCACTCTTTGCCAGCAAAGAAGAGAAGGATAAAATCGCGCAGTTGAACAAGCTCAATCAAAAACTTCATGATTTAAATAGAAGGGACTATCCAAGACCATATGGCGTGCCCTCACCGCAAGGTTTTCTTGAACGCGTTCAAATCGCCTTAGGCACCCAAACCGGTAATCGTAGCTTCGAGCAGGAGTTTGAAAGTGTAAACAAGCACATTACACATATCGAGCAGAAGCGGGAACTGGAGCGCTTAAAGAAAGATCCAGTCAAATATCAAGAGCATTTACTTGCGGAGCTGATAAAGGCAAATCCCCCCAACGAGAAACATGTCACTGCACTACAAAAAATATGGGTTGATCAAATCATCAAAGAAACCACTATTAAAAAAGGTACTGTTTTATACAGTGGCCAGACATCCAGAAAGGATATGGTCTTCAATCAGATGTCCAATCACAACGATAGAGGGCAGGGTATGTGGTTGACACAATCCATAGATGACGCGGTGACTTACGCTTACAAAGCTGGAGCAGGAAAGAAGGGAAGGCAAATTTTCGCGTTTGTGGTGGAAAAGGACTTCAATGTGGTTGAATTGGATGCCGGATACCACCCTGGCTTGCTTGACGCCCATGCTGATAGAAACAATCTCCCCTTAGCTTCGCATGAGACGATAACGTATGGTTTTGATGAGATCGTTGATCCAATTGCAAAATCAGGGATTGTCTCGCCTAACGTCATTGGCCACTTGCGGTATAACGTCAATAATATGAATGAAATCTCAGAATTATGGGTGAAGAAACCAGATCCTAAATTACTCAGAGCAAGTAATACTTTTATACTGCCCTTAGACCATAGTGTTTTTCAAAAAACGTTTCCTAGAAATACATTCTCAAAGGTCGGCGAACAAAAATCATTGGAAATATTGCAGTCATTTTCAGCCCACAATACCGAAGCATGGGCAGCACTTTCTTTTAAAGCTGGAAAGCTTGACCTTAATCAAACGGTAGGACTCCAATCATTAATTGATGAGTGCGGATTTACCGAACTGAGTGATCATATTAAAACCATCATTGAACACTCCGACAACGAAGCAATGATAACTCTCTTACATGAACATGAACATGAACATGAAGGGCAGGGGATGTCGCCACCTCGGCAAAAGCAAAACACATTCCATCCTACCCCCACTCCGAATGAAACGCCCGAATGCAGACCGAGAGTAAAACGATGAGTTGTAAACCCAAGAAAATCCCTATGGTTTTCAATCAAGAAATGCTTGTTGCTATTGTAAATGGGCAGAAAACGGTTACGCGCCAGCCTGTAAATTGCGTGGTCAAACACTCTGAAGAATCAGGGTTTAATTTTGAAGATAACGATGGCACTTGGTGGGCATGCGGAAAAGGTTTCAATGACAACCAAACAGAAAATAACTTTGTTAAATTGAAATCGCCCGTGCAGGTTGATGACGTTATTATTGTTCAAGGAAGCGCCTATCATCATGGTGCAACCGATAGGCACGGACGCGGCGGATCCCTATCCCCTCTTATACCGAGACCAGACTCCGAATTAATGTTAAAAGTTAAAAAGATTGGTGTTGAGAAAGCTCAAGACATAACCGATGAGCAAGCAATAAAAGAGGGGTGTAATGGCGCGCTTTACATTAGAGACAGTCTCGGTAATTTAACACCACCTAAAGGACACTCGATGACATCATCCCACCCAACGCCAAGACACTGGTTTGCTTGTCTTTGGGAATCAATGCATAAAAATTGGAGTGAAAACCCTTTTGTTTGGGTCATCGAATTTGAATTAGTGGAAGGGAATATCAACGTAAACTCGGTATCCGCATAAGCATTAGCTAGTCTCCAGTTACTTTTTATTGATTATCATAATAGATTTAATTCATTGTGATAATCAATCATTTCTTTCATTTTGATAATTAATTTGGTATGATTAACTCAATTAAAAAGCGAATACGCACCGGCTCCAGTGATTGACGTTTCCGTGTGTTAAGTTAATTAAAAATATTTTAGTGGCGAACATCTATACATGAAATTTGATAAAAGACAAACTGGCGTCATTCAAGGAAGTGATAACCATACACTTATTCCTGCCGCCCCTGGCAGTGGGAAATCCACAACGTTGTGTGAGCTAGTGGCCAAACTGCTATTAGTGGACAAGGTTCACTACAGTAAAATAACCATCTTGATGTTTAACACCAAGGCCAGAAAAAGTTTTATTTGCAAACTAATGGAAAGAACCGGACTAGAAGAATCCGAACTACCACAAGTAAAAACCTTTCACTCACTGTGTGGGTCGCTTTGTTATACCCTTGCCGATAGAGGCTTTTTGCCTAAGTATGAGATGGAAGAAAGCGACGGTAAAATATCATTGATGGCACTACAGGCAATCACTGCTGTTATTGGTCGGAAAAAATGGAATGAGATCAGCGGCAACGACAGTCAAGCGCTTGACTGCTTTTTACAGTACATAGACTTGGTTAAATCAAACGACCTCTCACCAAAAGACATTTTTGATGCATTGAGATTACCGGTATCAGTTGATTTCTTTGTAGAGGCATACGAGAAGTTCGAAGATACGCGAAAGAAAAAGAAGGTGCGAACTTTCGCAGATTTAATCAGAGATCCATACCTGCTGTTGTCCCGTGATGAAAGATTAGCTAAGCGCGTAGGAAACCAAAGAGATTACGTGTTTGTTGATGAAGCACAAGATATGAACCCTGTGCAGTATGGTATTTTTAAAATCATCGCTGGTGATGCTGCCAAAACAGGTCTGATCGGCGACAATGACCAAACCATCTATAGCTGGAGAGGGTCTGATCCCACAATCATGTCTGAGCTATACCGCGAAACCTTCGCAGGCGTAGTGACTAAGGGTTTATCAAAAACATATCGATATGGTCATGAGCTTGCGCTTGCAAGCAGCTATTGCATTAATAACAACGAAAACAGACTACCCAATGTGTGTGTAGCTCAAAAAGGAGCAAGTCACACATCTATCGATGTGCACTCAACCCGAGATGAGGGAATGAGTATCGCCAATGAAATAGAGAGCAAACTCAAAGAAAGTGGGGTGCAACACAAAGACATCGCCATCCTTTGCCGTCTGTACTCCGCTGCTGCACCTGCTGAACTGGCTTTGCTGGAAAAAGGGATCCCAGTCTGCATTAGCGGTGGCAGAAGCGTACTAAACTCAAAGGAAGCTAATTTAATCTTAGCGATCTTAAACCTTGCTAGTGGCAACTACCACGCGATGAAACCTAAAGATCGCAAGTGGATATTGGACTCTATGCTAAAATTCCCATCTATGCTGGTAAAGCATTCCGACATAGACCATCTGGTAAATAGTGTTTCAAATCACAATAAGGCTCTCGGCTATCACCTGAGTAGAATAGAGATTCAGGGCTTAAGCAAATACCAAAAGTCGAAAGTAACAGATAGAAGTTTCGCCATATCTTCCGTCGAACAAGCAAAAGCAGGTGCTAAAGCATATGATGTTATTCAGGAATTTGCCAAGGCAACTCGTTTGCTTGAAGAAATAGGCAAAGGCTCCCTTACCAAAAAGAATGCTGTTGAATCTCAAGATGTTTTTACGTCAATGCTCAACTTCATCAAACGATTGGACACAACACCATCAAAAGCGTTAGAGGAATTCAATCGCCTAATCAAAGACTCCAAGGAGAGTGCTGAAAACAACAACGCCATTGTGATCACATCCATATATCAAGCGAAAGGGCTTGATTACGACTATGTTTTCATCCCAGGTTTATCTGACACTCGATTCCCTCATCAAATGGATGGCGAGTTCGCCATTGATCATGGTGTGGAAGAAGAACGCCGACTGTTTTATGTCGGCATTACCAGAGCTATCAAAGAAGTTCATCTCTTTTGCCCTTATGATATAGAGGTCATTAATCATTTGAAAACGGGCAACCCACCTCCAGCTGATTACGGATCCCCGAAGAAAAATGCTAGCCGCTTTATATTTGAGCTTGACCTCAAGCGCGCTAAATCAATCGCTAAAAGCTTAAATGACGGAGAAACGTTTAAGGCCAAAAATGAGGTAGAGCGTAAATATCTTGATGAGTCTGAAAATTAATATTACGTGCTATATTTAGGTAAATTCAAAGGAGTGAATGCATGAAATTCAAACTACACACTATCGCTATCGCAGCGGTTGTTGGACTCGCAGCGTGCGGTGATGACGCACCTAAAACTCAAACAGCAGCTATAACTGACGATGTAAAGCCTCACACCGTGCCCGTCAAAACAGAACAGCCCGAGGTGGTTGAGGAAGTGAAAAAGCCTGAGCTTGATTGGGTGGAGCCGACCGAAACTTATTACACCATTGGACTATCGCCTTTAGATCCCTCTCCATTAATCAACCGTTATGAAATTGATGAAAAGGCGCGAGCGAAGACTGCTTGGATTACAACTGACAAAACCACACTTGGGTATCTTGGTGCAGCCGACGCCAACGGCACACTATACAGACATGAAAACTTATACGATGAGCCTGAGACAGCCAGCGACGAACAGCTAAAGGCAATTGATGGGTTACTCTCGATAGAAAAAGCCATGCCTAAGAATTGTAAAAAATTGACAGAGCGTATGTCCTTTAAGTTGGCTGAAGGCGATTATGACCAACAGCTCGTTGTACTAAAAACAGTGGACGGACAAGAAATTCAAACATGGTTTTTTCAGCACAAAGCCGACAAGTACTATTTAATCTCTCAAAGAGATATCGCTAAGCCTAAAGGGTACACGTATCGCTGCAAGAGCGCCTTTGAAGAATCTGTTGTTACACCGGCCATGACTGGAATCACTTATCACTTTTAAAATGATAATGTTCTAGCTCTTTATTTTGATAAAAAGGATTGACAATTATTATCATTTTGATATGATTGTCATATAAATTTATGGATAATTGTTATGCTTAATAAAAATGCCTCTCGAACGGCAATCGCAGTGCTTTCCGTATTAGCCATGACGGCTTGCGGCGGAAGTGGTGGCGGAGAAAATGGTAATGGCGGTGGCAACGTGCCCGCTCCAACCATTACCGTAACCAACTCTAATATCGACATTCAAGAAGCGGGTGACACAACCATTTCATTTACTCTAAATGATGTTGGGGATAGTGCGATCGTATCCGCAACGTCAAACAATGGAATGCTTAAAGTGGACGTTGAAAATAAAACTCAACTCCGCATGGAAGCTCCAGCTGTAGACAATGATACACCAGTGACAGTCTCGCTGGAGGTTAAATATGGCGGTCAACGCTCAACTACCAGCATTGAAGTTAATATAATCAATACATCAGTTTCTACTGTTTACGAAAAAATTGACGCCTTTGCCGACTTGCTGACTAATGGCTATCAAGATGAACGGCAGTTGTTCGACTACGCATCGCAAGTAGGGTACTTGTCTGGTGTTGTAAGTCGCTCTGAAATCAAGATGTTTGACGAGCTATTCACAGAATCACTGGAAAGTGTGAGTGGAGAAGTTGCCATCGGTGACGCCATAAACACTCTATTAGATAGCTACTCTGATTCAACTATAAGTGAGTCCGAATTAACTACCGGCATTGATGCACTCGTGCAGAAATACAATGACGCCCTAATTCAGCCCAATAACATCATCAATGATCTTCTAGGTAGCGTCGGCATGCAGTTCCCAAACTTAAAGCTATCAGGCTTTATTTATCACCCTGAAATAAAACAATTTTCACAGCTATTGTCCGATACTGTCGGTTCCTTTGGCGACGGCTTTCAATTCAGTGAAGATTACGTGTTTCTTGAGGACATTCTTCCTAGTATGAATAGCAACCAGCAATGCCTGACCACGGAAGGTTCCTAATTATGAAAACTAGAAATATTATTGCTTTTGCCGTACTAAGTGCGTTATCAATTAACGTGGCAGCTGAAACCAACTTTATTGTAAAACCATTAGACAAAAACGCTGCCGGTATAGATATTGGCGGGGGCTTTAAACGCATCTCTATTGATGACGCTCGTGAAGCAAAAGAAGTGCTGAAATCACTAGTTGACTCCGGACTGTACCAGTCCATTGAATTAGACACGAAAGTTAGCACCCCCGAAATCAATAAGCAATTTGCTTACAGGCTTGCGCAAAAAAATGGTATCTCAGGGCAAAGCACACAAGCTTTAGATGATCCCTTTTTCCCTCAGCAGCCTTACTTGCTCTCTTCAGAATATTATATCAATGGCACAAACCTCCAACGCGCCGCTGAATTCCTAGATGACAAGTTTGAAGACGGTGGTGAAACAGTACGCGTATTAGTTGTTGACGGTTCTTTCTATCCAAATAATGAACTCCCTTATGTTGAAGGGCATAGTTTTGCACAGCGGGATGATGGCTTGATTAGCCGACCATCATTTTATGCATTAGAGCCTGCCGGTGCATGTAGCGTCGAACATGGAACGGGTGTAGCTAGTGTTTATGGAGCTATTCGGAATAATGGCTCACTGATTGCTGGTGCCGCACCTAACATCGAGCTGGTGGCCGCTGAAGCACTTGTGTGTGACTCAGGCACCATAGGTGATGTCGTTCGCTCCATGTATTGGGGAATGGGTGAAACTATCAATGATGAAACAATCTCTAACCCTGTAGACATTATCAACCTGTCATTAGGGATAGAACTTGATACATGCTCACCTTCTTTTCAGAGCGCTTTAGATCTCGCGCAGCAGCGGGGGGTTCAAGTGTTCGCATCCGCAGGTAATGATGGTGTTGATTCGAAGACCAACAGCCCTAGTAATTGCGATAACATTATTGTTACCGGTTCAATACGTGTTAATGATGACACTGTAGCCGATTTCAGCAACTTTGGTGATAAAGTTGACGTATATGCCCAAGGTGAAGAAATACTTGGGCTTGATGGCAATGAAGGCACCGTGGCTGTATGGCAAGGGACTAGCTTCTCAACGCCGTTGGCAGGCTCTACTGGTGCATTGTTAAAATCATACTTCTCAGATGTGACCCCTGAGCAGGCCGAGTGGTTTATCAAAAATGGAGTTCGCACTTTATCGAGCGCACCTATGTGTGATTCGATGTCATGTGACAAAGGACAATTAGACGCTCTTTCGTCGTCGCAGCGAGCATACGAATACTTTATTGATAATACCACGTCAATAAAACCAGTATTAAGAGCTGGTGAGGATTGCCTTAGTACCTACGTAGGACTGAACTTTGCAAAACAAGCAAGACTCTGCGAATTGTATGAAGTTTCTTTCGAGTCGGGGATCGATCGTGATGCTTTGGTCTTTGAGCTTCATTCAACCCCAGTTCAAGGCGGTGAGTCAACCACAGTTCTGAAAACATCTGAAGTGTCCATTATTACAGACGAGATAGATTTGGTGAACTTCAATTATCACTACTCAGTTTGTTTCAATGGCGAATGTGCAGAATCTCCACTTGAATTTTATATTGATAAAACGACGCCGCAAGAGTGTCCTTAATAATAAAGTAAATCACACACACAGTAATAGCCACTTTTATATTGATTTATAAAAGTGGCCACCTTAATATGTAAGACTACAGGAGCTGTGTATGAACAAAGCAATTGAAAAGAATGGTATTCCAGAGTTCAACTCACTAAGAGATAGCTCGGCTGGAGTTAATATCGGAGTTGGCTTAGTGCCCAGCAAAAGTGTTTTCAACGGTATTATTATTGATACCCTGAAAATAGAAAACAGACTTTTCGAAGTTACGTTTCAAGGTGGGGAGTGGTTTGGTTGTACCGGTCACGATGGCACGCAAGCCTTATGGGAGCCTGTGATGAACTCCGATGCTATACTTGAAATAATCGAGAGCACCCAGGAGGGTATGCACTACGCAAACAAGTACTTCGGAATATACTGTGGCATTACAATTCACTAATCCAAATTTTGAGCGTGTTGATCTTAAATCCGCTTTAAAAACACTGGGCACCGAGTTCAAAACTGAAGTTAGCTCGGTTCCCGAGTGCATATCTCTCCTGCTGGACTCGCTTAACACTGATAGCACAATCTCTGTTCTTGACGTACTGGACAGCAGTATCGTTATAGAAATGCATGGTAGAGTGCTCAGCGCGCTAATAACCACTATTAAAAGGGGGGCTGTTGTCACTTTTGAAGTGCTCAGTGATAAGGCAGTGGTTTCCGACCGTGAATTCAACACCGATAACTGGCTATCGATAATGAAAACTATAGAAAGCAAAAATGAACGTGGCTCTGAGTCAGCCACATTATATATGTTAGGTGTTTTGGATGCGCTATTTCAGACTGCTAAGATCAATGGGTACCAACACGCTTACTGGTGTCGCAAGCTTAACATTTAGTGATATATGGCACAGTGGCAAAGTGCAATGATAATTAGAATTGTTGTGGTAGATGAATAAACCACAAGGCTCTTTATCACCTTATGGCGAGATTCGATAAATGACATCAATAATGCATCCTTGCATAAAAAGGTTTTGTTAAATCACTTTAGATGCGAAAGTAACTTAACAAAACCTTCTTTCAACCAATTCCCGCTAGATTTTTTGCGTGAATACTTTGTCTTATCTTCAACAACCCGCATTCTAAACATAGGGGTTCGTACTATCTTTTTCTCAGCGCTAGCCACGCCTTTAACTTTCTTCTTGGACATAGTAACCTCTTTTTAATATGAGATATTATTTTATCATAAGGAAACTATCAGTCAACATTTTATTCTTTATATATACTATATTGTTGACATTTTAGGGTTTTTTGTTATAGTCAACTTAACAAGGATTTGTACGATGATTAATTATAATCATCTTTTAGAGAGAAAATAATGGACATTAAAATTGAAGCTGAATTAGCTAGTAAGTTTTTATTCAAGAAAGTGCCTAAAATAGCTAAGATGGATGCGGTGGAAAAAAGTTATTTTTCTGGAATAGCCCTTACTGCCAGACTCCTCGCCCTTACAAACGAGCCTCACGCTAACCCGTTCGCTTCGGAGTTGTTAGAAAGTCAGTCTTTTAGAGCTGGATACGCCTCCGTTGAAAAAGATGTTGTCATCCCAAGCGTAGCCGAGCTTCATTGGATATCTACACGCTTCATTTCACTCGCATTCAGGACTGTCATTGATGGTAGCTTGTCTGTTGTGAGACTTGACGATGGTGATCTTGTGTTTATTGCGAGCGGTACTGATATAGAGAGAATTTTCACTCTTTGCGAAAAACTGTACTCAGTAAAAATATCCAAACCGATATCGGGACTAAAAACTAAAAGCGCCACACTCACTCTGCATTTATCAGAATGCTCAGAAAACAATCAGTTACCTTAAAACCTTCGAACAAAAGCTTGAAAAGTTAATTTACAAGCTATACATTAATATTTAATGGATTTCTGAAACGGGGAGTTTCCCCACGTTGTTTACTACAGGAGTAGTGTATGTGTAATATTAATGTTCAAGGTCACCATATCGAAGTTACTAAGTCTATCCAGACTGCTGTGAACCAGAAATTTAGCAAGCTCAAGGGTATCAGTCCTGCCACCAGCGCCGCGTTGAACTTCAAGCAAGAAGGTAAGATATTTGAAGTTCACCTGATCTACCATACAAAGCAAAGTGAAATTGTTGTTAAGAAGAAGAATGACGATCTATATACAGCTATCAGTCAGGCCTTTGACGTTGCTATCCGAAAGGTAAAAGCATTGAAACCTAATCACCGTGCAACACTGTGTGCCCCTGAACCAGAACAACAAGACGCAGCGTAAACTAATACGCCGCATAAATATGATAGCGGTCAATAATTGGCCGCCATTCAACTTTCTTCCCTCTAGGCTTAGACTTAGACTTATCAAAGTCCATCAAACCCTTGAATTTAGGTGCTGTATCTCCACTCATCAAAACCAACTTAGGAATAGGGCAAACTTTCGCACACCCGTCAATTGTCGCAATGGGCTGAGATTTAACCGGACGTCTTATGCGTATTCGCTCACTTTTATTGAACCGTTGGAAATTTGATATTTCATTCCTCACCTTATCAACCCACTCTTTCTGCGTCATGTGGTGAGGCGCTTCCTTGCTCATATCATCCATTAATCTTTTTTCAACATACTCAAAGTCAGGCCTCGTCACTATTGGCTTATTCCCCCAGCCAAGATAAAACTTTTCAGGGTTTCGTAAACATTCTACTTCACGCTGAATATTTCTCATAATGAGCATTGGG
>TARA_R110001592_G_scaffold162198_2_pt1 | contig 13857 bp, 17 predicted proteins | sample TARA_R110001592 | Tara Oceans TARA_R110001592 (sample SAMEA4398387) | marine metagenome | biome: Polar Biome; feature: [SRF] surface water layer (ENVO:00010504); material: water (ENVO:00002006), including particulate matter (ENVO:01000060) such as... | depth 5 m
TCTGGCCGACCGGCTGAAGGAAAATCCCGACGATCTGGCCGGTTGGACGCGGCTTGAACGCGCCTACCGGGTCTTGGGCGAGACGGCCAAGGCCGACGCGGCGGCGGCGGAGATCAAGCGGCTTACGCCCTAATTGGCCACTTGGCGTCATCGCCGTGACCGCCTATAACCCGGGCAAATCTTGACCAAAACCGACCCAGGGGACAGCCTGACCATGCGCCAATTCAAGACCATCGACGATCTCGACGTCCGGGGCAAAACCGTCCTGGTGCGCTGCGACCTCAACGTGCCCATGAAGGACGGCAAAGTATCCGACGCCACGCGCCTTGAGCGGTCGGCCCTGACCCTGACCGATCTGATCACGGCGGGGGCCCGGGTCTGCGTGCTGTCCCACTTCGACCGGCCCAAGGGCAAGGTCGTCCCCGGGATGAGCCTGAAGCCCGTGGCCGACGCCTTGTCCGGTATCCTGGGGCGCGAGATCGCCTTCGCCCCCGACTGCATCGGCCCCGAGGCCCAGGCCGTGATCCGCGCCATGAAGGACGGCGAGGTCTGCGTGCTGGAAAACCTGCGCTTCCACGCCGAAGAAGAAGCCAACGATCCCGCCTTCGCCGCCGCGTTGGCCGCACTGGGAGATTTCTACGTCAACGACGCCTTTTCCGTGTCGCACCGGGCCCATGCCTCGACCGAGGCCATCGCCCGCCTGCTGCCCGCCGCCGCCGGGCGTTTGATGCAGGCCGAACTGGACGCCCTGACCAAAGCGCTGGAAGCCCCGGAACATCCGGTCGCCGCCGTGGTCGGCGGCGCCAAGGTCTCGACCAAGATGGAAGTCCTGGGCAATTTGGTGGAAAAGGTCGACCTGCTGATCATCGGCGGCGGCATGGCCAATACCTTCCTGCACGCCCAGGGCATCGACGTCGGCAAGTCGCTGTGCGAGCACGACATGGCCGACGCGGCCAGGGACATCCTTGCCCGCGCCGAAAAGGCCGGCTGTGAGGTCGCCCTGCCCGTCGATGCGGTGATCGCCCGCGAATTCAAGGAAGGGGCACCCTCGGACGTGGTCGACGTGCGCGCCGTGCCCGATGACGCCATGATGCTGGATGTCGGCCCGGTCACGGTCCAGCACCTGACCAAGCGGCTGAAGGATTGCCGCACCCTGGTGTGGAACGGCCCCCTTGGGGCGTTCGAGATCAAACCCTTCGACGCCGGCACCAACGAACTGGCCCGCGCGGCCGCGGTGCTGACCAGGAACGGCACGCTGACATCCGTCGCGGGCGGGGGCGACACGGTGGCGGCGCTGATCAACGCCGGGGTGGGGGCCGAATTTTCCTATGTCTCCGCCGCCGGCGGCGCGTTCCTGGAATGGCTGGAAGGCAAGGACCTACCCGGCGTCGCGGTCCTTCGAACCTGAAGTCCGGGCCACCGGCCCGGCGATCGCCTGCGGCTGCGTGCGGTGGGCGAGGGTGTCCAGCAACGCCCGCAGATAATCCGATTGCGCCGCCAACTGGTCGGTCGCCAGGCGCGCCTCGTCAGACGCCGAGGCGGCCAGACGCTGCGCCGTGTCGGTGACGTGTTCGACCTCACGCGTGCAGGCGCTAAGCGCCCGCTCGGCGCGGTCCACGGCGTCGCGGATGGCGGCCAGACGGGCCCGCGATTCCGGATCCTTCAGACTGGCCTGACGCACGGCGCCGCCGCCCATCGCCACGGTCTTGTCGCCGTCGGCGGCCGGATCGGCCCCGCCCGGCATGTTCGGACGGCCGAACAGGAACTGGTTGAATTCCTCGCGCACGGCGATGACATGGCCGCCCAGGCCGTCCAACTGTTCGCGCGCGGCGGCAATGTTGCGGATCAGGGTATCGGTCAGTTCGACATCAATGATCGCCGCCGATGCCTGACGGCTGACCTGCGATAGATGGTCGGAGACCTTGCCCAGCGCCGCCTCCCCGCCCGCCGCCGCGGCCTGGACCTGGGATTGCGCCAGGGCCTGGGCCCGGGCGAGCGCCGGCACCGGGGCCTGATTGGCCTGGTCCTCTTCGAATTCGGCCAGCAGGTTTTCCATCTCGTCCATTTCCCGGCGGTAGTCGGCCAGCGTGCGGCGCAGGACCTCGGCGTCGTCGGACGCGGCCTGGGCGCGGCGCGCTTCGGCCTCCATGGTCTCGACCGCTTGCAGGGTCTTGGCCTGGGCATGGTCCAGGTCCTGGCGCAGATGTTCCGCGTCGGCCATGGCCGCCATCCAGTCGTCGAAGGCGCGGGCAAGCTGGCCGACGGCGTCGCGGTTGCCGCGGCCCGGAATCATGACCGTGCGGTCGCCCCGGGCCAGCCGGTCGGCGGCCTCGGCCAACGCCTGAACCGGGCGGGTAATGGTACGCATGACGATCAGGCCGAGCGTCACCACCCAAAGGATGATCGCGGCCCCGCCGCCGACCAGGGACGCGGCGGCGAACTTGCGGGCGGCGGTCAGGGCATCCCAGCGTTCGCCGGTCAGTTCGCCGGCGACGCTGGTCAACGCCGCCAGGGAGGGCGCCATGTAGGTCAGAATGTCGTCGAACCGCTGGGCGTCCTCGTTGACGCGCACCCGCGCGGTTATCAGGGCCATCATGGCGTCCTGGTGACGGGTCAGCAGATCGGTGATCGCCGCACGGTCGCCCCGCGACAGGCCCGCGTCTTCGATCCGCGCCGCCAGTTGCTTGTAGGCGTCCTGAAGGTCGACCAGATGCACCGGGTCGCCGGTCAGGACCATTTCGCTGCCCAACTGGTTGACCCGCGACAAAAGTTCCGGCACCCCGCGCCGGCCCGAGGCGGCAAGCCGGGGCGCCAGGGCCTGATCGGCGTCGCGCAGGGCGCCGCCCGCCGCCGCGGGATTGCTGGACAGGGCGCCGACCAATTCCGACAGGTGCTGATCGTATTGCACCAGACCGTCCTTCAGGGTCGCGATCGGCCGCGCAAGGTCGCCCGCGTCCGCATGGGCGCCGAGGGCGTCAAGGGTGCGCGACTGTTCATCCAGAAGGCCGCGCATGTCCTGCGCGGACGCCGCGTCGCGGGTCAGGATATAGCGTTTCTCATCGGTCTGCAGGGCGGCCTGTCCGCGGGCGATGGCGGTGACCAGCGTGCTCAGATTCTGCGCCCGCTCAAGCCCCAGGTGGGCGGCGGATACGCGGTCGTTCACATGCACGATAAGCCCGGCATAGACCATGACCGCCAACAGACCCACGATCACGAACATCCCCGTGCGCGTGGACAGCCGGGTTCCGCCCAGGAACGTGCGGCTGGCGTAGGTCGGGCGGCGAAGTGCCAGATAGGTATGATCGTAGTCGCGGTCTGCCACGGGTGTCTTCAGTCTGCTCTTTTACATGCCGACGTCTGCGCCCTTTCGCGGACGCCGTCCAGTACATGCGGATTTTCGCAACTAGGTCCGAATATTTCCTTAAAATACAACGGTCCGGGCCTTTTGGAACCCGTCCATAAGGCATATTGAATTCCCCGCCTGATGTGCCATGATTTGAGACCGATTCGCAAAGGGAAACTGCCGTCATGGTCGAATCCGTCGGGCCCCTGGGTGCCGCCGCCAATATTCTGGGTTTGAAACGCTCGCTGAAGCAGGAACAGCTGGCGGCGGACCTGTTGCAGGACGCACAGAACAACCTGAAGGAATTCAACGCCCAGAACGGCGCCGTTCCCGAGCTTGACCCCAATGCCCCCGCGCGGCGCGGCCAGATCATCGACGTCATCGCCTGATCCCGCCGCCTGCGGCGTTTCCAGCCCCTTTGCCGCCCGGGCCGACATTCGGCTACAGTCCCCTTCATGAGCGACGATATGCGCAAACCCGGCCCCAGCGTATGGACCGTGCCCGAGGGCGACGAGCGCAAGCGCCTGACTTGTCTGGACTGCGGGTTCATCCATTACGACAATCCCAAGGTCATCGCCGGCGTGGTCGCGACCTGGGACGGACGCTATCTGATGTGCCGGCGGGCCATCGAACCCCGCGCCGGTTTCTGGACCGTGCCGGCGGGGTTTCTCGAGCTTAACGAAACCACCGCCGACGGCGCGAAGCGCGAGGCCTGGGAAGAGGCCCGCGTCGATATCGAGATCACCGGCCTGATCGGCGTTTACGAAATTCCCCGGATTTCGCAGATCTACGTCATTCACGCCGGGCGCATGACCACGGGCAACCACGCCCCCGGCCCGGAAAGCACCGATACCCGCCTGCTCGCCTGGGACGACATTCCATGGGACGACCTGGCCTTTCCCTCCATCCATTGGGCCCTGGAACGCCACAAGGACGACCTGCCGCCGGACATCGCCCAGGCCCCGCCCCGGCCCGCCGCGGGCCCGCGCTGACCGGCTTTTTCCAACTGGGCAAAATTTACCGGGCTTTGAGACTCCGTTAACTTTTGTCCGACTATCCTCGGCGCATGAGCAGCGTCAACACCCCAACCGGCGGATCAACCGCCCTTCCCGCGAAACCCGCCGGCCGGTCATCGGTTAGCTACGCGTCGGAGTCCGTGCGCGAAGTTCAGGCCCGGGCCAGCCATATCCGCCAGGGCGAAACGGCGGTCGAACGGCGCGGCATGCGGCGCCTGAACGAGGTCATGGCCGCGGGCAAGGATCTGCGCCGCGACGTGCCGCGCGGGTTCTACCTGAACATCACGGTTTGACGACCTCGCGCCCGCAAGCCCCTGCGGGCTTGATCCCGGCGCGATCCGTTCATAGCTTCACCGCAGACATCCGAAACGCCCCGAAACCCGACACAGGATCCCCGGCCGGTGTTCAGAATTGCCCTGATTTCCCTGTCGATGTTCTGTGCATTGGCGGCCGGCGCCGGCCATGCCGCCGATCTGACCGTGACCGTGACGGGACTGCGGTCCGACGACGGCGACGTGCATATGGCTCTTTATGATCGGGCGGAGACCTTTCCCAAAAGCGACGGCATGCTGTCGGAAGGCGTGATCCCGCCGTCGGGCCGCCGCGCAAGCTGGGTGTTCAAGGACATCAAACCCGGGCGCTACGCCGTCGCCGTGTACCACGACGCCAACGGCGACCACTCCTTCGATCAGGGGCCGTTCGGGATTCCGTTGGAGGATTACGGGTTTTCCATGGGGGCCCGGGCCTTCCTGAGCGCCCCGGATTTCGAAGACGCGGCCTTCCCCGTGACCGAGGAAGGCCGCACCGTCACGATTGATTTTGGCAACTAAGGCAACGAGAGGGCGCCCCTAGCGCCGCTCCTTTCACCGCGTTTCGTTGCCGCCCAGGCGGTCGGAATAGATGCGCACGATATCGAGCGGGAATGCTTCCGTGCCCGCGGCTCCCTGGGGGGCGCCGCGCTTCACCGCCTCGGCCAGTTGCGGATTGTTCGTCAATTGCTGGAACGCGCGTTCGGCAAGCACCGCGGGGGCACGCTTGGTCAAGCCCGCGATGTCCACATGGTCGACGGTGGCGGTCATGTCCTCTTTCGACAATTTGGTGCCCTGCGGCGCGCAGTAGTAACCGAACAGGTGATTGTCGTAACGGCCGCGATAGTCGTGAGGATCGCTGTTGAATTCGGCATGGAAGCCGAAGCAGCTTTGCCCCGTGTCCTTGCGCTCGAACGGCAGCAGGTAATAAGGCAGCTTGCCCTTGTAGGCGAAGCTGTCGGCGCCGTAGGCGAACTTGCCGGTCTTGGACAGGTTCCACAATTCCAGGGTGTCCTTGGTGGTCTTGTCGAATTCCAGGACATGCTTGTCGCCGCCTTGCGCGCCATAGCCGTAGGACGAGGCCTCGACGGAGATAATCTCCGCCTGGGCGCCGCCGGGGCCGCGGAACAGGGCGTATTCCTCTTCCTGGTGGTTGTCCTTGTATTCGGCGCGAAGGGCACTTTGCGGCGCCAGGCCCGGCGCGTCGAAGGACAACAACTCACTGCCGGGCGGAACCGGGGCGACGGCGGGGGAGACGTTCCAGGTTGCGTTCATGGTGCAGCCGGACATCAACAGAACCGCGCCGGCCGCCGCGACGGTCTTGGAAATCAAGGCCTTCGGCGATTTCGAATGGGAGAACTTCATCTGCGTACACTCCAGTGAATGACGGGCGTATCCGGAAACCGCCCCTTCCCGGACATACGTTCGATTTGCCCCCATAAACTGGGCCGGGAAATGCGCTAAATCAAGCGTCAGCCCCGAAATAGGGCCGCCTGCCATCGAACGCTTACGACCCGCGACCCGCGTGCCATAAACGCTTATCGCAATCTCTTAAAACCCCCGCCCCTGTTCCGCCAGAAAGGCCGCCTCCGCCTCGGTCGACGGGCGGCCGAGAACGGCGTTGCGGTGGGGGAAACGGCCGAACTCGCGGATGATGGCATGGTGTTTAAGCGCCGATTCGACGCAGGCGTCGACAGGAATGGTCGCGAACAGCAGAACCGAGCGTTCCTGGGCCTCCAGGTCCTCGGCATGCATGAAGGGCATGTAGAGGAACATGCGCTCTGCCCAGTCGAGCCCCCGGTCGTGACGCGCCATCAGCGCCTTGCGCGCATGGGTCAGGGCCTGTGCATCCGTGGCATAGGCTTCCGGTCCGTCGCGGAACAGGTTGCGCGGCACCTGATCGAGCAAAATGACCAAGGCCAGGCTGCCCAGGGGTTTGCGCGCCAGGTTGTCGTAATGGCCCTCGGCCGCCCAGTGGTAATGGTCCTCGAAACGGGCCCGGATATCGGTGTCGAACGCCGCATCGGTCTTGAACCACACGTCACGGAACACAGGCTCGCCCATATCGTCCCGCACGAACCAGAAGTCCAGAACCTCGTCGATCACCGCCGCCCGCAACATGCGGCCCTCCTCTGCCCCTTTCCGTCAAACCATCATAACAGGCCCACGGCCCCTTGTTATGCCCCCCTCTTTAGCGATAGCGTACACGTCCTGCCGCGCAAGCGGCGTGATTTTTCCGGCCTGCCTCGTGGAACGAAGGGATTCCCAGCATGACTGCCCGCTTCCGACGGCCCTTCGGCCTTGGCGTCCTGCTTCGCGGAACCCTGTGCGGCGCGGCCCTGGGCCTGATCGCCGCCTGCCAGCCGACCGTGCAGGTGGCCGCCCCGGAAAAACCCATCGTCATTAATCTGAACGTGAAAATCGAACACGAGGTCCGGGTGAAACTGGAGAAAGACGTGGACGATCTTCTCAAGAAAAACAGCGATTTGTTCTGATGAAACGCATGATGAAATCGATCGCCCTGGCGGCGGTGCTGGTCACGGCCCTGACCGTCAACGCCTTCGCCCTGGATCTGGGCGCGGCCAAGGGCCAGGGGCTGGTCGGCGAACGGCCGGACGGATACCTCGGCGCCGTCGCCGCCGGGCGCGCCGACGTACAGACCCTGGTCAACGACATCAACGCACAGCGCCGCATCAAGTATCAGGGCATCGCGCAAAAGCGCGGCACGTCGCTGGCCGCCGTCGAACAGTTCGTCGGCCAGAAACTGATCTCCCGCGCCGGGCCCGGCGAATACGTGATGACGCCGGGCGGCCAATGGGTCCGCAAATAACCCCATGACCCCATCCGACACCGATACCGGCGACGTACAGGCCTTGTTTGACTGGCTTGACCAGTTTCAGGGTTTCCGCCCCCAATCCGTGGATTTGGCCGACCCGGCGGGGGCGTCCCGCGCCGCCGCCAAGGCCGGGCGTGAGGCGGCGCAGGACCTGCCCTTCGACGCCGACCCGACGGGCTTCACCCGACTGCTCGAATCCCTTGCCCGCAAAGACGCCTGATCCCGTGACCAAGCCCCCCGCCGATCCCGCCTTCATGACCCTGGCCGAGGCCGCCGCCGCGATTACCGCAGGCGACGTCTCGTCCCGCGAGCTGACCGAAGCCTGCCTGGCCCGCATGACGGCGTTGAACCCCAGGGTCAACGCGCTCGCCGGGTTGGACGAGGCGGACGCCCTGGCTCAGGCCGACGCCGCCGACCGGGCCCTTGCCAAGGGTGGAACCCTGGGCCCGCTGCACGGCGTGCCGCTGGCGCACAAGGACATGTATTACCGCCGGGGCCGGGTCACCGCCTGCGGCTCGAAAATTCGGGCCGATTTCGTGCCGGATCACACATCGACGGCGCTGGAACGCCTCGACGCTGCGGGCGCCCTGGATATCGCGCGCCTCAACATGGTCGAATTCGCGTTCGGGGTGACGGGCCATAACGACGTCGCCGGCACGCCCCGCAATCCGTGGAACACGGACCACATGACGGGGGGGTCGTCCTCCGGGTCCGGCGTCGCCGTGGCGTCGCGCATGTGTTTCGGCGCGCTGGGCTCGGACACCGGCGGCTCGATCCGCCTGCCCGCCGCCTGCTGCGGGCTGGTCGGCATGAAGCCGACCTACGGCCGGGTCAGCCGCCATGGCGCCATGCCGCTGGCCCATTCGCTGGACACCGTCGGGCCCCTGACCCGCACCGTGCGCGACAACGCCCTGATGATGCAGGCCATCGCCGGACATGACTCCAACGACCCGGTGACGGCCGGGACGCCCGTCGGCGACTATCTGGGCGGGCTGGACAGGGACGTGCAGGGGCTCAAGGTCGGCCTGCCGGAAAGCTTCTTCTACGACGGCGTCGCGCCCGAGGTGCGGACCCTGGTCGAGGCCAGCCTGAAGCAGTTCGAGAACCTGGGTTGCGAAATCGTGCCCGTGAAGATTCCGGACGCCGTCGCCGTCATGAACCGCCTGACCAACCTGATCACGGCGACCGAGGGCGCCGCCGTGCATTCGCGCTGGATGGCCGAACGGGCGGCCGATTACGGCCCGCAGACCCGCGCCCGCCTGGCGATCGGCCTGTTCACGCCGGCGAGCGTCTATCTCCGCGTGCTGACCCTGCGCAAGCAGCTGGTCCGGGAATTCTGCGACCAGGTGTTCGGCAAGGTCGATGTCCTGCACACGCCGCTAATGACTATGCCCGTGCCGACCCTGGCGGAAAGCAACATGTCGGCCAACCCGGGCTTCGCCGATTACCTTTTGAAGATCGGCCACAACACCCGGCCGGGGAATTTCCTGGGTCTGCCCGGGCTCAACGTGCCTTGCGGCTTCACCCCGGACGGCCTGCCCTGTTCGTTCCAGTTGATGGGCAGGCCCTTCGACGAGGGTCTACTCTACCAACTCGGCCATGCCTATCAGCAGGCCACGGACTGGCACGAGAAAGCGCCCGACCTGGGTTAATCGAGGAATTCCAGAAGCGGTTCGACGGTCCGGGAGTCCATGACCACCGGCGCCCCGCCGTCGCCGGGCGCCATGCCCGCCTGGTTGTGCCAGAACACGTCCATCCCGGCATTATGCGCCCCCGCGATGTCGAAGGGCGATCCCGCGACGTACAAGGTCCGTTCCGCCGGGGTGCCGAGTGCGGCCAGACCCGCCGCATAGGCGTTGGGATTGGGTTTATACCAGCCCGAGGTTTCGGCGATGGCGACAGCGTCGAAATCGACGCCGACGCCCGCCACGGCCTTTTCGCCCAGAGCGACGGAGCAGTTGGTGACGACGCCGACGGAAATGCCGCGCGCCTGTACGGCCTTCAGCGTTTCCACCACACCCGGCCAGGGTCGGAGATCGCCGTAACCGTCGAACAGCGCCTGCACGGCGGCCTCGGCAATGTCTTCCTGGCGGGCCGCCTCGCGCACCAGATCCTCGTAAGACACATAGGGCCCGGGCTGGGCAAAGGTCACGCGCAGATAGGCCATGCGCCAGCGGCGCCCGGGCTCGACCCCGCCGGCGGCGGCGTCCCACAAATTCCAGGAATTGAGAAGGCCGGTCAGAAGGTCGCAGAGAACCGCGTCGTACCGTCCTGTCGCCATCACCCGTCCAACCCCATCAGCGAGCGGGCAAAGGCCCGCGCCTCGAACGGTTTCAGGTCGTCGATGCCCTCGCCCACGCCCACGGCATGAACCGGCAGACCGAATTTTTCCGCCAAGGCCGCGACCACGCCGCCCTTGGCCGAGCCGTCGAGTTTGGTCATCACCAGGCCCGTCACTTCGACCGCGTCCTTGAAGGCCTCGACCTGGGCATGGGCGTTCTGGCCGATGGTCGCGTCCATCACCAGCAGGCAGGCATGGGGGGCCGTTTCGTCCTGTTTCTTGATGACGCGGACGACCTTTTCCAATTCCGCCATCAGGTCCTTCTTGTTCTGCAACCGTCCGGCGGTGTCGATGATGACGATGTCGTGGCCGTTCTCCCGCGCGTCCTTGACGGCGTCGAAGGCGAGGCCCGCCGGGTCCGCCCCCTGGGCGCGGGCGATGACGGGACAACCCGTGCGCTCGCCCCAGACCTGAAGCTGTTCGATGGCCGCGGCGCGGAAGGTATCGCCGGCGGCCAGCAGCACCGATTTGCCCTGGGCCTTGAACTGGGCCGCCAGCTTGCCGATGGTCGTCGTCTTGCCCGAGCCGTTGACGCCGCAAACCAGAAGCACGAAGGGCCGAGGCCCACCATCAATAGCAAGGGGTTGGGCAACGGGGGCCAGCAGGGCCGCGATCTCGTCGGCCAGGGCTTCACGTACCTCGCCGTCGGTCACTTCCTTGTCGAACCGGCCCTTGGCCAGGGCCGTCGTCAGGCGGGCCGCCGTGGCCACGCCCAGGTCGCCCCGGATAAGAATCTCCTCAAGCTCATCGAGGGCGGCCTGATCCAGTTTGCGCTTGGTGAAAACGTCGGTAATGGCGCCGCCGACCCGGTCGGCGGATTTCGACAGGCCCGACCGCAGGCGGGCGAGCCAACCCTGGGATTCTTCCGCCATCAGGCGGGGGTGCCCGTCAGGCCGCCGGGCCGCACGCCGGTGATGCGCGCGGCGATGACCGTGCCCTCGGGCGCGGGCGCATCCAGATGCACGGGCGCGTAATGGGGGCTGTAGCCCATGGCGTCGCGTTCGATCAGCACGGGTACGGTCTGCCCCACACTGGCGGCGAGGAAGCGGTCAAGATTGGCTGCGCCCGTATCGCGTAATTCCGCCGCGCGGGCCTTACGTTCGGGCACGTCCACGGTCGGCATTTTGGCTGCCGGGGTGCCGTCCCGTTCCGAATAGGGAAAGACGTGCAGATGCACGAGGTCGAGATCGCGCACGGCGGCGAGCGTATTGGCGTGCATGGCCTGGGTTTCGGTCGGGAAGCCGGCGATCAGGTCGGCGCCCAGGACCAGATCGGGGCGCAGGGCGCGGGCCCGCTCGGCAACCTTGTAGGCGTCGACACGGCTGTGACGGCGCTTCATGCGTTTCAGGACCATGTCGTCCATGGCCTGGAGCGACAGATGCAGATGCGGCATCAGACGCTCTTCCTCGGCCAGCGCACGGAACAACTCGTCGTCCATGGCGGCGGGGTCGAGGGACGACAGGCGCAGGCGGTCAAGCTCCGGCACCGCCTTGAGCAGCCGCCGCACCAGATTTCCCAGGGTCGGATTGCCCGGCAGGTCCGTGCCGTAGGAACAGATGTCGACGCCGGTCAGCACGACCTCGCGGTAGCCCTTGGCGACCAGGGCCCGCACCTGATCGGCGATGGCGCCCATGGCGAGCGAGCGGTTGTTGCCGCGCGCGAAGGGGATGATGCAGAAGGTGCAGCGATGGTCGCAACCCTGCTGAACCTGAACGAAGGCGCGGGCGCGGCCGTCGAAACCGTCGATCAGATGGGCCGCCGTTTCCTTGATCGTCATGATGTCGGCGACCTGGATTTCCGGGCCGTCCGGATTGCCCAGGGCGGCATAGGCGGCGGGGTTGAGCTTTTCCTCGTTACCCATGACCCGGTCGACTTCCGGCATGGCGGCATATTTCGCGGGGTCGAGCTGCGCCGCGCAGCCGGTGACGATGACTTTGGCCCCGGGGCGGTCGCGGCGCGCGCGGCGGATCGCCTGACGGGCCTGGCGTTCGGCCTCGGCCGTGACGGCGCAGGTATTGACGATGATGGTGTCGGCCAATCCCGCGCGGGCCGCGTTGGCGCGCATGACTTCGCTTTCGAAGGCGTTCAGGCGGCAACCCAGGGTGATGACTTCCGAGCCGCTCATGGCATCACGCGCCGGTCGCGGCGCCGTTCAGCAGCCGGGGGTCGAGGGTGCCGGTGAAGCTGGTCGCCACAGGCCCGGTCAGCAGCACATGGTCGTCGGGCAGCCATTCGATGGTCAGGGTGCCGCCGTCGACAATGACGTCGGCCTTGCGCCCGGCGATCAATCCCCGGCGCACGGCGGCGACCAGGGTCGCGCAGGCCCCCGTGCCGCAGGCCTGGGTCACGCCCGCCCCCCGTTCCCACACCCGCATGCGGATGGAGCCGTCGGGGCGCACGGAAGCGGCCTCGACGTTGGTGAACTGGGGGAACATCTTGTGCTGTTCGATGACGGGGCCGAACACCTCGATCGGCACGGCCTCGGCGTCGTCGACGAAATAGACCGCATGGGGATTGCCCATGGACACGCAGACCGCGTCCTGAAGCGGCCCGGCGCCGGCATCGACATGCAGGGTGTCGACCGCTTCGGACAGGGGAATTTCCCGCCAGTCCAGGCGCGCCGTGCCCATGTCCACGGTAACAAGGCCGTCCTTGCCCTTTTCCGCGTCCAGCAACCCCGCACCCGTTTCCACGATCAGATGGTCCGAGGATTTTTCATCCATCAGCATGGCGGCGATGCAGCGGGTACCATTGCCGCAGGCCAGCGATTCACCGCCATCGGAATTGTGGAAGCGCACGAACACGTCGGCGATGTCCGAGCGCGGCCGTTCCAGCACGATCAGCTGGTCACAGCCGACGCCGCGGCGGCGGTCGGCGATGGCCGCGGCCTGACCGGCGGTCAGGGGCATCGGCGTTTCGCGGGCATCCAGCACCACGAAGTCGTTGCCCAGGCCGTGCATCTTTATGAAAGGCACCTGTTCCATGGCTCGCTACATAGGCCCGACGGGCCCAGAAGTCCATGGCCTTCGCCCTCAGGACCCGAAGGCCGCGAGGAACGAACGGGCAAGGAACGCCTGATGTTCGGGACCATAGGCATGGTCCGCGCCGACCGGGCAGGCGCGCCGCGCCAGGCAGCCGCCGGTCATGCATTCCCCCCCTTCGGCCGACCGCAGATGGCCCAGGCAGGCCGGAAGGTCGAAGCCCTTGTCCCCGAAGGCGTCCACGGGACAGGCCGACAGGCACGGCCGGTCGGCGCAGCCGTCGCAGGGATGGGCGTCCGCCGGAGGCGGATCCAGGTCGATCACCCTGGCGAACAGCAGCGCCCCACGGTAACTGTGCCACAGGCCGAATTCGGGATGGGTGAGCGGACCGATGGGCGACGGCCGCAATCCCTCCGCACGCATGGCCCATTGCTGGAACGGGTGATGGGGTGGGCCGCCGAAAGGATAGACCACGCGGGCGTCCAGGTCCGCCGCCGCCGGCGCCAGGACCCGTTCCGTCCAGGCGTCCAGGGGATGGGTCTCGTCCCGGCGATTGGCCGTGAAATGGGGCCACAGGCGCCCGCCCTGGTCGCCGACCAGGATCAGGGTCCCGGGCGCACCCGGCACGGCGTCTTCCGCCGCCGGGTGGAATCCGCCCCGCAAGGCAAGGCCCGTGGCCGCAATGCGGCGTTGTACCGTGGTCAGGTCCATGATTGCGTTTGTCCTCCCGGCAGGTTCAGGGGTCAAGGCGTCAGACAGTTTCCTCCGCCGCCCGCGCCAGGGCGCGGATCGCCTCGGTGAGGCTGCGGCGCAACCCTGGGTCGCGGATGCGCGCAAGCTGGCGCAGGAAGTCCTCGGCCTCGGCCGCGAAGACCGCCGCCGCGCCGCCGCCGCCGATGTCCGGCCCTGGCCAGATCCGATCCGCGCCGTCGAACAGATCGGCGGGATCGCAGCCGAACAAGCCCGACAAAATCAGGATTTCGTTCGCCTTGACCTCGGTCAAACCGATTTCCCGGTTGGTATAGGCCTGCA
>TARA_R110001592_G_scaffold60684_1_pt1 | contig 13853 bp, 11 predicted proteins | sample TARA_R110001592 | Tara Oceans TARA_R110001592 (sample SAMEA4398387) | marine metagenome | biome: Polar Biome; feature: [SRF] surface water layer (ENVO:00010504); material: water (ENVO:00002006), including particulate matter (ENVO:01000060) such as... | depth 5 m
AACTTCCGAATTTGTTCTTTCAGATATAGAAATTGACTGTGTAAAATAATTTATTTCTTTTAAATGGTTAGCTTGATAAGCTCCAAAACCAACGGTAGCATCACTACCTGAAGCTCCGTCTGTGTTTAAGTATAAATCCCAAAATTCTCCATTGTATATAGGAAAATATCCCTCAGGTATAAGTACTTCTTTTAAAGAAATATTATCTATAGTAACGCTTTCTCCAGCAGCTACAATAGATCTTACATCTATCCCCCCTGTACCATCTGATGTAAACTCATGAGTAAAAGTTCCAACTGTGGCAGTACCTATTGAATATTGTTGGGAATCAGAATAATTGTAAATTCCAACATTACCTGTTACTGCAGTTACATCAAATGTTAATCTATAAGTGTTTCCAGCAATTAATGTTTGTGCTTGAGCTGCGGAAGTAAAACCTTGAGTTGATCCAGGATTAGTAGAAACAAAAGCTCCATCTTTTATTAGTGAAACTGCATCCTCACTTTTTGTGACTATCCATTCAGAGTTGACTTCTCTTAATGATATATTATCCATTACACCAGCAACACCATCTCCTGCGAATATTCTTATTGCATTTCCATTAGAAATAAAATTATGATTAATTGTACCATCACTTCCTATTCTAGATTCTCCGGTTGCTGAACTTGGGCCTCCTTGACTAGAAAAACCAATTGTAGATGAACCTGCAAATCCTGATATTGTAGCTGATGCTATATATTGTTTTCCAGATATCATTAATCCTGAAACAACAATTGGATCAACATAATCTACTCCACCATCTGCTACAAAAGTAACTTTATCTACAGCATTTATAGTTGCTCCAGTTCCCTCTGTTGCTCCCGCAGTTGTTGCTAGTTCAACACCCAACCTTTCAACAAAAGCTCCATTATCTGTTAATTCTGTTGGGCTTATTATTTGTCCTACTCCCGAAGATTCCGCTATACTTGAAGTAAATTGATTTAAAACTAATTTACCATATTGTGTTCTGTCATTTTCTACATAAAAATCATTACTACCAGTGTATGGGTGTAATTGTAAGTGCATATCCGAAGAGGATATACTACTTGATAATGTAAGTAAATGTTGTTGTAAGTCAGATCTGTAGGGTTTTGCTCTAAATTCGATTGTTTTAGCAGAAGCCGATAAAGCAGCTGCTGCTGAACTACTCCACTGGGACTCTATAAAGAAACCTTGAGAATTTACTGAATTAGCATCCAGTATTTTTAAATATTTGTTTTGAGTAAAAGTGTTATAATCTTCTCTATTAGGAGCAGAACCCATATACTCTTTTACATTTAATACTGTGTCGGGAATACCATAACAATTAATTAATGCTTGTATTCCCCTTGCTGTTCCTTTAGTTTTTAAAAGGTAAGGGGCATTGTGGTATAAACGTTTCCAAATTTCTTTTGTAATGTCTCCCTTAGGGGGTAGTACATTTGAACCAGTTATTACTGTGGTTTTTAATTCCCCTATAGTAGTTGTTTTACTTTCTAAAATATAATTTACTAAATCTTGATTTTCAAACTGATCTAAAGCCTCTATACCTAAACTCTTTAAAGTAAAATAAACTAAGTCTTTAGAAACCCCATAAATATGACTATTGTTTCTTATTTGAGTTATTTCTTTTATATGAGCCCATATAGGATCAAACATATTACCCATCATATTACAGAATAATAAGTAAGGGGCATTTTCATCCTTATCCCCTATGTGGTTAGGAATAGTGTTGATTAAATTATTGTGGTTTTGAATATCATATATGGAAGCTGAATTTAATTGCCCCCCATAATATTGATTTACACTTACTTCACTTCCTAACCAAATTAACGCATCTGATGATGTTGTATGGGCCTGTGTGTATGGCTCTGTGGTATTCGTTTTAGGCCAAGAATATGCGCCTGATTCAAAATATAAAAACCGTTCATAACCATCAAAATCTTGTATTAGTTTATCTTTTTTATTTCCTATAGAAGCTGTAGCTGTTAAAACTACTGATGATTGTGATGTAGATCCCTCTATGGTTCTTATATTAACCATTTGGGTGTCATAAAGTTCTAATAAATTTAACTTATATTCAAAATTTTTTAAACGTTCAATAGCACTACCAAAATGAACAAAATTTTCAAAGTGGGAAGGTGCATTTTCTCCCGCCTCTATAGAAGAAGATTCTATTGGTCTTATGTAATTATAGTCTATTTCAGGAACTTCATATCCTGATAACTTACTTAGTAGTTTTTGATACGAAGAAGTTGTGTCTGTTCTTAATATATCATCATACGATTTAAGAGCTGTTGGGATGGTGTCGTTTAATCTTACATCTATTTTAAAATTAGGGCCACTTAATTCTACTGCAGGTTCTATTAATGTTGGGATTCCTAAATCATAAGTAGTTACTATAGATTCTATTATTTCTTCTGTTATGTTTAATTTGTCTCCTTTAACAATATTTGATGGTAAAGGTTTTAAAGTTTTAACTAATAAAGCATATTTATCTGGGTTTGATGTGTCTATATCTAAATTAACCCCTAGTAAATTAATATTTTTACCAAAATTTAAATTAAAATCCCTAAAAAGGGGAGATCCTTTTAATAAATTTATAAATTCTCTAGCATTAGCACTTAATTCTAAATTAGATCTAAAAGTTTCTAATCTTAATTCTGTTCTAGATGGTGATATTTCTTGGATTGAAAATGATTTCTTTCTTTGTGTAAATATTTTTCTTCGTTGTATATTAACCTGAACCTTATAAGCACCTGAGCGATATCCTAAAGATTTTAATACTGATTGGAAATCAATGTTTATTTCACTTACTAAACTATCTTCTAGAGAGGAGGGAGGTAAAGTATAGTCAGTAAAACTATTTATTGATTGAAGTAACTTCCCATTAAGATCATATATATGAACTTCTATAAAATCCTCAGCCTTTCCAAATTTACGAGTAATTTCTCTAGATGAAGCATCATTTATATTCTTAATATCTAATTTAGATATTTTTTCTTGTTTTATTATTTTAGCCATATACCTATTATATCTTCAATTTATGAACTTTTACTTTCCTTGTCTGATTTTTCATCATTAAAGCTTTTTACTTGTTTGGCTATTTTTTTAGCTTCTATAGATATTTTTAAATCTGTTAATTCTGTTTCTAATATCATTATTTCGTTGTATAGTTCTTCTATGATTTTATCTTTGGGTAATGCTACTTCTTCATCCTCAATGTAAGTTTTGCTTCTTTCTATTATCATTTGATGAGAACCTGCTCCTGTTTTTGGTATATCAAAAAATAGTCTATTATATTGTTTTAAAAACATGTTTACTGTTATTTTTTCTTGTTCTTTTTTTAGTTCAGTAAATTTACTTTCTATTAAATTATTAGCAGATTTAGTTGTAATTATTTTTTTTGTTAATTTCATTATCTTATAACTTTAAAAAAGTAATCTTCATCAAATATTTTAACCCCATCATTATTGTCTGTTCTAAACATTAATTTATAATAACGTTCTGGTTGAAATCCTTCCATAAATAAATCAAAATACATACCCTCACTGTCTGCGCTCATTTTTGTGTATAAAGTATCAAAAGGTATTACTACTTCATCTGTTCCCGCATCTCTTACGCTATAATAACTTGCTGCTGGTAAATATTGGGTATCTATATAATTTGAACTAGTTGTAAATGTTCTGTCTGGGTATCTTTTTCTTGTAGTTAATCTAAAACGTTGTTTTGATTTTCTTTGAAAAGATGTTTTATTATTATATAATGATAAAAATATGTCTCCACTAGTTAAAGTTGTAGCTCCTGCTGTTGGTAAGTAAGATGAATCATCCCATCTAAAAGTTAATTTGGGTGGGTAAATAGTATGTGTGTTTGATGAGAAATATTTTAATTCTCCAAAACCAAAAGCATCTTCTTCTTCTTGAAGTGTCTTTTTAATAATAAATCCATTATTAGGAATACCTGTTGGGTAAGAAGCATCTTGATAATAACTTGATGAGAATTTAGATATTACTGTTGTTACATCTAAGTTTAAATCCAAGTTGTCTTCTGTAAAAAATGTATTTTCAGATCTAAATGCACTTCCTGTATACCATGTTCCGCCCCCCTCTTGGTTTTTAAAAGAACCAGTTGTTCCTGCTGCTAAACTTCCTGTTATCCAATTAGATGATGTACTTTCCGTTTTATAGAGCCAAGTAGATCCATTGGGACCTACTGCATCATTTGTTGTCCATCTTCCTGTTCCTTCTTCCCATGATTGGCTTAAAGGGTAAGCTTCAATTATATGATCTGATGCTAAATTTTTATGTTCTGTAGAAAATAGTTGGAGGTTTATTTGGCAATTAGATGTGTTTATTTCTTTATTTATTTTCTGTGTTATAACATCTCTTATTTCTGTGTTTTTAAATTTGATTATAGCTCTTGAAGGATAATATATTGTTCCTTTTTTTTCTTCAACTAATTCAAGAATTTCATCACCCCCTGTATTTAGGTTTTTTCGGTCAGGGTGACTATATATTGTAGCGTCTTTTTCGGGAAATATAGAGTAATATGCCATTTTAGAATTGTGTTATTTTTCCTTTAATATCTTGGTTTGGGTATTTTATTTCAAAAATACTTGGATCCATTGAAGGATATATTATATCGTTTTTAGTTGCTGTGTTAAAATCATACTTATAAAGTGAATAACCTTTAGACACTCCAGTTAGGTTTTTTAATGTTAAATCCTGTACTGATTGTACTCCTTTTACTTGTGCTATAAGATTATATACTTCTGAAGATATTATTGGTTGGTTTATTTGCCATTTATCTATATTAAAATACTCTTTTAATTCTGAAATACAATTTAATAGTACTTCTTGGTTATTAGTATTTTTAAAAGTTGTAATTTCAAAATCTATACCCAAATTAATTACAAAAGCATCCTTAATATTAATTGAATCAGTTAAAGGTCTAAATTCATTTAAATATGTTATTAGATTTGTTTTTGTTGCATTATTAGTATTTACTAAATATTTATCTGTATTATATCCTAAGACGTATAAATTAGAGGCGAAGGGATTTTGTTGATCATTTAGACCTATTGTATTTTTTAATGTTGAATCTTTAGTTATATAAGCTTTAGCTATTTTACCAAATTTAGCAGGTAAAGACAATGTTCTTAACATATAATCATCTTTGGTTATTGTTCTTTGCTGGGCAGAAAAACTAGCTACTGTGTTTAATCTTATATCTTCTATAGTATCTCCTACTCCTCCCCCTCTTGCGGGTTCTGGATTACTACATGCTAAAGATTCTTTACAAAAAGTAGATAATGACCCATTAAGATTAGGATTCATCGATATTTTTGTTGTTTCTAGATTTGTAATAGTATCTGAAGGTACATTAGCACTTATTCCTCCCCCCTTTAAGTAAGTTACTGTTAGTGTTGTGTTTGATGGTACCTGACCATAGGTTTTAGTGTATAGGAAATTTGAGGGATCATAAGCTTCATTTAGTTTACTTCTACCATCTCTATGTCCTAAACCTACATTATCAGGGTTAGGTATTATTTGTTCGTCTGCTTTATCATTATTAATCCCTGCCCCAAAATGTAATTCTAATATTCCCTCTGATGTAAATCTAGTTGTGAATCTTCTTGGTACTTTTTTTAATTTTAAAAGATAAGGAGTTTCTGATTGAAATTCACTTAAAGTAGGATTATTGCTTTTTACATTAGGTAGCTCTTCAAATACTGTATTTTGGGCTAAATAAGGAACTTCTGTCCATTCATTCCCATCAGAATCTATTACTGATTGTATAGATATTATTTTATCATCTATTATAGGTGTTATTTTAAATCTTTCAAGGGCCCCTATTGTTATTGATTTTTCAGTTAATTTTGCTGAGATTACTGGAGTTTTTTTCATTAATAAAAAATACTGCGGATTATTATTACTATCTAATTGATATACACTTGCTACTGTTTCGTCAAAGGATGATGAGTAGGCAAAGTCTACTTTTTTTTCTAAATTAAAAATAATTCCGGAGTTTGTGTTAAAAGAAGTAGGTGGGTTTAATGTTATAGAATAATTATAATCGGGAATATATTCATCTCCTGATAGTTTTGAAGGGACTAATTGAAATATTTCTAATTGTGCTGATGATGCCGCTGTTACTTGAGGTTTATATCCTAAGGTATAAGCTAAATGAAAAAGATTTGATCTTTCTTGTGCTGTGTCTAAAAATGTTTCTTGTAATTGGGTATCAGTATAATATGATAGTACATCCCCTACATAAGCTGCCATTTCCATGAACATCATACCAGGAGATCCTTCACTAAAATCATTAAACGTATTAGGATAATAAGTTTTTGTAAATTCTATTAATTGATCTCTAAAAGAGTTAAAGTCTTTATTAAGGTATTTTATATCCTTAATGGGGGTTAAGTTTGTTGTTTTAGAATATGCCATATATATTATTCTACTGATTCGTTAAAGTTAAGTTGTATACTATCTGTGTCATTATTTATATTTAATTTATAAGATAATTTAATAAACAACACATGACTATGTTGAGCTTTATTTACTACTACATTTGTAATAGTAATTTCGGGTACAAATAATTCTACTTGAATATTAATTCTTGATTTTAGTTTTTCAAGATCTATTCCTTGTTCAAATAATAGATTTCTTATTCCTACTCCAAAAAGAGGATTAAATAACCTTTCACCTGGTTCTGTTAGTAATACATTTAGTAGGTTACTTTTTACTTGTTCTTTAGTAGTATAAGTAGAATAAAATACTCCTTCCGCATTAAAAGGAAATGGGACTCCTATAGCTACATCTGTTTCTAAATTTATAGGATCTACTTGAGTATATTGTCTATTTATAGCCATTATCTACCTTTCTTACTATCTATTGCTTTCATTAATTCTCTATAATCTCTATTTACTACATTTTGTACGGGAGCAGGCATAGCTTCTACAGACATTGGTGCTGTATTTGCTGAATCTAGATTTGTGCTTCCTTGAGCTGTTTCATTTAGTAAGTCATTTAAAGCTGAATTGCTTGTAAAATTTTGTGGTGTATGTGGGGGTGTAGGTTTAGTACCTAGGATTTTTTCTTTTAAAGAAGTTTTAGGAGTTTCAATTTTTTCTACTATTGTTGATTTTAAATCATCACGTAAATCTTCTTTAAGTGATTTAATTTCTCTACGTAAAGAATAATCTATTTCTTCTCTAACTACTTTTCTAATTAAATTTTCAAATGTTGATGCCTTCATTGTTGTCTGTGTTTATTAATAAATATGATGTTTTTAAGCTCTATAGCGGCTATATCCAATATATTCAAATTTAGCATTATATATTTTTTTAATGTATTCTATTTGATTTGTACTTTTTAAATCATCTAATACTTTATCATAATATCCGTTTAAAGCTTCTTGATATGTTGATGTGTTAGGTATACCTTGTATTCCCTCAGGTATTTTAGAATCTGAAATTATTTCTTTAGGTATTATTCCCTCTTCATATAATTCATTTACTATTTGGGGGTGAATATTTGATAAATCTCCTAATATAGAATGGTTTTCTAGATTTAAGGTTTTATCTTTTACCGGTTTTCCTATTTGTTTTCCTCCTATTATTAGAGGTTCAGTAGTAGATGTTATATTTTTACTATTATCATTAGATAGGCCTAGATTATCAATGTGGGGGGTTTTTATTTCTCCACTATTTAATTCATCCTCTGATGATGTCCATATTCCTCCTGCTGCTATGCATGATTCTTCAGTTGTATGTCCAGGAATACTACAAGTTCCTGATAATTCTCCCGGAGTTAAAGATCTATCTATATCTGATGTGTTAATAATTTCAGGAGGTGTTGTTTCTTTTCTAATTTTATCTAATAGAGAGTCTGAAGTTTTATTTGTTGATTCTAATTGTAATTGAGTTTCTTTAATTAATTCTGCTTTATGGGTAGCTAATGCTTGTTGGTCTTCTTTTTGTTGTTCTTTTGACTCTTCTGAGGGGGATAATGGTCTACCTACTTTATCTTTAAGAGATGAGTTTTTATCCTCATATCCTGGATATCCTATATTAGCTAGGAATTCATCTGGGTTTTCTGCTTTATCTGATTTATTTTCTCCTTGATTAGAAGAAGAGGATTTTTTTAAAAAACCTAAAAAGCTCATTTCTAATAATTGCTTTAAAAAGGCAATTAATGCTAATATAATAGCTAATGCTTTTAATATAGGCATTATTAGTTTTAAGAATGCTTTAATTTTTTCTATTATAAGTGATAAAAAATCTCCTAAATTACTTAGCTGTTGTTTTAAATTAGCAGCAAAACCAACTGATTCATTTTTTATATCATCTGTACTTCTAGTGGTATCTGCTACATTTAAATTACCTGGTCCAGGATGTGAGGGGTAAGTTGCTTTCATTGTTTTTGTAACTGATTCTCCTGCTTTTGCTCCTTTATCTAATACACCTGATATTTTTTCTAACACACCACTAATTGATATCATAGAAGTTCCTAAAGCTAATACTGAAGTACATTCGGTACTAGTTTTTAATAATTCACCATTCATGTTACTTACCTTTCCCTCAGTAGTAGATATTTGTTCTTTTACTTCGTTAAATTTTTTCTCTTTTTTAACTACTTCTGGAGAAATTTGATCACTTACTTCTACTGTGGGAAGTACACATGCCTGTATTTCTTCATCCCATACTTGCCCTTCAGGACATTGTTTATTTTGTGGATTTTCTTGTGGGTTTTCTGTATCTGTAGAAGTTCCTGTTTCAGTTGTAGTTCCTGAGGTTTTTTCTTCAGGTAATGGAGTAACTGTTGATGATCCAGGAAGAGGAGTACCTGTTTTAGGATATGATTCTTGCCAAAGTATACCTCCTTCATTATTTTTTTCATTCCAAAGTTCACCAAAAGCATCCATTTTAAAAGTTCTAGATTTTATTGCGTTTTGTGCTGCTTCGTCTGTTGTTTTAGCTCCATTAAAATGACCTACATATAATTCTGTGAATTCTCTTAATCCAGCATTATTAGAAACCGTTAATCCTATTGTGGATGTACCTAAGACTTCTGTTTTATAGTAATATTCTATACCTCCTAATATTTCCTCTTTTGTCTCTGGTGTAGGAGAATCTGGGGATGGTTCGTATTCTGATAGAGATGGACCGGTGTATGTAGGTATTAGTTTGCATCTTCTTTCTATTTTATTCATATAAGAAGGCCAATCTTTTTCCATATGGAAAGTACTTAAAAATGTTTTAGAAGTTTTATTAAAAATCCATTCATAATCCCCATATTTTTTTCTTTGGCTTCTTTTGCTTCTTTTTTTTATTTTTGTAGAAAATTTACCATCTGGATTTCCTACTGCTATTCTAAATCTTTGATCATCTGGAAAATTTTTACCTAACTTAAAATGAAATGTATATCCTTCATTTGTATGTTCAATTGGAAAATTATCTTGCATCCATAATTCAGAAGATGTCATTTTTCTTTTTTCTCCCGTTCTTTCGTCTTGTGTTTCTGTTTTTATATCGTCTGCTTTTGATTTTTCTACAGGATCGGGTGCTTTAAAATCTTTTTTTATATTTTCAGGATTAGGTAAAGTTCCCTTTAAGTCAGCAAGAGGTGCTGCTAAAGGAAATTGATCACGTGTAGGTAATTTATTACTTAACCCCTGTATTTTTTCGTTAGCTGATTGTTGAGCTTTTGATAATATATCGAATCCTGCCATTTTTATGTTTTTAAATATACGTGTTTACTTTTAATTTCAGGTAGTGTTGCTAATAGTTGATCTAATGTAGAGCTAACTCCTCCAAAAGCAGGTTTAGCTGTTGTTGCTCCCCCTCTATCTCCTGTGTGACTATAACTAGTATCTAATATTTTACATATTTCTTTTAACTGAGTTATTAATTTATTTAACCATTCTTCATTTTTATCACCTAATACTCCTGGTTCTGTTGGGTATTCATTTCCATCTAACCCTAAATATATATCTGGACTGTTTATAACAAAAAAACAATCTTTTTCTTTATCCCCTGTGTCAAAATGAATACTACCATTAGTACTAAAACCCATATAAGTATTTGAATATAATAATATATCATCATCTTTAGCGTTAAATAATAAACGATTACTAGTAATTATTACTTGTTTACCCTGATATATGTGAGGTTCTACAGGTGCTGTTATATTTGGTGGAGTTACTATTGCCATTATGCGTTTGTATTTGTTTCTGATATAGTATTTTTTACATTATTTATATATGAAAAATCTATTGTATTTGATTTTAAATATTTACTAGGATTTGCTACCCAACTTGCATGTGTTAGATATGAACCCCCAATATTAGCGTCGGGATTTGATCCCCCTCTAAAATTAAAACGTTCTATATTTTTTTCTGGTATTCCTAATAATTCTAAATGTTTAGGAACATTCCATCTAGGACATGCTTTTGCTTTAAGTTGATTATGTCCCATAATTTTTATATTTGGATATTTTTTTACATATGCTTTTAATACTTTATTATAGGCTAAAGCTTGTTCCTTAGTCATATCCATCTCATCTGCCCCTCCTATCCATGATATATTAATTGAATTGGAATTTGTTATACCTCCTGCTCCATTCCCTACACCATTAGAATTTATACTATCAGGTAAAGCCCTAATACATTTTCCATCTGCTTGAAATAAAATGTGATATCCACTTCTAGACCATGGTTTACTTTGTAAAAATAAATGAGCTAAATCTATAAAAGTATGTTTTAAATAACCTGCTGTAGTATGGCAACATAAGTATTCTACTCTATTAGATTTAGGGTCGCTTGCTATGTTTGAAATCATTTGAGCTAGAGTCAATGGTTTTTTAAGAAATTGAGAATTTTTATGTTTTTTAGCATGTACTGTACATGGGTATCCATTTGGTTTCTTTTGTGTATGATGACCTGCTGCGCTAGAAAAGTTTGTGTTTTTTCCTTTATTAGTAGATCCAGCCGATCCTCCTCCCCCTCCAGGTTTAGATGTTGCTGATGGAGCGGTTCCTCTTTCATTTTGTAACATTTCTTTAAATTGTCCCGTACTAGGTGAATCTCCAGATATAGCGTCATTTTGATATATTGTTAATTCATCATCATCAAAATTTTCTGTTAGTTCATCAAATAAATCATCTCCCTCTCCTAATGATTCATATTCTTCTTCCTCTTCTTCTCCATTTTCTAGTGCTTCTTTTTGTCTTTCTATTTCTGCTATTGTCTCAGGATTAGGTGTTGTTACTGTGTTGCCATCTTCATCAGTTGTTACTATTACGTCTACTTTTTCTTCTTCAACTGTTAAATCTTCATCATTTAATTGTCCTGTTACTTCTTCATCATCAGGGACACAAGCTTGTAATTCTTCATCAAAATGTTGGCCTTCTGGACACTCTACAGGGGGTTCTACTATTTCTTCTTGCACAAAATCAACAGGAGATGTTACCATTGCTTGAACCTCTTCTTGATCGTTTGGCGCTACAACTGCTTTGTAAGATCTCCAATTTAATGAGGAGGGTATAAATTCTTGAATTAATTGGTTAGAAGTTAAATAAATTGAAGATGGATCTCTATTTATATCTTCTACTGTGTGTACCCATCCTTGGTCATCTAATTCATCTGATTGGCCGTTTCTAATAATAGTTATAGGATCTCCATTAGGACCCCCTCCATAAGACCAATTATTTTCTTGTGATGATGTTATTATTGTACTTTTTGCTGTAGCTCCTAATCTAATGCTATTACCAAATCTTCCCTCTACTATAAGATCTCCTTCATATGGTTGAAGAGGTTTTATACCTAACTGTTCTACAAAATATGCTCCTAAGGGTATATCTATTTCTTTAGTAGAATCTGTTTCTCTCCTCATTATTCCTGCATTTGCATATTTTGCAGGTTTATCTTCTTCTTCTTGGTAATTTTGAACAGCAGGATAATTGTTGTGGTGGGGGTGATTCCATATGTTTATACTAGGTAAATAATAGGCTTGAGGATCTGTTTTGCCCCCTATTTCATTTCTACTAGTAGAACTAATAATTAATACTATTTCATTTATTAAAGGATAGTATTTCATCCATGGAAATAAGGGACGAGCTGTTCCTTCAAATCTTTCATCAATATTTAATTCATCAAAAGCAGCATTACTACTATCTGTTTTTGCTGTGTTATTAGGTCTAGTATAAAATATAGTACCTACAGCATCATACCCCCCATATTGGGCTGCAAATTCAGTAGAACCATCTAATATGATTTTTCCTACTTTTGCAGACATTAATTGGCCTGATCCTCCTCCCCCACCTCCTGGGCTATTTTCTATATTAGTTATTGCCATCTTCTGGTGCTTCTATTTCTTTAGGTTTTTCAACTGTTTTTGCTATTTCTTCAGCTACATTCATTAATTGGTCCATTTCTTCGTTAGTTAATAAACCACCATCACCTGTTGAAGCTGCTCCCGTAGATAAGCGTTGTACAATAGCAGCCATCTTAATTAGTTGATCGTCATTTTTAACACTAATTTCCATATATTCTTTAATTAAAGGAACTACAACTGTAGCATCTCCTAAAGATGTGATTAGAGGGCGTAATTCTGCAATTAAAGATGCAAGTTGGGTTGCTTTTTTCTTTTGATTGCCGTGAATTTCTTTTAATAAATCTCCGAAGGATTTATCATCGAATATTACTTGGTTTAATGAATCCATATTATTTTATTATAAATATGGGAGATTTATATTTTTATATAACCTTTTTCTAAATATTCACTCCATAGTACCTTATAATATTTTTTTAGTACTTTTGTTACTTTAGTAATTACAGGAGTTTCTACATTAGTCATTTCACGAATGTAAATATATAAAGCTTTTTTATTAAATATTTCTAAATTTTCTCTACGTCTAAAAAGTGTAATTATTGCATCTGCTACTTTTTGGTCTTGTTGTTTCTTAAATGTAATAAATAAATTTTTATCCCAATATTCTACATATAAGTCTATAAAATCTTTATATTCTTTTTTTCTTTCTTCTCTATCAAAAGTATATTGTGTAATAGGGTCCTCATCTACTGCGGGTAAATCTACTTTTTGTTTTTTCTTCTTATAATTGTTATTATTATATAAAATAAGGTAATTTTTACCTACAATTGAAAAATAGCTAAATGCTTTTGAACCTCTTTCTGGTTTAAAATAATCTAGTTTTTCTAAAAGAAAACAAATTACTTCATGTTTTAAATCTTCTAAATCATCTACTTCTGTATAGTAGAATTTGAATGTGTGGATTAAATTTTCAGCCAACTTATAGAACGGATACCAAATTCTATCTTTAAATATAGTATCTCTTTCTTCTTGGTTTGAAGTTGAAAGATATTCTTTTATTGCTGCGTCTGTGTCTGGAGTAAAATATTGTTTTTTTGTTCTTTTTCTTCCTCTTTTTTTAGGACCCTGTTCAAGAGTCTCATCTATTATAGGTTCTGGGGGAGGTTTAGGGGCATACTTAAGTTTTGACATGTGGTTTTTACTAATTTTTATTTAAGAGTAAACTCGTTTAGAGCATCTTGTATTTTTTGTACTTCTTTAAAAAAGAAACCAATTTCATCATCAGCATAAAACATACCTTTATCGTCAATTTCTTTTAATCTTTTATCACATAATATGATTGCTTCACTTTGTTTAGTAATAAAATCTTCATATTTTTTTATTTCATCTTCTTGATTTTCATTTTTTTTTATTAAATTTCTACAAATAAAGAAAGAAGACACAACTACTAATGTTAATATAATACTAAGTGTTATCATAATTAATCTTTAAAAAATGA
>TARA_R110001592_G_scaffold202438_1_pt1 | contig 13850 bp, 3 predicted proteins | sample TARA_R110001592 | Tara Oceans TARA_R110001592 (sample SAMEA4398387) | marine metagenome | biome: Polar Biome; feature: [SRF] surface water layer (ENVO:00010504); material: water (ENVO:00002006), including particulate matter (ENVO:01000060) such as... | depth 5 m
GTCGGTACAATACAAGGCATTGAAATAATTGTTAAATTTGCTACTATGAGGGGTTTACTTGCAAAAGCTGTTAATTTATTGAAAAGATTGTTTTGTTTTAAAGCAGTAGATAAAAGACCTGAAGATGTTTTGTTAGAGGTTCATAAAAATCAAGGTTTGCTTTGGGAGAAAATAGAGGAGTTTAAGGGGCAGTTGGCTTCCTTAGATGGCTCCGTTAAACACGAACTAGGAGAAGAGCAAGAGCTAGATTTAGCTGACATGTGCCCCTTACAGCAAGACCTTACAAATGGACTATACACTAGAGAGGTTTTTATGCCTAAAGGCACTTTGGTTGTTAGTTTTATACATAAGCAAGATCACCCTTCATTTGTGCTTGAAGGAGAAGCTTCTGTTTTGCTAGATGACGGGCAAGTTGTTAAATACAAGCAAGGAGATAAAATAATGACCAAGACAGGAACCCAAAGGGTTTTATTTATGCACGAAGACACTAGATGGGTTTGTGTTTACAGAACAAATGCAAAAACATTTTTAGAGGCAGAAAAAGATGTTTACACTAACGACTTTAGGTTATTGCCTAAAGAATTTTTAAATAAAAATAAATTACTATGTCAGGAATAGCATTAGCAACAGCGGCTACAGGAGCAACCGCAGGAATAAGCGCAGCAACAGCAGCAGGAGGAGTTGGATCAGCGGCAGCAGGGGCCGGAGGTGCGGGAGGTATAGGTAAAGTTTTAGGAAAAGCAGGTGGGTTCCTTAAAAAAAATGCAAGCCCAATAATGGGAGCGTATAACCTTATTAAAGGTATGCGAGATAAAAAGAAGAGAGACGCATTGACTCCATCATCTGAAAACTATATGGAGCGCCAAATGCTAAACTCTATCAGGAGAAAAAGAAGAGCCCTAGAGACTGGAACCGCAGGCCCAGGATTGACACTTGCTAGGCAAATGGGCGCTACTGCTGGTAGACAGGCATTTAAGGCAGGGGGTAGGGCTAACCTAAATCAGATTGCAATGATGCAGTCTCAAGCCTTTCAAAATATGGCCGGGCAGAATGATCAGCAAGCAAATAAGCTAATGGCTCAAGAGCAGAATCAAGTTAATAGAATGGCAGGAGTGTCTAGAGATATAGCCTTATTACGTAGAGCAGAACTAAGTGCAGATGCCGCTAATGAACAAAAAGATGGAACATCAGGGGTTATGACTCTTGGTGAATCCTAGTTCTCATAGGTAAAAAACTACAGAAATGGCAAGAAGAAATAGAGACGACAGAAGAGAGAAAAGAGCAGAGAATAAAAAGAAAAAAACTCAAAATAAGATAGCTTCTAGAACTGCAGATATAATGGCTAAAGAGCTAATAGATGTAGAAAAGTCAAATAGGAAAAATCCTAAGAAGAAGATAAAAGAAAACATTGATCCAGAAACAGGGTTAAATCTAAGTTCTCCTTCTTCTCAGTCTACAATACAGATGGCTGGAGACGGCAAAGGAACTTCAAGTGCGCCAAAGAAGAAGAAAAAGAAAGTTACAACCGTAAAAGGCCCGGTAACAACTGGCTCAGTAGACATTCCCCAAAAATCTACAACAACAGTAGATGGTAAAATTGTGTCTGAAAAAATAGGAGACCCTACAAAGGTCGTAAGTATTACCCCGATGCCAAAGCAAAGCGCTGTTGACGCTTCAGGATCAGGAGAGTTACTTAGACCCAAATGGGTTTATCAAGGCAAAGGAAAGCCTAGTCTTGGAGATGAAATAAAGAAAGAGATTTCTATAAAAGTAGACGATGGTAGCGCTACCCAGGGTCAGTTCAATCAAGCATTAGAGGACGCAAGTAGAGCAGATGAAGAAGTAGAAAAAGAAAAAAAAGAAATAGTCACCCCTATTTCTGGGGATGGAAAAACTGTTAGCGGAGTAATGGGGGCTGGAGGAGCACCACCAGCTTCTTTTTTATCCACGGGAAATAAAGAAGAAATACAGAAAAAGATTACTGAAGACAACAAGAGGAACGCTAAACAAGATCCTAGTGCTGAAACATTAAATGCCGCAGCTAGTGCTGGAGCTGTAGAAAAGTTAGGCCTCCAAGATTACTATCCTACTGCCGCTAGAAATATAGCCGTAGGGACATTTACAGGTGAGGTTATAGGTAGCCAAACTATATATAGTGGTGCAGGAGGATTAGCGCCAATGGGTCTTTATGACGCAAGAAAAAGAGCCTTAGCAAAAGCAGCGACAGCAAAGCAAGCGGCAATAGATAAGTTTCTGACTCTAGAGGATACGGCAAAAGCCTACAATATGGAGTATAAAGATTACGCTTACGATCACTTATACGATATATTAGAGAAGCACGGATTTAATGTTTCTTCTGTAATGAGAGATAGAGATGCCGCGAAAGAAGTTTATAGGCTAAAAGACCTAGGGAAAGAGCTTAAATTCATAGAGGAAGAATCTAAAACTATTTTAACCACACTAGGGAAAGAAGAGAAGTATGTTCCTAAAGAAATAGCGGAAGCTGCTAAAAGAATCTTTTATGGCATGGAGGACAAGGATAAGGTTTTTAGCGGTAAAACAAATTTAGTTAAGGATATATCAGAGCTTAAGGCCTATAATTCTCTTACTAAAAAAGCAGAAGATTTAGCAAAAGTGCAAAAGCTTTCTGAGCAGGCTATGACGGATAATGAAATGGACAACTACAAGGCTAACGGAATCATGCCTGTCCCAAGTGAAAGAGGTAAGGAATTTGAAAAAGAAAGAGCGTCTTTCGTAAGAAGAATAGATAATGGAGATTTAGCGTGGGGTTCTGATGGTTACTATACTGGTGTTCTAAAATATTTCGGAGGAAATGTAGACCAGTTGTTTAGTTCATATACAGATGTGGCAAATTACAGTGACGATCAGTTGGACGCCGCTAAGAAGATATTCGTGAATATGGTTCCCTCAAGTGTTGAGCTTTCTATGCAAAGATATAGAACCGAAGAAATGAATCTATTGAACTATAGGCTCAGAAAAGAGGGTTTTGAATTTGATAAGTCTCAAGCTATAAAGAAAAACGATGGAGTAATACAACTAGAAGCAGACGCATTAACAACTGTATCACAGAATATTACTGATATGTGGGAGGAGGGAAAAGAAGGGATATATATGAGTGAGTTTGATGCAAGGAGGCTTATAAAATCTAGTATCAACTCCCTTGGTGGAGGGTTGGCTACCGAGGGTAGGGAGATATCAGGATCATCGAATTATGATGCTATATACAGCTCTTACTCTGTGCCCTCGGAGGAAAGAAGTGATGTAGATTTTAAAAACTTATCAACTACAGTGTCGATAGACGGAAAGCTACAGCCAATGACCATGGCCGAGATTATTGTTGTGGCTAAAAGTAATCCCAACATTAAAGTTAAGGTAGGGGATCAACTTCAGGCACTAACATCTACAGACATAGAAGCTATGAGTAATGTAAGTCAAGGGGGTAAAACAGGTTCAGATGCTGTTGGTTCATATAGAACAAATACCGTAAACAGTGCCCTTAGTTATGTAGATAACTCAGGGGTCATAAAGATGATAACACCTAAAAACTTAAGGCTTTATGCAGGCTCTGAAAAAAAGGTTCAGCTTAGAAATTTTACAGGGAATGTTACCATTAATAGGGTGGTAAAAGAAGAAACCTATGCTCTTGGGCAGGACGCGATGGTCGTAGGTGCAGGAAAAAGCGTGGAGACAGATAAGGAAAGAGCATATACCGTGCCTGGCGATTGGTCTACTCCGCAGGTTAAGGCAAGTACTGGAACAAATGAGGCTGATAATAAAATTCTTTTGAAACAACCTGGGATAAAGTATAACGCCTCAGCAAAAGTTGGATTTAGCACGTTCAATCAAGGTACAGAAAATACACTTGATCCAAATATATCTGAATAATATTAAAAATAAATAGAAATGGCTAAAGACTTTATGGATACCCAAACAGGGGGAACCTCAAATTACGAAAGCAATACAAGTATAAAACCTGAATTGGAAACAAAGCTTCCATCTGCATATGCTGCATCAAGTATTCAAAAGGCAAATTCAGAGCCTAAAGAGGCTAGTCCTGATTTAGCCATAAGCCAAGAGGGCAAGGAAGTTGAGGGCTTACAGCAGGAGTCTGCAATGGCTCCAATGATGCAAAACGCACCACCTGAAGGCTTACAGGTAGAAACACCTCAAGAGCAACCTGTAAATGTAGACCCAAATATACAAGGGCTAGAAGAAATAGTAAAAGAAGAGGGAATAGACCTATTTATAGATGAAGAGGACAAGGTGTTACCTGTAGATACGCCAAAGGTAGACGATAACGCTCCTCAATTTAATCAATCACCTACAGGGACTCAAGTGTTCCTTTCTCCATCGGAAGACAATCCTATAACAATTCCTGATGTTGATGAGGAGTCAGATTTAATGCCTGTAAATGAAATTGGACAACGTATAATAACGGATATAGATTTAAAAAAGGAAGAAGTAAAAGCATTTAATGAAGAAAATGAAAACAAAGATATAAAAACCAATATTGATGGTGGATTTATTTTTGAGCAAGATATAGATTCTCCATTTAATCACTTCGATACCATTGAGTCAATGGAAGGTGTTGCGCCAGAAAAAGGAAAGACTCCAGGTTACTATGAGATGCCTGGAGCAAGAAGAGGAAGATATCTGAGAGATTCTGAAGGTGATTGGTTTAAGATATATACCAATTCTAGAAACGGAAAGAGAATCAAGAGAAAGATGTTCGGATTAAGAGCTTCATCATTGGAAGATAATTCGGAGCTTATAGCTCCTATTGACTCAAACTTCAATGGCTTATGGGAGTTAGACAACCATCAGTATTTCAAAGGCAAGAGAGATGACAGTAACTTTGTTTTTTCTCAAGATCTTGCCGAGGCCAATGTTCAGAGATATAAAAGATTTAATTATTCCTCAGAAGATGTATCATTATTAAAATCTAGACTTTCAGGTATAAAGAAGAATAGAAGCATAGATTTAGAAGACCCTAAAAATCTAGCATCTATGCTTAAGCCTGATTGGGAGTATAGATATGGCGGGAAAAAATATATGAAAAGCAATGGTAAGTGGTTTTTCATAAGCAAAAATGGATCGCAAAATGAGGTCAAGTACGATGTTCCGGCTATAGAGGCGTATTCTAAACCCGTTTCTTCTCTAGGGGGTCTGTCTTCAGGATATGTAAGAAATAGGTTTAATGCATCTATGGACTTTATAAAAGACAAGGCTCAAGATTTTGAAAACAACTTTTCTGAAGCTGTATCTTCAGGGTCTAAATCGCTATTAGATTTTGCAGCTTGGGGAGCATCTAGAGATGGGAAAACCGTTTCAGACATAATGAAGCAAACTTTTGAAGGTTCTAAAAGCTTAGGCAAAGAAGGTTATGATGGAATGACTAGCAGAGAACTAATGAGAGCTCAGATAGAGGTGATTGATCACTTTGGGGTAATCGCTTCTTCAGAACTTGACAAGTACTCTAAACAATTCTCATTAAGTCCTGACTCTTGGTTTTCAGATAACCCTTATGAAAGAGAGGGGTATTTCAAAAATATTCAACCAGGATTAATGGACAAGGACTTGTCTCCAATGTCAGCGTCAGGTGATAAACAGGAGCTTGGGTTTAATCCTTACAAAATGATGTCTAGCACTTTAGCGGGTAGAAATCAATTAATGGCTTTAGGTTACTTAAGTACTCATAATGGTTTTCAAGAACCAAAATCTTCAGGTGTATATTCTATAGGAAACTTTTCTGCTACAAAAAACAGCTTAAATGAATGGAAAGATTCAGATGGAAAGCTTATAACTGATATTAAAACTATATCATCTTTAGAATCAGCGGGCTCATCTTTATCAAAAGAAAATATACTTAATTCGTTAAAAGATTTTTCAGGCGTAAGCTTTGGAGGGGACTATACGCGAAATAAAGATGGAAAACTAGAGTTTACTGGAGGTAAAGATGTTGATCTTTCTAGAGATACAGAGATAGGTAAAACGCTAAACGGTAATAGAAGGCTTATGGATTTTGTAATGTCTAGACCCTATATATCTGACTCAAGCACGGCTATAGGAAGATTTATAAGCCAAGAAAATGGAGGAAGCCTATCTGGAACTACAAAATTTATGGTGGGCGATAATGAGTTGATATCAATTAAAGAATCAGCAGATTTATCTCAAAAACTATCAAAAGCAGTAAGTGAGTATAATGGATTTTTATCTTCAGAAGAAAAACTAATTAATTTTTCAAGCAGAAACTTTTCCAACAAGACACAGCCATTTGATAAGGATCAAATATCTATGCTTGAAGAGACTCAAATGGAGGCATTTAGAACGATAAATAGCAAGAGATCAGACTCTGATTACTTTAGCAGGGTAGATGAGGTTTATAGCAGCGCTAAAAACACTATACAAAACATATATAATGCAAATAAGAAGCTAGAGGAGGTAGACGCTAGCGGTCAGACAGTTGATGGATATATGTTTAATAGAAAAAAAACCGTGTTATCAACAATGGCCAATACGGGAGATTCAGAGCAAATAGATGAAGCAATGAAGCTATGGGAGTTAAATTCAGGAATGACCTCATTAATCGTTTCAGGAGAACAAGACGGCAAGCTTGACATAAGTAAAGAAGGAAAAATAACATTTACGGATAGGGTTTCTGAAGAGGAAAAGGAATATATAAACTCAAAGCTATATGACTACCAAGAGAAAATAAATTCCTTTAAAAGAAGTTCTGCATCTCAAAACTTAAATCAAGTATCTGAAGTTAAATCAAACCTACAGAATATTCCTGTCGCTAGAGAAAGATTACTTTTTAGATTACAGAATTTAGATCCTGAGTCGCAAGAGTATTCTAAAACAGGAATAGCATTAGCAATACTAGATAGGCTAGAAGCGAAAAACAAGTCTAAAATAGAAGGTATAAAAATAACAACAGATGCGATTTTAAAGACTTCGGGGGAAAATCTAGTTCAAGAAACCTCAGATTACAAATGGATGAGTCAGCATTTAGCTAGCGTTCCAACTGGAGACAAGTTTTCCGCAAAGAATAAGTTTGACTTCTTGTTTGAATCTATAAACCTTAGAAGACTTGAGTTAGAATCACAATTAAACACAACATCCGCAGGCCTTTCATATGATAAGGTTAAAGATTTATTGAGCATTACAGGAGGCTTAACTGAAAAGGAAAAAGAGTATTACCAAACCATATTGACTGTTAGATCTATGGCTCCTCTTTATGCAAATAATAATTACGGCGTAGAAACAGATCAAGGAGCAGGGGAGAAGTTTTTTGAATCAATAGTAGGTTCTTATTATAAATTTTATTTTCCGAATACATATGTTAAAGGATCTCCTTTACTGACCGATTTAGTTCAGCCAAGAGAATACGCTAGAGAGATTTCAGGATTCATGGACGAAGCTGGAATCCCTACAACAGACTATAACAATGAAAGAGAGGCTATTGCATTAGAAAAATTCGGAAACAAAGAGATAGGAATAGAAGATCCTGAGTTTTGGGGAGACCAAGTAGGTAATGGATTTGCTTTCATGTCTGCTATCTTCCTTACTATGCAGGGTCTTAAGGGAGGGTACAAGGGTGTTAATGCTCTAAGCAAGCTAGGATCAGGGGTAGAGGCTACAGGAGTTGTAGAAAGAGTCGTTACTACAGCTAGTAATGCATATTCAGCAATAATGAAATCCAATCGTTTAACCAGGGCTTTTATTCACCCTATACAGTTTGGCGCTACATTTAAGGTCGGAGGACTTCCTTTCAATGAAGAGGTTCAGGAAAAAATGAGCTTTGAGTCGGGATTATTAGGTGGTATTTTTGCCAAAGGGTTGGTAGGTACAGGTAGTTACTTAAGCACTACTATAGGAAAAAATAAATATCTACAGCAGGTTTTTGGAAACAAATACGGACAAGTTGTTAAAATGCTAGTTGATAAGTCAAAAACACTTAGAAAGACATTTGGAGGGGAAAGCACCGCTACTATGTTTGGTTTGGGTATGGGCGAAACCACTAAGCAAGTTAGAGAAGAATTAACTTTAGCATGGCAGGGTAGCGATAAAGGCAACGCTGTATGGGACGTTATTAAAGAAAACTACGGGACATTCGATAAGGCGGCTCAGTTTGTGGTATCTAGCGTTATTATGGGGGCGTTCTTTCACATTGGAGCGAACTTCGGGAAGGCAAAAAGAGTGTATGACACGTTAACTCCTGAAATGAAAGCCAAAGTAGACGCCGTTAAGGCATCTATAGATCAAACATCGAAAGACGCTGTAGAGGCTTCTGAGAGGGTAATGGAGCAAGAAGTCGAAAGACATGCAACTTCAAAAGCTATAGACAAGGTAGAGGGGAGTAGAAAATCTAAAAAGGATGATATTAAAAACGAGGAAGGGGTATCAGGTGAAGAGCAAAAAGGGGAAAAACCTGTCGAAGAAACACCTGTCGAAGAAACAAGCAAAGAAGAGACTGGCGATGATAGAGTTCTTCAAGAGGAAAAAACCGAAGCTAAAGAAGACGTCAAAACGAAAGAAGAAGATGTAGCCCCTGAAGAAATAGATTCGGAAAGAATATCTCTTAGGCTTAACGAAGAAAAATCTCAAGACAAAGGAAGAGATGTGTATGATATTTACGACGATATAGGAAATAAAGTTGGAGAGGTGTCAACAGGGATGGAGGCTAATGGAGATGTTGTTGTTGAAGATATATCTATTAATGAGGGTAGTCAAAAAAAGGGATATGCAAAAGAAGCTGTAGAAGCCTTAAACAACTCAATGGAGAACAACGTGATGGTGGACAACATTAATCCAAACACTAAGGTTGTTGGGGAGTCTTTAGCAAAACAAGAAAACGCAAACGTTAATGAGTCAGGGATGACTGAGCTAGAAACGAACAAGCCTCCAGTTGAGGACACGGGAGGAATGAGTAGGTCTCAGAAAGCGGCAAACTCTGTAAGGCAGTTGAAAATAAACTTCGATACTAATGGTCAGACATTTGGATCTATGCTACCTTTTGACCAGGCATGGAACTTTGCAGTAGAGTCTGCTGCTAAGATAATTGAATTCGGAGGAACTGCGTCTAAGGCGTACTCTAGAGCGATTAATTCTTATAAAAATTCTAATTTCTATAAAAGCTTAAAAACTAAAAGCGAAAAAGAAATTGAAATGGGTAGATTCCAAGAGGCCCTTAAGCAAGAAGTGGGAGACGTTGGATTAAAAGATGCTCAGGAAAAAATACAAGAAAGTTATGATAAAATAGAAAAAGAAGCTAAAAAGGGAGATTATTACCAAGGGCTTAGGGGGAAAAACGGAAAACCAGATAGCGCTAGAAGAAAGAAGTTTATAGAAGATTTAAAAGAAGACTTTGACGCTAAGGTCTCCAGGAAGATTTCGGATAAACTAACTACTAAAGAAAAGAAAAAAATAGATGAAGCAAGAGAAGCTTCAACTAAAGAAGGTAGGTTTCAGTCTCAGTACGAAACAGCCCTCTCTGATGCGGTAGAGTCTTTAAAAGTTAAAAGCAGTAAGCAGATAGCATTAGCTGCCGCCAGGGCAAGAATAATGGCTTCTGATAAGTATCAAAAACTTAAGGAACAAGATCAGTTTAATGAAAACGTTAAGGAGCGTGCAATGAAGTCTGAGAAGTACAAGAATATGGAGCCTGAAAAGCAAGCCGAATATCTTGAGAGATTAATGGAAAAATCTAAATCTACAACAGGTGGAGCTAAATCTGATTCAGCGTCCAAGTATCTTGAGGACATGACTAAAAAAGCTGCAAAAAGCATAGGCACTAGAGCTGATTACGCTTCAAAGTTCATGGAAGAGGCAATAGTTAAAGCAGAAGAAAAATATAAAGAATCTGAATTCTACAAAGAAGCAACACCGGAAAGACAAGAGCAAATGCTTGAAGACTTTAGGTCTAACGCTAGAAGAATAATAGAGGAAAAGGTAGAGGGGTCAATGGATGTTGATGCTAGAAAAGAAATGGTTGAAAACCTAAAAAGCATTGATCCTGAAGTCGTTAAAAGGTCTCCAATAGAAAGAGGCAGAGGGCAAAGAACAATGAGAGAGGCAGGAATGTCAAAGGTAGAATACAAGGTGACTCTTAAGCAGATGATAGCAGATAAGGCTAAATACGCAAAAGAGGGAGCGAAATATATGCAAACTGTTAAGGATTCCGTAGCCGAATATGCAAGATTGAATATGCCTAAAGGCAAATACTCTAACACTGAATTAAGTTATGTTTTAAATCAAGTTAAAAAAGCAAAAACCTTAGAGGATATTGGAGGTGCATTTGAGAAAATAGATACTCTTATAGACAAAAAAATAGGTAAGCAGTTAGATACGTTAAGAAAAGACACGAAAAAGAAATACACAGGAAGGGGATTAGAAAAGCAATTCTTTAAAAAAGATAAAAATGGTAACAAATCTTTTAAAATTAAAGACATAAAGGTTAGAAAAGAAATTTCAGACTTTATAAAGAAGAATGTTACTGAGGGATCCATAGAAAACATGAATCTTTCAGAGTTGCAGGATCTTAATTCTACTATTTCAGAAATGATCAAAGACGGTAGGGCAGACTCTATTAAAAAAGAAAAAATTGTAGACGCAGCAAAAAGAAGGTTACAAGCATCAATTATTGAGGGGGCCAAATCAAGCTTTAAGGCTAGAGAAAAAGGAGTTTCTGATATGGAATCCCTTTACGATCATATGCTAGGGAATAATGCAAAAGGAAATTATGTTATTATTGATGGTCAACTATACAACAAAACAGCTTTTAGTGAGGTAATAAGATCAGTACAAAAAGACTTTGTAAAGACGGAGGAGTATAAAGCCATTGAAGGCAAAGAGGCTCAAGAACAAGCAAAAAAAGATTACATAATAGACAACCCTCCTTTTGACCTTGGATCATCCAGTGTTTCCGCATATAGACCCTTTGGAGAAAGAACTAGGCGCTCAGAAAGAATGGACAGACTGTCCAATAACAGGGCAGTAGCTGCTGTTAAAACACTAGGTATAAGCAGGGCTAAGTATCTATATTTTGACAACATGGACTTAGGGGGCCAAATGAACTACCTGGCTAGAGGAAACAAGCCTATGCTAGAGTTTATAGATAAATTCGTTAATGAGCCATTAAAGGATGCTATTGTGTTCTACGAAAAAGAGATTGGAGACCTAGGAGACTTACATGAATCGGCGCTTAAGGACATATTTGGAGACTCTGTTAGCAATACGCTTAATAAGGCTGGTAAAGTAATATACGGAAACGTTCCTAGGGCACCTAAAAGGCTAAAAGAAAGACCATCAGACCTAAGAAAAAATGGAGAAATTGACGGAGAAATAATAATAGACCCAAGCAAAGCAGAGGTAAAAGACATACAAGAGACTGAGCGTGGAAAAAGAAATAAAACAGCAACAAACGCTCAAATAGTAAACTCATACTTACTAGGTAAGAGCAGGATAAAAAAAATAGATGGAGTTGAAACAGAAACAAATAAGACTAGACAAAGGCTTATAGATCAAGAATATGATATAAAGTCTGTTGATGAATACATGAAGAGGCCTGAAAATAGCGATTTGATGAAATATGCAGATTGGCTAGAGAATTACTATAACACTAAGGCAAAAGAATCATTTAGTAAAATATTTGAAGACATAACTGATGGGGGAGAATTTACTATAGAGAACTATTACCCTCAAAAAGCAGATAGGGGTCTAACTTCTGAAAGTGATTTATTTTTAGAGGGGGAACTTCTAGGAGATAATGTTGATTTTAATGATTTATTGATATCTACAGAAGGACTTAGAGAGTCTTTTGTTAAAGAGAGAACAAACTCAGGAAAGTTATCTACAGAATTAGGGGCAGATGATGTTTTTAGAAACTACAATCGGTCTATGACTAGGTTAAAACACTTCAATGAACCAGCTAAAAACATGTCTACACTTGTAAATAACAAGAACATATCTTCTTTGATGGTTGCACAGGGCGGGAAAAGTGCCTTTAAAGACATGAAGGAGTCTTTTATGCAAGTTATTACAGGAAAAGTTAAAAATCCAGGAACAAGAGGGAATGTTGTTGGTAAGATTCAAGGGGCGACAACATTAATAGCTTTGGCTGGTAAATTAGCAAACTTACCTAAACAGTTTACTTCTTTTACTCACTTTTGGAAAGCAGGAATTAAATATGGAATACATTCAGATAATGCTTTTTTAGCGGGTATATCGCCAATAATAGGGAAGCATATAGCAAATCCATTTGGCCTTGTAAGTTTCTTTGAGGGAAGCCCTAGATACGGATTGGCTAAAAACACAACAGCAAAAGAAGACGCTACCTTTCTTACATCAATATTAAAAAGTCAGTTCATTAAACAAAGATACCGAGGTGGGGCCGAGCAGTTGTTAATTGACGTTGCTAGAATGCAGGAGGAAGGAGATATTTTTGGTACAAACCTTAAGAACTCTAGAAAAAATGTATCAAACACGGTAATGCTAGCTACTAGACTAGGGGACATGGCAGGGGTGCTACTAGGCCCTGGAGGGGGAATGTCATTTGCAACAAACCTTTTCCGAAAGTATAGAGGAGATGGATTAAGCGTTGAGGCTGCTACAGAAAAGGCGTATAGAAATTTTGTTATAGAAGCAAAGTCTACACAGCAAACATCGGAGATGTACTACAGGTCTAAATTCCAACAAGGAGAGGCTAGTAAATACATTGGGATGTTTAAGACGTCTCAGGGTTTAGCAGCTAAAAAAGTAGTAGGTGCTATAGAGCTAGTAAGGTCAGGAAAAGACTTAAGTAAAATGGAAAAAGCTTCAGCGATTAGCGATATGATTCACTATAGCTTATTTGCTAGTTTAGGATTTACAGCAACGGCAACAGGGGCGATTTGGCTTCTTACAGGAGATACTCCATTTGAGCTAGGTGGAGGAGATCCCGAATCAGAAAAAAGAGTAGAAGAAAATATTGAGAAACTATATGGCCCAGATGGGCTAAAAGATATAGAGGGCGAGGTTAGAAAAAGGATGGTCTATACGGCTGCAATGGACAATGTACAAGCCACGATGCAAGGGTACGGAGGCCCTGGATTTCTTATGGATTCTTACTTTAACTACCTTAGAGATAGAGAGTTGTTTAACAATAGCCCTGTATTTAAAACAATAATGAGTATGGTATCAGCCGCTGGAGAGATGACAAAAACAGCCTCTGAGCCAGGTTCTGAAACTGAAGATCAAAAAATCCTTAGAGGCAGATATGAGGCTCTAGGAAAGGAAATGCCCACAGAAGACCCTAGATCAATCCTCCTAGATGGAATTAACGCATTAGGAGTTAATAAAAATGCAGAGGCTTTAGCAGAGTTTTTTGATTTGCTTACTTCGGAAGAAGCAAGTTTAAAGGATTTAGTGTTCGCTATGAATGGATGGGAGAAAAACTTTATGAAAAACATTACAGAGTACAAGACAGATGACACTTTGTATAAAAGGATTTCTGGTGAACCAATAGGGGACATTAGACCTGAAAGTTTTAAAAAGAAGAGAAGAGAAGAAGAAACAGAAAAAAACGAAAAGATATCAGAGGAAAGAAAGTCTAAGATACCTTTGTCATCTAGCGAATCAGGTAAATTCAAGGTTGATAGATACATTCTTTCTAGTAGAGAAAAAAGAATTAAGGCATTTAAAGATGCGTATGAGTTAAACAAAGAGCAAATAGATGAATTTTATAGAAAAAACCCTACACTCAAAAGAGAACTCAAGGAAATAGTAGGTGATTAAAAAAAAGAAAGGATATAAATTTTTAAATTTGTAATAAGAAAATAAATAAATGGCAG
>TARA_R110001592_G_scaffold185187_3_pt1 | contig 13848 bp, 7 predicted proteins | sample TARA_R110001592 | Tara Oceans TARA_R110001592 (sample SAMEA4398387) | marine metagenome | biome: Polar Biome; feature: [SRF] surface water layer (ENVO:00010504); material: water (ENVO:00002006), including particulate matter (ENVO:01000060) such as... | depth 5 m
TGATGGTATAGGTGGAACAATACTTGATGGTGCAGGAGTAGGAGTTGCTGCAACCGGTGTAGGCGCAGCCGGTGTTGGGCTGGGGCCAGGAGTCGGTGAAGGAGCTGGAACTGGAGTAGCCGGTGTTGGAGCTGGAACTGGACTAGGTGAAGGAGAAGGATCTACATCTCCACAATTACTAGTACACGTTGCTCCAAGTGGGTTGGCTGATCCAGAGAGCGAAGTAACTAATACGCGTCCACCAAATTCAACACAGACTGTCTGTATATCTTCAGGCGTTAAAATTACACTTGTTTTTTCACCACCACAACAAGCAACAGTATAAGTACATTCTTCTCCTATTGCGTTAAAGGGACATATTAATTCATAGGTAGAACACGAAGCCATAAAATATATTTAAATACAAAAATACGAATTTAATTGCTATGGTTTTAAATTCTTAATCTCTTCTATATCCTGAGACCTGCATAGTAAATTTATCTTTTTGACCAGCGTTACAAGAAAGGTGCAATACGGAGCTATCCCAAAGTAAACCATCCCCGGCTTTCCAATCTACAGAAGTGGTCCACTTCTTTTTATTATGGATGTCTTGGTATTGTATCATGTGACCAATCTTCCAGTCTTCTAAATATAAGTTAAGTCTAACTTTAGATCTTTTATCGTCAGGATAAAGTTTTTTAAATTTAAAAAAAGTATCTCTATGAAGGGTAACAACATTGCCAGGAGGCTGCATAATAGTAGATACGGTTTTAATATCCATATCTAATTGATCTTCCCAGCCATCAAAGATAGGGTCTTCAATATCATACCACAACTGTTGTATTACAGTATTGTTTTTATCGTAAGAATACCCATCACCATATTCATTATATAAATCATTTTGTTCTTCTCTTTGATAAGAGATACAAGAACCTTTATGATAATTATAGTCTTGCTTTTCTGAAAGAAAGTGTGTGTAATCAAAATCTAATTTTACTTTTTCTAATATCATGGTTTAATTTTTACATAAAGTTAATAATTTTTTAGACTTATATTTCCATGTTCATCAATATTGCCTACTGTATTTTTAAATAAATTCATTTGAGGATCCATTCCGTGCTTGTCTGGCCATTCAAAAACTTGGTTGTGACTTAATAATGCAGCACTCTGAGAAAACGCAGAGTATGCAGGAATCAAAACTGCAGCATTTAACATTAACATAAAACTGTCATAAGTAGATAATTTATTTTCAATTACTATAGAAGGATAAGCTTTTATAATCTTTTCCCAATCTACACTTAGCAATGGCCATTCTCCATTATCATTTTTATCAAGCCAAGGTTGATGCCACATACTGTATTGTTTTAAATCTTTTTTTATTGGCATATAAGTCGTGTCATAATCGGGAGCATCAGTTAGTAGAATAACTCTAGGATTAAAAATTTTTAGTTGTGCACAAATAAAATCTATTTGATTTAATATGTGTACATAAACATCTTCATCTGTGTGCCTAGGGTTTAATTTAACCGCATTACCCCTCCTCATGTGAATAACTATATTTTTGTTTTGCTTTGCGTAATGTTTATTAAACACGGGTGCGTTAAGTAAAAAATCACAATGATCAGCAAATCCTGGCGCTGCTGCACCCTGTCCAACTAAGTTTGTAAGCTCCCATTCAAAAGAATTAAAATCTATTTCTTTCCAGGGGTTATATAATATATGATTAAACTTATATAAAATCTCGTAATAAATTTTTTCATTCTCTGCATTGTCACTAGGGTGAATTAAAAACCAACTGAAGGGTTTGTCTTTAAATAACATTTTATGTTGGTATGCATAAGACATTGCGTAAATTTTTTTCCACAACATTGCACCTATACCATCTGTAGTTTGAAACTCCTCTACTATCTTTATCATAATATTACTAGTTCATCTAACCCTGTATTGTTTAACATCCACATTGCATCTTCATAATTATTTAATATTGGTTTACCCTGAACATTAAAAGATGTATTTAATAATATAGGTTGTACCCCATTGCTTTCCATCACAGTTAAAACTTTATACAAGTATGGATTAGAATCAGATGTAATTGTTTGAAGTCTAGCTGTGTTATCAGCATGTACTATAGAGTCAATGGTGTCATTTTTAAATACTACTTTAGCATTGTGAGACATCCAAAGATTTGTTACGTTTGATTGAAACCATTTAGTTTTATCTTCCTCTTTACATAAAGGAGAAAAAGGTCTAAAAGATTCTCTGTATTTTATAGTATTGTTTAACCTATCTTTCATTCCTTTAGAAGGCAAACAAAGTATAGATCTATTTCCTAAAGCTCTAGCTCCATACTCACTGTTACCCTGCACTAAACCTATAATATTTTTATCAATTATTTTTAAAGCAAACTCTTCAGGAGTCAAACTATTATGTTTGTTTCCAGTCCAAGGTAAACCTATATACATGCTATTAATTTTTTCTTTTGGTTTAATTATTTCTAATAAACATCCTAATGCTAAACCTCTATCGTCAGGATTAGGAGAGACAAATGCGTCATGTCTAGCGTTGTTTATAATATTCATAGCACCACCCCCACAGAATATTAAAGGCAAATCTTTTTTATAACCTTTTATAATATCATTAAATATAGATTCAAAAACAAACTGAGATGTAGCTGCAATATCCTCTGGCTTCCCCTGTATATTTAACGACTGATATCTTTCGTGTGCTACATTAACATTGTCTACGCTTTGCCCTAAATAATAACTATAAAACTTAGATACTAAACTATAGTCAATCTTTCCTAAACCAGCTAATCCCATAATCTTTCCAGCATATACTAAATTTCCCCACCACCAGTTATCTTCTGTTTTAATAGGCTCTAAGTAATGAGCAACAGCTGCATAAGAGACGCATAAATCAACACCTATATTAGACAATAACTTAGGAGGGTTTCCTTTGCTAGCCTCAAATATTTTAAAAAAACCTTCTTCACTTCCTCCATCAAAACTTACAACTAAAGCTTTGTCATAGTCAGATTGATATAAACCATTTGCACAATGAGCAGTATGATGAGGTATATACCTATAATCATCTGCTTCCACAAGTTGATGAAGATTATTATCACTGGTGTATCCAACCACAGAATATTTATCTACATTGTATTTGTTTTTTAAATACAGAATAATTTCTTTGAATGTATTTTCAGGATTATCAATAGGGAAATGAAAAGCAAAAGCAGCATTTTTTATACCAACCCATCGTTCAAGTTCGATTACCTCTTTTACTTTGTTATCTACCGCAATGCCAATAGCAGAATTATGGCTACCAAATATACCTAATTTAAAATCCATTTTTTTTTGGCTTTGTCATATATTTCCCTAGGCTGATATTTAAATACACGCCTTCGGTATACGGTAATTCCATCTGGAGATTCAAATATATATTCTATGTTTTCTTTTTTAATATTCATCTACATAACAATTTTCCCAGCTATAATTTTCCGTACCACTAAATTTGTAGTTTAATAAATTTTTACTGCAATCTTTTTTACCTTCGTAATACCTAATAATATTTATATAATCAGTAAATGTAGAGTATCTGCTTCCATAAAACAAATCAGCATTTGCACACATTAAAGTGTCATAAGCTATTGATGAAACCATGTCTGTGTTTTTAAAATCTGTTAAATAATAACACTCATATCCATTTAAACACTCAAATAATTTTCTATTATTTTCATCTGTAGCTATGTAGAGTGGTTTGTCTGGAGTTAAATACTTATCTATCATATCTCGTAAATTTGTAAATAAACTAACCGTGCTGTCTGGTCTTGTCTGATTGAAATCTCCGCTTCGTATATGCACAGCATTATATGATTGTGAAATAAATTGTTCATTATACTTTGAGTTTAATTTTAATCCGTTTCTTAACTTATATTTTATAATCTCTTTGTCTTTATCTTTTATTCCTCCTATCAAATGATACCAATGCCCAAACATGTTTCTAGGAAAATGTATAAATTTATCCGAATGGTTTAAATAGTATACATTTAAAGGCTTACTATAAGTGTCTCCATTAACACCCCAATTAGGATGATTAGTTTCTGGTAAACATTTAATATCATTACAGATACCATCAAAATATTGAATATCTGATTCATATTTTTTATATTCAGGAACATCATAATAATCTACACAATCAAAATATTTATAGAATAGTTCTTTATTAAATAAATCCCAGAAATTAAAAAAAGATTTTTTTTGATCGTGCTCACTTAAGAATAAACAATAAATTCTATGAGGTATAATTAATTTTCTTTTTGTTATAACTGAAATAGCTGCTGCCATTTCATAAGTCATCCTTATATTATTTAACCCACCCCACCATGCATCGAACGAGATATACTTATCCTGCATAAGACCAGTCCTTCAACTTGTAATGAACATAAAAGTTTCTAAAATAAGTTCCACCAAAAGACTCAAGTCTTGCATGCTCGCATTTAGCTGATTCATATAAAATTATATCTCCAGGTTGAGCATAAATTTTATACCACTCCCCATCATGTCCCTGTACATCTAAAGGCCAATCTTCTGATTCAGGTTTGTTTGAACACCCGCATGCTAGATTTTTATCTACTATAATTATAGAGCTAATGTGGTGGGTAGCTATTCTATCTACGTGGGCGGTTAAAGTTGCTCCTTTCAAATAAGATCTAATGCCATATATAAATGAAGGGTCTAAATTTTCACCACTCCACTCTTCATGCATTGACTGTAACTCTGAATGAATGTAAGACCTTATTGCTGGTATAGCGTCAAAAGAAAGTATTTCGCTTCCCCCACCTTTTATTATATCTTCTTTTCCTTCAAACTTTTCTTCTTGGATTTTATCTTTTAATAAATAATAAGAATCATTAATTATATTCCATACATTATCAGGACACTTTTTTATTGCAAAACCATTTTCGGTAAATGTTGGAAAATCATTAACATTAGTAAACGTCTTATTAGATGTAATTACAGGTTTGTCTATTACATCTTTAGCAGATGCTTTAACAATATAAGATTCTCTTTTAACAGGTTCTGTTTTTTCTTCAATTTTAGTTTCTTTATATAAACTTTCATCGCCAGCTCCGTCCCAATTTTTTTCTCTCCACCAAGAAGTTACTATATATTTTTTTCCTTTTTCTATAGAAACACCTTCATGTAAATATTGATTTTGATATTCTCCGTCTTTTATATTTTCCCACCATAACCCTTTACCTGTTTCCGGTTCAACTGTTTTATTTAAATTAGGAAAATTAGTTCCGCCTCCAACAAAACCATCATTAAGATAAATCATAAAAGTTTGAGTTCTATTGCCTGAAGATTTACAATGCATATCGTATGCAGCCCCAGTAAAAAAATCATTGTGTGGTTTAAAATATTGCCCTTCCTCATAAAGCTGACCTTGTAGAGCTTCTCCCTTAGTTATGTCTAGCTTTAAATAATCAGCTATTTTTTTATGTACACTTGCAACTAAAGAGTTGTTCATGTCTAAATTTGATGTGCTAGATGTTCGGTGGTCGGTTACGTCAGTTCGATCGGTGCCACCAACTACTACAGATGAACGAGTGTGATTTTCATTAATCATATTGATTAATTCATTACATTCTTCAACTGTTAAAAAGTTGTTTATTTCCTCCATTTGATTTGATTTAATTTTATTAAAGGTAGAAATAATAATTTATTAATCAAATATTTATGGACATCCTGTACAGACTCCACCCCATGCTGATCCTGTCCAAAATCTTACATTACCTCCGTCGGATACAAACACTGCAGATGGATACACAAAGCTACATGTATTGTTTTCTCCGTAATAAACTGTAGATGTGCATAGATTAGTGGTGTCAAAAAATCCAGTAATAGTTCTTGGTTCTAGACAAGCGTTAATTCCAGAAGAAGTATTTTGAGTTACAGTAATACCATTACAAGACACTGAAGGTGCAGGCGCTGGCGCTACTGGCACAGGTATAGGCGCTGGTGCAGGCGCTGGAACCGGTATAGGTGTTGGAATAGGTGCAGGCGCTGGAACCGGTATAGGTGTTGGTGCTGCTGGTGCCGGAGCCGGACTAGGTGCAACTGGAGCCGGTGTAGGTATAGGAGTAACTGGAGCAGGAGTTGGCGCTGTTGGAGAAGGCGGTGTACAAGCTCCACAACTATTGTCTACTGAAATAGTTGTAACACTACAGTCAAACACAGTGTTAATTGCTATAATTTCCCAACATTTAGCTCCTGTAAAGCCTGCTCCACAAGACCCTCCTCCACCTCCACTAATCTTAAGTGCTACACCTATTGCAGAAGAACCATAGGTTCCTGATAATTTTACATAAGCTGTAGAACTTGCATCATTACAATCTCTAATTTGAACATTTGTAGTAGGCGCTGCAGCAGGTGCCGGCGTTGGCGCAGGACTTGGAGCAGTACAACTCACTTTAGCTTGAACAACTCCTAATGTTGTAATTAATAATTTATAATCTGGGGTTGCTTGACCCAAGACATCTGAAACTCCAAACCATTCAAGTCCTCCGTCAAATACTGTTGATTTAGAAGAATTAGCATACATGATATCGTTTACTTGTATTGCGTTTACATTTGCTGCATTTGTAAATATATAATTACTTGTAGCAAAATTACAAGCAGTTGATTCAATGTAACCGTTAGTAGGTGTAGCGTTTACAAACATTGTAGGATTTTCACAATCAAAACAATTGTTATGTGTTGTCAGCCCCACAATAGAAACTCCAGATGTGCTAGATGTAGTTTGCGGACTAGAAAAACATAAATCATTACCACCTACATTATATTCAATTACTGTTGGGATAGATGTTCCAAAAGGTATTTCAAATACCTGAGTGCTGCTTGTTTGACATTCTGTGTATTCTTTATATGTAGGAGGTTCACAATCAACACATCCTCCTGGATAATGAGCAGCTATTGTAACATCACAATCAAAAGTTGAAGATGAAGGGTTTAACACATACCAACATCTAGTTCCATCAAAATTAGGCGTGTACACACCGCTACAATCAGTGCTTGTAAATTTAAAAGCTTGATTTGTTGTGTATCCGTTTGTTCCCGTTATTCTTACTTTTCTAATTGGCGTAGTTGTTCCACATTCTGCTACTTCTATTAATTGAGAAATTACTGCAGGTGCAGGTGCAGGTGCAGGTCCTGGACCTGGACATCCTGTTTGCGCTGAAACCAATTGAATATTAGAACAAGGAGATCCTTGATCTGTTGCAACACCAGGTGTATTATTGTAGTAATAAAAAGTTCCTGCACTTCCGTCAATAAATCTTTGTTGATTTTGAGGTTGTGTTGCTGACTCAAAATAACATCCAGGACTAGAATCACACGCTATTAAGAAATAGAATAATGGCGCTGCTGGCGCTGGAACTGGTATAACTGCTGGAACTGGCACTATTGGGGCAGGCACCGGTATAACAGTTGGTGCGGGTGCGGGTGCAGGCACAACTGGCGCAGGTGCTGGAACTGGCACAACTGGCGCAGGTGCTGGAACTGGTGACGGACTTGGCGCAGCCGGACTTGGTGCTGGAACTGGCGATACTGAAGGCGCAGGTGCAGGTATTGGCGTAGGCACTACAGGCGCAGGCGTTGGTGTAAGTGAGGCTGTATAATCGTAAATTAAATATAAATTAGTTTCATTCCCTACAGGCATAGTAAAGTTTGCAGTATATGTGTTAGGTGCAGCTGCACTATTTGTTCCAATAACTGTTGCTGCTGCTAGTAAATTTGTAATATCTGTAATATTATTAGCATAAGTAGTATTAGTGCTTAAAAATGCAAACGCATCCGCAGCAACATCAAAAACAAAATCATCAAAATTAATTTTATTAGAATATAAAGTTACGGTAGCCCCATCTGGAGGTATCATAAGCGACCCTTGACCACCAGTTAAAACTTGATATTGTGTAATAACAAATGATGTTGTGCTTGTTCCAAAAGTTACTAAATCAGATTGGATAGGCGAGGTTGTTGTGTTATCCGTCCAGCTAAATTCATTATGAATAAATTGTCCAGCATCCGTTGGGTTTGTTACACAAACACTGTATACATTTATAACATTTTCTGCAGGACAACTTACGTTAATCTCTATAGTATCATTTTGTGTAGAGTCTTGAGAAACAATAACCGTAGCTTGTGTTTGTGCTGGTGATTGTTTTGGAAAAGTAAAAGTTCCTGATTGAAAAACTAATCCACTTGTATAAGTAACACCATCATATATTACTTGAATCGTATATTTAGTTTGCGACACACTTCCCTCTGTAATTATTTGGTCTCCACTTTCAGTAGTCATTAAAACATTAGTCTCTGAAACCACGTCTTCTTCTCCTTCTTGTGGAATTGTATAAGTTACAGTAACAGTTCCTAACTGTTGAGTAACATCTACACAATAAATAAAGTCTGTGTTTGCAAGTACCGTTATGTTCTTACTAACACCACAAGCTAAACATAAAGGCACTTCGGGTTTTAAAATAGTATTAGATGTTAATACATACTCATTCATGTAAGGATCGAATCCTCCTAGTTTTTGAGTAGTAAAAGAAACGGTAAATAAATCTCTAAACCAACTTCTCATTCCTGTTTGAGAAATAATTATTAATTGTTCATTTTTAAATGAACTACCTTTTAATTGTATTACAGCGTTTCTTTTTGCATCTGTAAAATATTTGTTTTCTCCCCAAGCAGCAAAACTTTCAGGATGATTACTGATACCAAAATTTTCAATTCTTGCAACTTGCTGTCCTAAAACAGTTGGTACAGATGTAAGTTGTCCACCGCCAGAAGCATCTGTTAGAATATCTTTACCAGCTAAAACATAAGATATTTTATCTTCTTGCAGGGTAAGTATGTCAGTTTTTCTTGCAAATAATATTTCAACATCACCATAAGATTCTTCAAGAGCTTTAAAATTTAATAATCCTAAATTAAATTCATTTAATTTGTTTACGTTACTCTCGTCATTATATACTCCACTATATGTTAAATCTGCAAATCTTATCGCTTCTTTATACTCTACGTTAGATGTGGTAAAAATTCTATTTCCAAGGTTCATAGTTTTACCAACTAAAGAGTCTCTTATTTTAAAACTTTCTATACCATTTCCAAAAGCATAACAATTAAAAAATCCTGTATTTACTAAACCTGAAACGTTGTTTTCTATATCTTGATTTATTAAATTACCCGCATGATTTCCTAGTGTATCTATGCCAAAAGAAAAATCATTTTCATACCACACATCAGGTAAAGATTCATCAGGCTCTGTTTCAAAAGCTATAAATGTGTCTCTTCTAAAAACAACAAAACTTACTTGAGCAAAAGAAGCTCCGTCTTCATTAAGAAATCTACAAGCTGCTGTTCCACTAACTAATATTGAGTATGTATTATCATTGGTATTTTGATACCACCTGTAATAATTGTTTTCAAGCACATCAGATTTAGTAGTAGGGCTATTAGATTCACCGCCAAAAATTGTAAATACCTGTGTTCTAGTTGCGTCGTTTAATGCATTTCCGCTCTGTTGAGGGTTTCCAGCACCAGTAACTAGTCCGTCAATAACAATGTTCCCTACTGGGTCAGCTGGAGTTCCTGAAAAAGTAGTAGCATTGTTTTCTATAATGTATTTAGCATTACTATCTAAAAACCATTGATACATATCTGTATATGTATCGTCAGCAATAAAAGTTTGCTCTAATATACTTGTTCTTTCTTCACATAAATTTCCTGTACCATTACGAGTTTGTTCTATTTTCATTACAATCCTCGAACCTATAGGTACATTATAAGTTGTATTTACTGATCCTTCAGTTGTATAAAAAGGATAATAAACAACAGGATGATCGTTTTCAATAAAACACGAAGCTCTAAATAAACCTAAATCAATAACATCGTTTTCTTCTTCTTGCGTATCAAAATCTCTAGCGTTCATTTTCATATACGTACCTCCTGGAACTGGACTCCCGCTAGCAGGGGTAATAAAATCCGCAACTTGTGTTTGTTTTTCTAAAACAGTTGCGTATCTACATGATTGCAAAGCACCACCTGCATCTCTTTTAATAATAAGCCTATCTCCTTCTTGAACTTTGGATGCATTTTCTCCTTCTAATAATAAAAAACTATTTTGAGAGTTAGGATCCTCAAAGAAAATACTTGAATATATAGTATTATAATTTTCTCTATCTGGTTTTATACAAAACTTATATCTTGTCGCCCAGCTTGGCGCTCTTTGTTCTGGGGGAATAGTTACATTAATTTGGTTTTTAGATGTAGAAGCTGAACATGGAATGTTTACAGTGTTGTTTGTGCTTACCAAAGCAGTCGACGCTCTGTTAAATTCATCCATATAAATAATACCTACTTCATATCCTCTATTACTATGTAAACTAGAAGTGTTTGCCACTTCTTGTATTGAACAATCAGCAGAAGTTATTTTATAATACTGAATAATTAAATCTGTCCCAGTTCCTGTTTCTTCGTACTGAGCACACATTAAGGCAAAACTTAAAACATTACCTGTGCTCCCTGATAAAAAAATAGCTTCTCCTTTATTAGGAGATGCAAGAGTAGCGTTAGTAATTCCAGTTTGGTTTATATCATATTGTGGTGCAGCACTTCCTAATTGTGCTAACAAAGCATTATTAAACACGTCTGTAAATGTTATCCCTGTACCGGCTTGGGCATTAACAACTGTTTGTATTGTGCCATTAACACCTCCTGTACCTACTTGATCTTTAAAATCTTGATTTGCAATTAATTCTAGAATAGGTGTAGATGTATTGTTGTAATCTCTAGTTAATGTATAAGACCATGATATTGTTGTTGGACCTTGACTTGTGTTTGGTAAAACAGCGGAACCTATAGCAAAAGAAGACTCTAACTCAAAAGTAAAACTAAAGTTTAATACTGAACCTTCAAGCATTTTATCTGTATTTCCAGTAAAATTTATATCTAACCTATTAGCAGTACTAGTGTATGAATTTCCAAATGCAGTATAGCTTTGTTGAAAAAAAGTTGAGGTTAAAGACGATAAAGAAATAGGAGTGCTTTGTAGTAAAGCGCTATAACTTAAATCAACTGGAGAATTATATATAGTTGTTAAATCATATCCTTCGACATAATTACCATACACTAATCTATTTTCCATTAAAGTTTGTGCTTTAGCAAACCTTGGCACATTATCATATAATCTTAATATTTCATATTCTGGTAAAACAGTAAATATTTTACTATTAGTAAAGGTGAAAGTGTAATTAGTATTGTTTAATAACCCAGCATTTGTCTTATCAATCCTTTCAATAATTTTAATTGTGGGATCAGTAGCTTCTTTGAACAATAAATCAATACCTGTAACTAAAGCTCCACCAGAATTATACACAATATTAACTCCGTTGAATTTATTAATCATTCCTTCATTAAGAAAACTGTTTGAAGAAAACTCAAATGCATTTGGAGCATAAGCTGGTTCAGAAAACTGAGAAGTAGCTGAATATTCATCATTAGCATATTTGTATCTATATGCAAAACAAATAAAATTGTCTTCCATAAAGGCGTCTTCTAATGATGTTTTAATTAAAGTAATAACTGGAGAAGAAATAGGTGGTTTTTTAATAACCATTATTTCTTCTGCTGTAAATTGATCTATGTTTGCAACAGGGTCAGGATAATTATTATTAATGTTTATAACCCTAGGAGGGTTTGTGTTGTCAGTAAAAAACAATAAGTTATCTACCTTATTAACTCCTGTAATTAAAAAATTAGGATCAAAATTTAAAGTTGTACTAGAACCTGTACCGTTATCTATACTTACTACATGATAGATTAAAGCTCCTGTAATTACATGATATGATAATATTAAATCTAAAAATCCTGTAGAACCAATACTAAAAGCTGGGTCATGTACAAACCAATATATAGTTTCATTAGCTCCATCTTCAAAAGCACCTATACATCTAGCAGAAGAACTAAGTTTTGTTCCATTAATATACTGTAAAGATGTAACCTGAACATTACCTTTAGAATTCTCTACAGCACCTATTTCAGAATCCTCAGTAGATCCTAGTCTTACATTCAAAGCATCAACATACTCTCCGTTAGGTATAAGCCTTTCGTCAAGGCTTTTATTCATTCGGCCTGCTACAAAATTTCTTTGAATGTTTGCCATTTTATTTTATCCACTTATCCTCACCTCTCATGTTCATAAGCAATCTACTTGGGTGAATGTTACTTAATCTGATTTTTGCATTTCTTAATAAAGCTTGTTTGTTTTTTTTTGCTCTATTGACAATATACTCTTGAACTCCAAATTTACTGTTTAATATAGCATACTGAATGTATGCATACACATAATCTTCAAATAATTTATTAACTTGAATTTCTAAATTGTTTCCATTTTCCATACCATCAGATATATATTGCAACACACAATCTCTGTTTGCCATTGTAGAATCAAAATTAATAACACCAGCTTTTTTATCAATAGTAAACGTAGGGTTTATGTTAGCTGTTTCTGTGTTTAAACCATACCTAGCTCCAATTTGAGAGTTATAAACATCACCATCACAATCAATACAATTACCGTTTTCGTCCAGTGCATTATTTTGATTTAAATAAATACTATTTAAAGATCCATTTTTTCTAGTGGTGTCTAAATCAGATTGCACAACTGTAGCATTATTACTTCCATCATAAGTAAAAGTTGCTGTTGCAGATTGAATATAAGCTACCGCCGATTGCACCTGTATGTTTTCAGTTAATTCTCTTAAAGTGTTTCCATGAAACATATATAGTTTTACCCAGTTAACATAATCTGACGGCAATACAAATCTTAAATCATCATAAACTTTAAGTTCTAAAGATTTAATTTCTTTAAAAGCATCATAGTTTAATTCTTGTATAGCTCTTTTAGCGTGAAATAATATTTTATATCTATTTTCATTGTTAACTAAAGAATGATTCCCATCATACATTAATAAAAAATTTGTAATAATGTCAGCTAAAGAAACGTATTGATACGATCCCCAATTAGCATCTGTCGGGTTTACACCATCATTGGTGTAATATTTTTGTTGATTTATATAGCTCATAATTAATCTTCTTTACTTTGAGTTTGTTCTTCAAATTGTCCAAAAGCTACAACATCAGCTTCTCTTATAGAAACTCCTGCATATTGTAATATTTTAGAAACTAAATCGTTTGCGTCATCAATAGGTAATTCAAAGTCTTGATAATCCGCTTGTGTCTGATCAAACATAGGTTCTCCATTATACAAAGTAATGTATGTCCATTTTGGATCTTTAGGATATCTTATGTAAATAGCTTCTATATCATTAGCTCCATTAAATGTAGCGGGAAATACACTAATTAAATCTGCTTGCTGTGTATATGCTGGATATTGATTTGATGGTCCAGTTAACAAAGAAGTATTTAATAGTTTTATTTTAGTATTACTTACTTTTTCTGCCTCCCCCTGGTATATGCCTCCTGAACTACATAAAACATTAGTTAATAAATAATAATCATTACCAGTAGTTATTGTAGATGGTAAAAAATAAGTATTGTTATTGTTTTGTGTTAATTGATTAGTTACAGAAAATGTGTCTATTACCTCTTCATACCCAAGTTTTATATCTGCATAGCCTGTCCCTGAAACCCTTGCATTCTCTTCGTTAATTTGCTGATTGTAGTTTATAAAATATTCGTCAAAAATATCTAACTGAGCCTGTTTAGCAAACAAATTAAAATCACTAGGAGATATATACCCATAGTTATTCTTATTGATAATTGCAAGCACAGTATTTCTTACTGA
>TARA_R110001592_G_scaffold358357_2_pt1 | contig 13848 bp, 16 predicted proteins | sample TARA_R110001592 | Tara Oceans TARA_R110001592 (sample SAMEA4398387) | marine metagenome | biome: Polar Biome; feature: [SRF] surface water layer (ENVO:00010504); material: water (ENVO:00002006), including particulate matter (ENVO:01000060) such as... | depth 5 m
GGTGGCCGGGAAAAATTCAGGCAGGAACCGAAACTGATGTGCCTGCGATCAGCCTGGATGTCATGCCGACCCTGCTGGGAATCGCACACATCGATATGCCGAAAGAACGTCCGCTGGATGGCGTCGATCTCTCCCCGGTATTGTTCGAACAGAAACCACTGTCCGAGCGTCCGCTGTTCTGGGCTTCCTTGTCGAATAACGGCAGTCGTTCTGAAGCCATGCGCGCAGGACCGTGGAAACTGGTGGTGCAGCATCCCCGCGCGAAGCCGGGCACATTTGAAAATGAGAAGGTCGAACTCTATCGTCTGGATCAGGACCCCGGAGAAGCAAACAACCTCAGCAAAGCTGAACCGCAGCGCGCCTCCCGTATGCTGAAACAGCTGAAAGACTGGTACCAGGACACACAGAACACAGCCACATCCCAACCAGGGGGCTGGTTGAAACAGGGGAGTTAATATCTCAGCCTTACATTTCTTCATTTCTTGCATATCCGTGATACTCTCTGACATTCCTTGAGTTTCGGTTTCATTCATACTGGTCAGATTCGACTTGACTCCAGCGCACCGCTGCCGAGGATAAGCGACAAAGTGAGTCGCGCGCGTGACCAGTTTACAGTGCACCGAAACACGCGACATTGATTCTTGATCATCACCATAAATGAGCCTGTTTTTTCCAGATCTTCACTGACTGTAACCACACTAATTCCTGATGTATGCCTGCGGGTCGCCGCACATCGCAGCCTTTCATCACAGCACCACCCCTGCTCACACCTGCATCGGACTACTGTCAACAAACATCGCCACCCGATTCTATTCATCTCCCTTGACCTCCCTGCGCCTCTGCATAAGATTTTACTTCGTGCAATGAAAACAGGCTGCTCCTGGTCTCAGAGATCACACATGACTCATCAGAGAATAAATTATCGAAACCGTCCATTACTCTAACTGGTTCTCCATTCAGAAATGCCACTATTGATTTCGTGTTTTTTCGTACTTTTCGTGGTAGCAACAAACATTTTCACCGTGTGCCTGCTGTCGACTGGTCCGACCGTAACTGCTCTTCCAGGCACAATACACATTTCATTTTATCCCAAGATCGACATTCAACTGCAGATGAAAAAATGGAACCAATCCTGTCAAAATCACACAAAACTGGGATTGCACTGTTTATCGTAAAACGATAAAAGTTCGCCGTCTTACATTAAAACCCTTTGGAAAGGATTCCTGAGATGGCTCGAAAAGATCGTACCAGTGTCATTTGCCGCGTTCTGTATTATCTGTGTGCACTATCCCTCTGTGTGCTTCCCGCATTTTTAGTCTGGGTCTGGCTGTATGCCGACCTGATTGCCATGCAGAACGGAATCATCCCGGTAAAGGCCATTCCGCTTCCGGTCCCGGTTTCTTCGAGAGTCGGCATGGTCCTGGTGACGGCCCTGTTACTGGCACCCACCTACTGGGGCCTGTTTGCCTTGCGTCGTTTTCTTAAAGCCTGCTGTGCCGAAGATTACCTGGGCACGCAGAACAGTCGCCTGCTCAAACGCTTTGCCCTGGGACTGATGGGTACCGCTTTTCTCTCTCCTGTCTGTGGCGCTGTTCTGAGCGTCTTATTGACCATGCATAATCCACCCGGACAGAAAATGCTGGCAATCAACATCAGTTCGAATCAGATCGTCCTGGCCGCAGTCGGAGCTCTGATCTTTCTGCTGGCGAATCTGCTGAAGCGAGCCAGTCTGATCGCGGAAGAACATGCCCAGATTGTTTAACCGCTGGTCTGATCTGTGACATTCAGTTATAGTGGAATGAGAGAATGGTACTGCTTCGGAAAGCTAATCAAGATATCATGCAAATTTATATTACCCTGGATGTAATGCTGGCGAAGCGTAAAGTGACTTCCCGCGATCTCGCGAAGCACGTGGGAATCACCGAACAGAACCTGTCCCTGTTAAAATCGGGAAAGGTCAAAGGGATTCGCTTTGCGACGCTGGAAAAAATCTGTGAGTTCCTGGAATGCCAGCCAGGCGATATCCTGCAGTATTCAGCAGCAGAAGAAGAACAACAATCAACAGGCCAGGCAGCCTGAGCAGGAGAGAGACTCGTGAAAGTGCACGGCGTGCTGGAAACAGCCATTTATGTTGATGATCTGCAGGTCGCCATCGACTTTTATCAGCGGCTGTTCGAATTTGAAATCATGGCAGAAGACCAGCGGTTTTGTGCCATGAACGCCGGCGACCGCAGTGTGTTCCTGATCTTTAAACGGGGCGCCACCCACACCGCCGCCCATCTGGAAGGGGGCGTGATACCACCGCACGACGGGGACGGCCCCGTGCATTTCGCCTTCGCGATCGAGCCGGCTGATTTTAAAAAATGGGAAGCCCGCTTGGTAGCCGACGGCGTCGAAATCGAAAGTCGCGTCAGCTGGCCGCGCGGCGGAGAAAGTCTCTACTTCCGCGACCCCGACAATCACGTCCTCGAACTCGCCACCCCCGGCATCTGGCCCATTTATTGAGATCAGCTGATTGGAGATCAAAGATTTTTCATTGATCTTCGATTTTGATTCTGCTGACGTTTCGTGGGTGGTCCCGAATGTAATTCGGGATTGCCGCAGGCAACAGGAAGTGGCAGTGCTCTCAGTGTCTGTCTCTGGAGCGTGCCTCATTCTCTGAGATTTTAAACAGGTTGCTCTGATCTGGATTGAATGTGTAAGTCGCGATACCCTCCTCGCTACATTCGCACCTTTGTACGAAACTCAAGAGCCGATACAACTCGCCCCTGTATTGAGCCTTGATCGATTCTTCTCGACTGCTTCCGGGAATGCTGCTATACTCGAATCTGAATAACCGGTATCTGTTCGTGGATGAACATTTCACAGGAGAGAGATGATGATCGCCCGACTCTTTGCAATTCTCATCGTTTTCAGTTATGTCACTCCAGCTCTTGTGGCAGACGAGGTCATCAGGCAAGGAGTGAAACCAAAGTCACACAAATATCCGGTCCATATTTTGGAGTTCAAAGTAATGGATCAACCCGTTGTGACAAAGAACAGCAACCGGGAGAAATATCCGCGATCCGGGAAAGGGAGCCACAATGGTCCCGTAAAGACCTTTACCTTTCCAGCGTCCCGACAGACATCTCAAGTCCGCAACTTCTCAGGCTATGATCCCGATTTTCAATATCGCTGTCCCCGGGCCTGGTCGGCATTACGTCGCGAGATCAGCAGTTCTGCAGCATACGATCGGCGTCTGTCGCAAAACCAGAAACAGCTCCCGCTGTCTGGCGGCGCGTTGATTTCTGTACCGGTGAAATAAGGTACAAATGGTCTCGACTGGAATCGGGTTTTCTGTTACATCACGGCTCTGAACTGCGTTCTTCATTCAAGCCCGATGATCACAGGAGGCTCATAATGCTTAAGCCGTTACTGACAGTCGTTTTCTGCTGTGCATGTTCTTCTCTGTTCGCAGAGGATGTACCTCAAAGCATTTACAAAATGGATTCCTTCGAGACGCCCGTTTTGAAGCCGGTCATCGCGCTATTGGCACCATCTGAGGATGAGATGGATCTCATCGAACTGTCAGATCTGAAACTGGATCAAACACAGGTCCGTGAACCAGCACAAATCTTTGTCAGTCAGTCTCTTCCGTTTACACCAGTGGTCTGTCCCTCAGCAAAAATAGATCCCAGTCTCCTGTGGCCCCGCCCGCGACTGGAACTGCAGTGGCTGATGGCAGATAGACCCTGATCGTTTCTTCAAGCGATTTCTAGAGCACATCACATTTAACCATAGCGTCATTCAATCTAATATACTCGTCCCAAATGGCATTGGAGACGCTACAGTAAAACTGGACACAGTCGAATCAATTCAACTGATCAGAAACAATTTGAAAGGAGTTCTTTGATGCAGCGACTGTTCTATGCACTCGTTATCTGGGGTTCCACCTGCATCATTCTCCATGCCAGTGAAGGACATGACAGTATCTACAAACTGGATGCGTTGAATATGTCCGTCCCGGTTGCTGTCGTTAAACCGCTGGTCCACATTCCCGAACGACAGACCGCTGAAACAACCCGCGCGCGGACAGAAGTGGACGCCAGCCTGCTCTTTCAGGCACAGTCTGCCCCGCTTCTTCCCTTCTATGAGTCATACGATGCCAGCCAGTTCTATGACCGGATGCGCCGCCAGTTGAATACCGTACACGAATATTCCAAACCTGAAACGCCGCAGGAAAACAAAAAGCTCGCCGCTGCGGACGGAGCCTTCACCATTTCAAAAAAACTGGAAGAGGCCTGGGAACGTCTGAAAGCCGATTACCAGGAATCCGAAGAGAAGTATCGCCTGCTCAATCTGTACTACGGGGCGCGATACGTCGATCGCCCTTAAGCTCTCTCCCGTTTACGCTTGAGAGGGAATACCTGTCTTCGCATGCTGGAGTTCAATTGGAAACACACACACGCAGGCCGATTAATCAGTGTGATTCCAGAACTGAGCTAACATCTGTCAGTACCGTGAAACCGGTTTTACAGGGAGACAGACAACCTTGCCTGAAGAAGCACCCGGGGTACAGGATTTATTTGATCGCATTGAAAAAATACGTCCTCATGCGATTGCGAAAAAAGAGATCGCTTTTCGTTCGGCCGGGGTGAGATATGCGAATAAAGCGGATCTCATTATCAGGTAATGGTGCCAGTTACTTCGGAGGAAGATGGAACACCCAGAGCTTGAGAGCAATCTATGGATCTCTTAGCGTGCAAACTGCGGTCAGCGAGAGTTACCAGACCTTTAACAAATTTGGATTTGATAAACAGAGTATTCGCCCGCGTGTTATAGCGGGGTTCGAATTTAAAGTGAAATCTCTTTTAGATCTGACAGACGCTTCCATACGCCGCAAACTTGGATTTTCACTCACTGAGTTACTGGAAGAAGATTGGCAAGCGATTCAGGACCAGGGAGAAGAATCATGGACACAGGCAATTGGTCGAGGAGCATATCAATCGGGTTTTCAGGGATTGCTGGTGCCGTCTGCCCGGACTCGCAGGGGACAAAACGTTGTCATTTTTCCTGATTCCATCGTCTCTCCAAGTTATATCAAGCTGATTGCAGAAGATGATTTACCACCTCATCCCTCAGACTGGCCATGAGCGTGCAAAAATGCATGCAAAAGTGCTTGTCCGGTTCGATGGTATTGATATAATTGTTTTAAAGTCATATGAGCAGTTTGAGAGGTCATGTAATGGCTACCAGATCAAAAAAAACACCAAAAAAACAATACTATAATATACCCGGACTATTTGGCATTCGAGTCATCGTGTTTCAAGATGAAAACAAACTCGAACTGCGTCATATGTTAGGTCTACCAAGAGACAAGTTTTCCCGTCTGGTCAATGTTTCTGTAAGAGCAATCGCCAAGGTCGAGTCTAATAAAGAGAAAGTAGAAAAACTTCAGCGTAACTATATTGAAGTGAAGCGACTGTGCCAGGCATTGAGTGAAGTGGTGAACCCGGATTGTCTGGGGGATTGGTTTTATACTCCCAATGAAGCGTTTCAATCACGAAAGCCGGTCGAGGTGATTGAGCATGGTGAGATCGACAGGCTCTGGGATATGGTTTATCGGCTGAGTTCCGGGATTCCTGGCTAACGCTCTGTCTGTTTATCGTCATTGATCGCCCTTAAGCTCACTCCCGTTCATGCTTGAGAGGGAATAACTGTCTCCGTATGCTGGAGTTCAACTGAAAACGCGCACGCAGGCTGACTTTCAGTACAATTTCAAATGTAAAACTTTGGTTTACTAATCGAAATTCTCAGTGAAGTTAAAGACCTGGAATAGAAGGAAATGTTAGATGCTAAATTCTAAAACACTCGCCTGGCTCTGTATTTGTGGTTTGTGCATCAGTGTGCTTTCCACTTCCCAGGGGTATCAGTCTCCCCAGTTACCGAAAGAAACAGCCACGTTGAGTGTCGTTCAAACTCCAGAGGGACCCCATTTGAAAATTAAAGTCGGTGAACTGGTCTGCACAACTTCGCAGCTGAAGGTAAGCCGGAAGCAGGAAGAGCCGTGGACGGTCAAACCAGTCGGTGGCCAGATCGAAATGCGACGCGGCGAGTCGGTCAAGAAAGGTCCGATCATAAAAGTGTTATTGCAATTCTGATTTTCGATACGGCTTCTTTTTCCACAGATCAGGAGATCGCTCCCTGGTCTTGATGTTGACTCTGACTCGAACCGCATTTTTAGTTGTGATTCGCGACCAATACCGGCTATAGTGAAAAGAGTTGAACATCTACCAGCGCTCTCTTTTCATGGAATCACCGGCCCTCATGCGTCCCCTTATGTTTTCTCTGCTGATCAGCGTTAGTTGCCTGCTGGCGTGTTCGTCTTCTGTAGCTGCAGAGCAACAACCGCCGAACATTGTCCTGATCATGGCGGATGACCTTGGGTATGGTGACCTGGGCTGTTATGGAAACAAACACGTCAAGACGCCCCACATCGATCGGCTGTCTGCCGCCAGCTTGAAGTTCACCGACTTCCATTCCGCCGGCGCGATGTGCACGCCTACCCGGGCTGCGATGCTGACAGGGCAGTACCAGCAGCGTTTCGGGCGACACTTTGAAGCAGCTCTGTCAGGGAAATCCAATCACGATATCGGACTGCCGCATCAGGCGGTGACGATGGCGGAACTGCTCAAGCAACAGGGTTATGCGACTGCCTGCTTTGGCAAGTGGCATCTGGGCTATCAGCCTCCCTGGCTGCCCACAAATCAGGGCTTTGATCTGTTTCGCGGCCTGACTTCGGGAGACGGCGACCACCACACCCACGTCGATCGCTCCGGTAACGAAGACTGGTGGCACAACAATGAATTCAGCATGGAGAAAGGTTACACCGCCGACCTGTTGAGCAAATACAGCGTGGCATTTATGGAAGCCAACCGCACGCGTCCCTTCTTTCTCTATGTGCCACACCTGGCGATCCATTTCCCCTGGCAGGGACCCCAAGATCCGCCACATCGCAAAGCAGGGCAGGACTACCACGCTGACAAATGGGGTATCATTCCCGATCCCGGCAATGTCAGTCCCCACACCACGGCCATGATTGAGTCCCTGGATCAGAGCGTGGGGAAAATACTGTCTGCCTTGATACGTCTTGATCTGGAGCAGAACACGCTGGTGATCTTCACTTCCGACAATGGTGGCTATCTCACCTATGGAAAAAACTTTCAAAACATCTCCAGTAACGGCCCCCTGCGCGGGCAGAAAGCAACACTGTATGAAGGCGGGCATCGCGTGCCCTGTCTGATTGCCTGGCCGGGAATCATCACCGCCGGCGTGACCGACCAGACCGCCCATTCGGTGGATCTGCTTCCCACCCTGGCGCAGGCAGCGGGAATATCAGCGACCAACTTCCAGACCGACGGTCTCGACCTGGCACCACTCTGGCAAACGGGACGTCCTTTAGCAGACCGCGACCTGTTCTGGCGGATGGGAAACAACCGCGCTGTCCGCCGCGGGCAGTGGAAGCTCTGTCTCAAAAACAATCGCAGTGAACTGTATCATCTGGAAACGGATCTCGGGGAACAGCAGAATCGGGCAGCGGAGCACCCGGAAATCGTGAATTCAATGAGTCAGGCTTTGAAGGAGTGGGAAGAAGATGTCGACACCAGCGCGAAGAAGTACAGTAACTAACATCGACGGCGGACCACTTATCACTTCACGTTTACGAGTGTTCTGGTTGATCGCCTGCCTGATCTGTCTGCCGGCGTCGGTGCAGGCCGCGAAAGGGGGGCGACCGAATATCATTTTTATTATGGCCGACGATCTGGGTTATGGAGACCTGGGCTGTTACGGTCAGAAGCTGATGAAAACGCCGCACATCGATCAGTTAGCCGCCCAGGGAACGCGGTTCACACAAGCCTATGCGGGCGGTTCCGTCTGTACGGCTTCGCGGGCCGTGCTGCTGACCGGACTCCACAACGGGCACGCTCCCGCGCGGGATAATATCCCGCATTACCCGACCTATCTACAGGAACGTGATGTGACCATCGCGGAGGTCCTGCAAAAGTCTGGTTACCGTTGTGGTGGCGTGGGAAAATGGTCGCTGGGCGATGCAGGCACGGTCGGACGGGCCACGAACCAGGGGTTCGACATGTGGTTCGGCTATCTGAATCAGGACCACGCGCATTATTACTTTACCGAGTATCTGGACGACAATGAGGGCCGCCTGGAACTGACGGGGAACACCCAATCCCGGCAGCAATACAGTCATGATCTACTGACCGACCGTGCGTTGACATTCATTCGCGATTCCGCGGCCCAGCCTTTCTTCCTGTATGCGGCTTATACGCTGCCTCACTTTTCCGCGAAAGCAGAAGACCCGCACGGCCTGGCGGTACCCGACACAGAACCTTATTCCGACCGGGACTGGGACGAGAAGTCGAAAAAATATGCGGCGATGATTCACAGGCTCGACCGCGATGTGGGACGGATCATGTCTCTGGTGAATGAACTCCAGCTGCGCGAGCGAACGCTGATCATCTTCACCAGCGATAACGGCGGCCATAGAGGCGTGCCCGCGCAATTGCATACGAACGGCCCCCTGCGCGGTTATAAACGCGATCTCACCGAAGGGGGAATCCGTGTCCCGTTCATCGCGCGCTGGACCGGCACCATTCCCGCAGGCAAAGTGAGCAACGAAGTCATCGCTTTCCAGGACATGCTGCCCACCTTTGCCGAACTGGCGGGCGCACAGGTTCCCGCAGATCGGGATGGCGTCTCCATACTGTCGGCCTTGCGAGGTGAGCCTCTCAAAGTCAAACACGACTATCTCTACTGGGACTACGGCCACTGCCGCGCCCGCTATGACCAGGCAGTGCGCTGGAACAACTGGAAAGGCATCCGCCACGGCCAGCAAGAAGAGATCGCCCTTTACAATTTAGACCAGGACCTGAGCGAAAGCAGAGACGTTGCCGACAAACATCCCCAGGTCGTCCAGCGGATCGCAGAGATCATGAACACAGCCGCAGTCCCCGACACCCGCTACCCCATCGGCACAAAATACAAAGGCAAAGCATTGTGGCATCCGTGAGCGTCTGCCGCTGCAGAGCGATGAAGAAATCGTGATTGATTAATGCTGACCTGATGTTTTCAATTCAGTGAGGAGCGAAATCCTCGTTTATCCAATTTGAAGACCCATCCTCTTTGATCTCACTCGAAATATCCACGCGATCAGCCACGGACAGAGGGACAAAGCAAGCGTGGCGAAAAACTGTCTCTGCCTGCGAGTCATCGTCTTCTTGTGAGGCGGATTCGACATGGAAGTGGAAATGTCATCCGCATCAAAACCGTCGGCTGGTGAAGTCCCGTTTGCGCCATGGGAAGTAACGATTGTCCCGTTGGACGGCGTGTGTTCAATATCGAATGCATGGTCCCACGGATCAACGGTATCGGGAGGAAGTTCTCCTGTCTTGATTTTCTGAGCCTGATTGAAGGCCAGCGCGTTGCGGGCCTCCTGGCGGCCTTGCTCGACATTGGGCATCCCCAGCAGGAGGATCAGCAGGGAGAGAGCAGCCAGAAAAATGAACTTGATGATTACCATCACGATACCGCAGGAACGGTGGGAATTTTACTTTGTCTAACAACGGATAGACCGACTTATGACTCTTTCTGAATATATCAGGATGAGTGTCTCCAGACAATTGGATTACTGCTTAACCTTTATTCTCTTCATATCCAGGCCGCCCCTCCCGACATGTAAATCACACTTCGAAAATCAGTTCCGTCGGCACACCCAATATTACTGTCAATGACGGCGGGAACTGCATGCTTCCAACATCTGCCGTATGTCGTTAGCCACGGATCAGTAGGAATCTACTCCCGCTTAAAACAGGCTGGAGCAGTCATGTATCAGCAAGTTTTCTGCTCCCGATCCTCTCTTTGTTTCCCTGGATATCGATCCCCGGCAGGGTAACAGATTCGGCGATTTTCCGCAGATAATGTGGTCTGTATATTCGTAAGTGTATGATAAATATAGAGATAACGTGTTCAGTTGAGATGGGTTTCGATTGATGGTATTGAGTGTTGACACATGGTATACCATGTGGTAATTATGATGGTTCATTATTTCATGTTCTAAAACAGGGAATGGGCGCATGGGAGAAAGTGATGTTTATGAGAAACTCTCACAGTTGATATTTTCCGGTGAATTCGAGACGGGAAGCAGTCTGGTCGAGCGTAATCTTGCCGACCGACTGGGGGTCAGTCGGATTCCGATGCGTGAGACGCTTTCCAGTCTTGTGGCACAGGGGGCGCTCGAAGGAGGCCGCAAAGGGGAAAGTGTGCGGCTGCGACGCTACACAGTCGATGAATTGCGCCAGCTGTTTGACTATCGTGCTGTCATTGAAGGCGGCTGTGTTCGTTCCGCGGCGATGTATACCAGTGAGGCCGACCTGATGCGGCTGGAGATCATTTGCGACGGCATGCAAGACATTCTGGAGGGAGATGATTTCACGAAATGGAGTTCGCTGGATGTCAAATTTCATGAAGCACTGGCAGAAGCGAGTCGCAATGATCGCTTTGAACGGACGTTGAAAAGTCTGCTTCGTGAGTGCTTCTATGTGTTTTATGTACTTTCAAGACGTCGCAGTCGGCGTGAACTGACGAAGGAAGAATTCGCATTTCATAAACAGCAGGCGCTGGACGATCATCGAGCCATTATTGAACTGTTGAAAACCAAACAGGTTGAGGAAGCGGAATCTCGAATGCGTCTGCACATCCTCCGCTCTGCCGACCGCGTGATACGAGCTTCCATTGAAACGGATCTGGAATCGAACGAGGGTAAGGACGATCAAGGTAAATCCAGATAACGGGAATCCAATGATGAGACACATACTGATTCTGTCGACCCTGATACTGTTTTCGGCCACTGCCGCCGTGCACGCTGATCCGAAACCGGAACGACCTGTTTACAAACAGGAGCAGGTGATATTAAACCCGGATCAATTCACTAATGACAAACAGATGGCCTATCTGGCCTTTCCAGCTGTGCTGCAACTGAGTCCGCAGGAATTACTCATTTCCTATAAACGGGGTCGCAGTCATGCGAGCGACCCTGGTGCAGTGCTGGAAATGATTCGCTTCAATACAGAGACCGCTCAGGTCACGCAGCGCAAGATCATTGGAGAACAGCAGCCGCTGATCTTTCAAATGGGCGAATGGGTTCAATTCCCCCAGGGAAGAATCGGCAATTTTGTTGACGTCCAGCAAGTCGTTAAGGCTCGCAAACGGAATCATCGTACCGGCGTCTACTGGACTATGAGTGACGACGGGGGAAAGACTTTCTCGCCGATGCGAAAGCTCGGTCCGATTGATGGTGTGGAGTATGGTTATATCTTTGAGAGTGCCGTGGTCGGAGACACTGTCTACATGCTGGCGATGGATTTTCCTGAACTGACTGCGCGCAAGAGTGCGTATGATGAGCAGGGGAAGCGGATCTATGGTCAGGTTTCCGTGATCTCATCGGACGATCAGGGGCAGAGCTGGAAACACGTGCGGAATCTCAGTCGGGAATTCGGCGATCTGAATCTGAATGAAAGTTCGATGATTGTCGACGGGGAAGGGTTTTTGATCGCAACACGGGGATACGATAACCGGGTTCGCCTGCATCGGGTCGATCAGGATTTTAAATTAATCAAACAGCGTGACCTGACTGCAGCTTGCGAGACCATCGGTACACATATTGGACGCCCACGACTCTTCAATCCCGACGGACATTTGTATCTGCTGGGACGAAATTCACGCGGAGGACCGATGGAACTGGCTTTGTTTCGTATTAATCCTGACTCGTTTGACGTAGAACGCCACGTTGTGCTGGACCCCGAACCGGGAGTCGCAATTAAAGACGGATATTATGCCGTTCCTTATTTTCAGCAGAATAATGATCAGACGCTCTTCAATGTGATTACTTATCGCATGTCCGCGGCAAACCAGAAGAATCCGGAACTCGTCCGTCTGGAATTTCTCTGGAATGAAATTCGATAGCCGGCGTGTCGACTGATCCGAGTGGATGTTATTTATCAGAGGGGTTTGATTACTCAACAATTTTTATTCTCACGTTTAGTCAATATTTATCAATTTTTATATCGGCTGACGTCGGATCTTTTTATATGCGTGAATTAGAATGGAGGGTTTCAGATGTGGTTGATAGTTAAGCAGAAAAAACACGGGTTTACATTAATCGAACTGCTCGTCGTGATTGCCATCATCGCGATCCTGATAGCGCTGCTGTTGCCAGCGGTTCAGCAGGCCCGGGAAGCGGCCCGACGCAGTACCTGCAAAAATAATATGAAGCAACTCGGGCTGGCGCTGCATAACTACCATGATACGCATCGCGTCTTTCCTCCGGGTACCATTGCGACACGTTCCGGATTTTCTTATAGCGGTAACTGGTGCGGGTCGAGTGCAATGGATTCCCGCGCTTCCTGGACTGTCCAGGTTCTGCCTTTTCTCGAGGATTCCAATCTGTATAACAAACTGAATTTCGAAGCACTCTTCACGACGACCTCAAATCTGCCGGGGGTTACTGAGAACGAATCTGTTTTTCGACAGAGTAACAAAAAGTATCAGTGCCCTTCCGATCCCAATTCCGGTTCAGGCGTCAATAATTTGAATTACCTGGGAGTGCAGGGAGGTGGTGCATCCATCGTAGCTCCTTCCTGTTCTACAGTAAGCGGACAGCGGGTGTTTTATGTCAACGGGCTCCTGTTCCATAATTCAAATACACGCATGCGTGATGTTACTGACGGAACAACCAATACATTTCTGGTCGGGGAAACCAAATATGCCTTAACTCACACAGGTCGGAGCGACGGAGTTCACATTGGCTGGGCATCCGGCGGACGACTGGGTTCCTCCGGGGCACCAAACGTTCTGGCTGGCGCACAATTGCCGATCAACTCTGTAGCCGGTCATGGCGGAGACCACGATACGATTAATCAACAATCGCGTCTGTTTGGTAGTTTTCATGTCGGTGGATGCCATTTTACTTTAGGAGACGGGTCGGTCCGCTTCATCAGTCAAAATATTGATCTGAATACGTATTTTGATCTGGCGCAGCGTGCCGATGGTCGGGTGATCGGCGAATTCTAGACGGAGGCCAGATTGAGAAAAGCAATGGCGAAGTGGATGTACTCTGGATGAAGTGAAATTGTCATTGGGGATTCCATGATTTCCCGATCTGAATTTCGGTAGAAACCATTTAAGACCGCTGTTCACAAAGGTGGCAACATGTTGATGATCTGCTGGAACGTAATCAAACTGATGTCTGTTCTCATTGTACTGGCCGCGGTGGGCTGCGGTGGGCAGGCCGAAGGGCCTCAACGCTACACCCTGACCGGTACTGTTACTTATCAGGGGAAGCCAGTTCCCGAAGGTGAGATCGTGATCACTCCCGATCGCTCAGCGAATCACAGCGGACTGGGTAGTTACGCGACGATCAAGAATGGGCATTACGAAACTGCGCCGGGAAAAGGTATCACAGGTGGGGCTTACCTTCTGAGTGTAACAGGCTTCGATGGCGTCCCTTTCAAATCCGATGACGGCGGAGAAACCTTCCTCCAGGGCAAAGCACTGTTTTCTGATTTCAAACTCAAGCAGCAGTTTCAATCCCAGGATGAAACGCTGGACATTGAAGTCCCTGCCGGTAAGTAAAACCCGGTCTTGGGAATCTGTGGATTGATGAGTTGGATGGTATCGAAATCTGTCAGGTTCATTACTCTCAATAATTGATCCCTTGCAACTGACCTGCCTTAAAAACCTGTACCAAGTCTTATGAAGGTTGGGTTAGGTAATTTCGCTGTGCAGTTGGAATGA
>TARA_R110001592_G_scaffold272527_1_pt1 | contig 13823 bp, 8 predicted proteins | sample TARA_R110001592 | Tara Oceans TARA_R110001592 (sample SAMEA4398387) | marine metagenome | biome: Polar Biome; feature: [SRF] surface water layer (ENVO:00010504); material: water (ENVO:00002006), including particulate matter (ENVO:01000060) such as... | depth 5 m
GCAGACAACAAAAGCTTCGCCTTCCCACAAGCTTGAAATCGTTCAACCCATCCAGGCGTTGCTCGTACTCCCGTTCTCCGTTGTTTCTTCTCAAATATCGTTTCGTCTTGCACACCACACAGTCAACGATGAAACCATCTGGCTTCTGATGGATAACTTTCACGGACCCAGAACATACCGGGCACTTCTGCAGCTCAAGGATTTCTTGATGCCTCCGCTGGAGCTGCCGAGCTTGCGTGCCAGCGTTTTCATCGATCAGTGAATGATGCACTTTTGCAAGACTCTCTGCTGAGAGCTCCTCAAGAACCATTATGGTGTGCTGAACCTTACTTACATCTAATCCTGGCACTTGTTCCGCCATCTGAAGTGACTTGGTTGGAACTTTGGTGAGAAGGCTCCCGTATCCTGACGCCAGCTCTCGCTGCAAAAGCCCATCGACCAGGTATCCAAATCTTTCAACGCCGTAAAGATCAAAGGGGGAAAGCTGTACCCAAACTCCGTCAGTGGCATCTTTATCAGAGTACGATCGATTTTCGCTAAGATCAGGCCAGGCCAGCATCCTTAGTGGATGCCCCTTTCCATCTTGCTCCGGCAGAGGCACTTCCGGTCGGTTTACAAATCCCATCCAGGGAACAACCTCAAGCAGAACTCTCTCTTTTTTGCATTGGTCAGCCGAAGACAAAAGCAGATGCCAATCAAGGCCCACCTGCCGGAGCTTTAGATCCAACCCGGCCCACTCAGATGACGCTTTGTTTCCGAGGTGAGGCAACAAGGCATGGCGAAGCACCAAACCTGCGTAGCGTGAGTACGCTCGCATCAGTCTCTCATTCTGTTCCCTGCGCTCATCCGGCGTCGTCCGCTTTCCGCCGACGATATTCTTCAACTCGCTCCAGAGGATTGGCAAATGGCGGTAGTGCTGATCATGGCTCAGAACATTTGTAAGATGCAGCCCATGCCCTATCTGAGCCGACCGGCTTACTAATAGGTACAGTCCTCTTTGCTTGAGGCTCCTAACTATTCCGAAAGCCCTTTCCAAATGGTTGAGCGTTTCTGTGAGCTGTTCAGAAGCTTTGCTGGTTGAGTCCTGAGTAAAGGCTTTTCCCCAAAGCCTGCAGATTTCATCTGTCAGGCGATGATGCAAGTCGTTGGTGCCGTAAAACTCCAGAGCCTCGCTGACAGCTGACTGCAACTGACGGAGCGTACCTATCCGCCAGTTCAAATACTGCTCAATTTTATCCAGTAACCGCGCGTAGACTCGGTTTTCGTAGATGTTGAAATCGTCCTCGCTGAACCGAGCTTTTATCCGTTTCGGTATCACTCCAGATAAGGTCTGACGCTGCCAACACTCCGAATGGGATGCGAGATGCACCAGTGCACCTTTAGCCAACTTTTTTGCTCTCGCGACATCCGTTACTTCGTCTTCATAATGCAGGTCCAGCCTTGGCCTCATGGATATCTGGTGAAGATGGCCCGCATCAATTACCTCGAATAGCCTTCGCTCAAAAGAATTCAGGTGGCTATTCTCATTAACGACTCCCTCAGGCATAAGTGGAGAGGCCAAATCATCATCGACATTTGAATCAACTGTCTCGAGGATGCGGCCGAATAACTCCACCTTCTGATCCAAGGATTTGGAAGGCTGCAAAAAAATATGGCGATTACCATCAATAATTGAACGTTCGCTGCCATCATCAACCAGAGGACAGCTGGTCAATTCGTTTACCGGTTCCCGAGCCGAGGGCTGATAGCGCCCAGGCTCAATGGCCTCTGGCAAAATTTCTAGGCATTCTCCGGTCAGGCGGTCCATCCACATTAAAAGCCAACCTCTTTGCGCTTAATATCTTTCTCCAGAAGTTCTAATGACGCCACCGGCAGCCCCTCAAGCCCGGACCGGCTCCAAAATGCTTCAAGCGAAGCCATAAGACCACGGACCGCCTCTGGGCTTACGTCAAAGCGCCCCGTTACTTTGCCCTGGCGCATCACCCGACTAGCAAGAAGGTGATCAAGAGCATCACCTCGACTCGCTCCAGCCGCTAGCATTACCGGCACAAAACGTAAGGCCTGCTTCTCAAACCGATTACCCCAACCCAATCCAAAATCATTCTCAAGTTGCGTTGTAAATTCATTCTCGGTGAGGTGCGCGAGCATATCTCTGACAGCCGGCGCATGTTGCTTACAAGCGCTATCAAACGCCTTCTGTAACGATCTAAAGGAATAGCTCGCTGGCTCATAATCCAGAATATCGAACCTGTGGTCTTGCTTTGGCAGCGTCATCACATGAGACCGGTCGTAAGTTTTGTCTGCCAACTCATTCGTTGTCTCATCATGGTTGGCCGTGCCAATAAACCAAACATTATCCGGAACCCAGATCTGACGACCGTCCCTTAGCATATTGGGCGCACCCGGCAGGGCCGTCTCAGACAAGCTTATCAAGCGCTCGTCAGGGTTGTTTTTCTCAAGTGCCGAAAGGAATTCTGCGAAATACTGTTCCGGCCGCGACAGGTTCATCTCGTCTAGAAGAATAACGTTACAGGTATCTTCCCAGTGTGGCGTCTGCGCTTTATACAAAGCCTGCAAGCAGTCTTTTTCATAAAAGCGTCGCTCGAAGGCATTAAAATGGCCAAGCAAGTCATCTCTGTCTCTCCAGCCCGCCTGAACTGCTATGTCTTGACAGAAACCACCCATCGCCTTCGCAAAAGCCTTGGCCAGGCTGGTTTTACCGGTGCCACTAATCCCTTGGAACACATGAAGCTGACTCATCGCCAAGCCACCCAGAAGTAACCGAATATCCTCAATGGGATAAAACAACTCCACATTCTTCTCAGCCCGAGCGATTCGGTGCTGAAGCTCATCGACAAAGGTTTTGAGATCTGGCACATGTTCCAACTCGATGCTGGCCTGGAACTCTTTATCAGAGTCCATATGTGACATTGCCGGGAATGATGTCTTCGCCTTTTGCGCATTCGTTAATTGATCAATTCTGCTCTCAAGATCATCGATATGAACTGACAGGGTATTCTTGTGAGATTCAAGAACCCGCTTTTCCCTTGCGACGGCTTCGAGTTCCGTCGCTGCAACCCGTTTTACACTCAGCTCCCGGCGAGCCTCGTCAAGTTCCGGGCGGAGAGCTCCAACGTCTCTATCCAAATCGGACAATCGGTCACGAAGATACTGGTTGTCACGCTCCAATTCTGCGGTATCAGACGCCTCAAGCTTTCGCTTTAAGTCCCTATTCTCGGCCTGCAAACGGTCGAGACCGTCCATAATTTCATCCGGTGTTCTCTCACCCAAAGCTTTACTCAGCTCCTGGAAGTCACCTAACCTTTCTCTCGACTCCTGAAGCTCGGCCCAGGCTTTGTCACGTTGCCCTGAGACTTTCGATAATTGAGCATCAAACCCAGCTCGCTCTCGCTCCATTTCGGACGCAACCTGGTCTTGTATTGCCGCCTCTGCAGATTTAACGTCGGTCCACTCCCGCTCCAATCTTCCGCGATCTCTGTCGAGTTTCGCTTTTAACTGACCCAGCTCCTGCTCTCGCTGGTCGAGCAATCTAACGCGCTCTGCTTCTGCGTCCGAACAGCTGTTCTTAATTTCGGATAGCTGAAGCTCCGCTTGCCTGACCTCTTGCACGAGAGTTCTTTTCTGATTCTGCAATTGCTCAAGGTCGGCTTCTCTCTGGATGGCAAAATCGCGCTGCTGCTCTTCAAGTTTTTTAAGAGCCTGCTCATTTTCCTCAGCGAACCCTGCCTCAGCGTTAACTTCACGTTGCTTAAGGGATCGCTCCTTATCCAGTAGCTCACCTTTCTTTTTGGCTATTTGAAGTTCCGATGCTTCCAATTCTGCGTTCCGTTGCTCTATAAAAACACGATCGACTTCAATGCTCTCAAGCTCCTCAGCAACCTGCTTTCGTTCGGCCTCATTTTCCTCCCCGACTTTACTGGCCTGCTCCCAACGCTCGGAGTACTCCTTATCCAATTTTTCCTGATATTTCGCCAGTTCCTTACACAAGTCGGCAAACCGTTCAATCCATCTAGCGACAGCGGCGTTGTCCCCCGCCTGCTGTAATGCATCCAACACTCTACGAAGCCAGCCCTGGTCTACCTCAATATCCATGCTCGCATTGCATGACTGATAAACCTTTGAAGCACTCTCAAAAGATGCGCTCCAGACCGGAACAAGTTTCTCTAAAGACACAGCCTGCTTGGCAGGAATGGCTGGTTTTTCTTGAGGTCCCTGTGGTGAACTCCGCCTATTTCCGTTCTTCTTAGCCATTACATCCATTCCTTAAAACATGCGGTGAAATTCAGTGCGTATTCGATATTGCTTGTCGTTTTTTGGGCAGTTAGCTCAGAGGTATCCCTACTCTTTCGTTCATTAAAGCGACTTTGGCCGTGGCTGCTCTGATTACGAAGGTCAGCAAGATCCAGCAATTTCTCGAGTTCCAGCTCCTCACTACTTAGAATCCGAAAAGGGTGCTCCGGTGCAGTTATAACCCCCATCCCTGCCGCGAACAGCAATGCTTTGAGGGAATCGGTGGGGTTTCCACAGGCGCGTATGACCTGGGTGAGTTGTTGACCGGCCAATACTCGAATCACACCATCAGTGAAAGAGGGGATTTCCAATGCTTTTAGTACCTTCTGGTTGAGTTTCCAATTACGGCCTTTCTGGTCAGGCATCAGCCCAACATCAACCGGGAAAGTCTTGATTGACCACTGCATTAAAACCTCGAGGAGTTTCTGGCAGTCTCCAATCGCTGCTTCGAAGTCAGAAGCATCCCCTACGCCACCCTCAATCTTTCTCCGCCACTTCAAGAGTCGCGCAAAGTACCGCTTGATGTCCGGCTGGCGCTCAACCCACGGAAACTCAATCAAAATGTCGAGCTCTGTCTTCTTATGAATCTCCCTCGACCACTCTTCATTAGTAAGAGCTCCCGCATTAGAAATACCAATCAACGGCGCCAGATATTTACGCAGGTTTGTGTCGTTATCCAACAACTGAATTAGCGCATCCTCTAACCACCACGCACTTTCACGCAGGCCAAACGGATCCTTGATCGACCAAAGCTCATCTCCCTCTTTGTCACCCGCAATCCAGACCACGATTCTGGCCGGGTCAGGAGACTCGTCAAGGCGCTGGACTCCCTCCAGACGTACCTGTTCAATCTGAGCTGGCATGCCGCCCAGCTGCTGGTTTGCACGGTAATCTTTTCTATATTCGCGGTACGCCCTTGCCAGTAATTCATTGTCCAGCGCTGGCAAGTCTTGATTCTTTGCTCTAGCTCGAAATGGTCTAAACGTCTGGCCTGTTTTTCTCGCAATGGCAAATTCCGGAAATGTTGCCTGCGGATCAACAGCTTCAATTTGCTCGAGTTTTGTTACCATTCGAGGCCAAAAGTCGCCGGTTATAGCATCCTGCAGTAAAAAGCCTGCCTTGAGGTTGGTGAACTGATCCTCTTCATCGTCCAGCAATTTTTGCCCTTTATCTGTCAACTCATCAGCCGTCGAGTTCAGCCACCCGTTACTGATTCCCTGGGCAACGATTAAAGCGATTAACTCAGGGTGTAGTCCCGTCAAAGAGGCAATGGTGTCCTGCCTGATGCTACCCGCTCGAACCAGCCCCAGAACTGCTCGCTGAAAAAGATTCAGCTGCGGCTGCCGGGGTTCCGGATAAAGAACCCGGTGCACAAGGACTGGCCACAAAACCGACCGGGAATTTGATTCTGGGCGCTCACTGAACTTCAGATAGGCTCCACTTTCAGCGAAGGCTGCCATGATCACCTCCGCACAGTTTGTAGAACGCTGCCAAGGCTGGAATCGCTTCTTCCGCCTCTGGATTCGTTGCCAAGGCGGCATCGCCCACGCATATCAACATTTGTCGCTGTCGGCTCATCGCCACATTCATCCGGTTTGGCAAGCGCAAGAAGCCAAACTGCCGGTTCAGTAGCTTTTCACGGTCATCAGCGTCCAGTTCATTAGCCTTAGCGCGCTGCATCGCGCTGTAGGTTCTTACGCAGGACAACAGAACCACATCAAACTCCTTGCCCTGGAAGGCATCAACCGATCCAACCCGAAGCCTCTCTTCCTGACTAAATGAACCGTCCGCATTAGGCTTTTTCGACCACTTGAAGTCGTCATTTGGCTCGTACCCACCATCTTGTTTCATCATAAGAGGCTTTCCGTTTACTCGGGTCTGCGCCAGCTTCTCCATGATCAAATCGCGCTGGGCGGCATAGAAAGTAATCACGCCAACCGAAAGACTCTCGCCACCGGCCTCCATAACACGCCTAACCTCATCAGCAACCCGTTCTGCCTCTGCTTCCCTAATCCGGCTTGTCCCTTTTTTTCCGCCCCTTCCCTCAGCGACAGGCACATTGATCCACTGACAGACACGATCTCGGTAGTGATCCCCCAGCTCTTTCAACCCATCAAGAAAAGAGTCCGAAAATGCAAAGTCCTCCGCACCTCGCCCGGAGTGAACCTTGCCAAGCCCCGCTGATTCATAAAAATACTTACTCACGAAGTCGCCCAGAGCTGGATGCATCCGGAATTGTGTATCGAGCATCACCACTCGTCGTATTGAATCCTGTCGCTCGAGGTCCTGCAGCTTGATCCTCAGGCGCTCAAACAAACTGGAACGGAATGCCTCGAGCTGTTGATCGGTCAGTTCGTGCTCCTGCTGCAGCTGCCCCTCTATGTTCGGCTCCAACATGTGTGGCAACTGCCGGTCGTCCCCGACCAAAACGATGCGCCGCTTGGCCATGGCCATCGGGACAAACAAATCCAGGGGATTGGCCCTCGCAGCCTCATCGACTACCACCGTTTCAAATTCGATTTCTGAACTATCGAATCCGGCAACAGATTTGAGATTGGCCATTTGCTGGCCTGCCGCCTGCTGACAAGTGGCACCAACCACCATGGAATACTCATCAACAACAGATTGAGCTGCCCGTCTGTCGAGGCTCAGGCTATCCGATAGCTGCTCAAGCACCCAGGCAACACCCTGCTTACGCTTCTGTACCTTGCTGGCTATCGTTGCTTCAAGCTTCGCCAGCAACTCAAGACCTCTCAAATCAATCCTGAACCTCAGCTCAGGGGGACGATAATCAGGCAGGTATTGATCTAACAGCTGGTTTTTCAAGCTCACTAGTTGGTGCCTGGCTGACTGATCCAACTGCTCGGCATCGGCGAGCTCTTCCAACAATGACAGTAGTTCAGCGTTAGCCTGCCCATCATGGCGCTTTAGCCAGCTCAGCAAATCCCATGCTCGATCTGCACCATCATCTTGAAATGAAGCGTCGGTATCCCTTAGTGCCCTTATCTTGCGCAGCACAGCGGGGTCGATATGCCTCGTTTTCCCCGAGGATTGATGTTTTATGCGTAACTCATCAATGTATTCCTCCAGCCCTGCTTCTATGCCGGGTGGAATAATCAGCCCATGAGATGCCAATTCCTGAACTCCGGATAATATTTTTTCGAGCTCGTTGGCCAGACGATCAGGCTCATATCCCGCCACTCGTATGAAGGCCAAGGCCTCGGACAGCTCTTTAATCTTTTTGAGCTCAGGGTACCTTGCGTACTCAGCGTCAACCTTCTCCTGCAGATAATTCGTTTGTCGCTCAAGCCATGGGTCAATCAGTGTTTCATCGTCGCCAGCACGACGCTTTCCGCCTACCCTTGTGGCAGGGAGGCCCAAAACATCACTACGATCCAGAGCGTTATCAACAGCGTCGTGCTGAAAACTACTTATCAGCACCTGTCCAGAGAGATTCTGATCCTGCGACTCCTCGGCCAGCCGACGTTGCAAAGCGGCAATAACCTGAGTTTTCCCTGTACCAGGCGGGCCAATAACGATTGCCAAATCCGGGGTATTCAATGCAGCATCCAGAGCCTGAATCTGCTTCTCGGTTGGCTTGCCACCTTTAAATGTTTCTTTGGCATAAGATGTGAGCCCATCAATTCGCCTGCGACGAGCCGCTGGCACAGCCACACCTTCTAGTAGCCATTTCAACTGTGGTAGCCGTTTTCCTGAATCAATGGATTGTTTGGCCGCAAGCCTCCGTTTTCCTGCTGTGCGGTAACCCGCCAGCGACAGATAAAGCCAGCCTTCTTTCTCGCGTGGTCGAATATCTCGCCGGTTTGAAGCCGGGCGAAAGACCACATGATCTTGCTTAAAAACAATAGTCCCCCGCGGGGTATTGGACGCAGCAGTCTGTCCTTCGTCTGTAGTCAGCTCTTCCGTCCAGTCCGGTGGGTTTGTTCCGATATCAACCTGGGTGCTGGAGGGAAGGTCGAGGCCAGCCCAACGGTCGCGAAACTCGCGGTAATCGTCAGGAGTTCGGGGGATCAATTTCCAGGCATTGTCACGTCCATCTTCAAAGGCCTCCCAGTCTACAAACCTCAATGATCGCAGTGTCTCGGCCTGCTTCAGAGCGTTCTGCCATTCCTTGTCGTTGTATAAATTCCAAAGTTCCAGATAGCTCGCATTATCCCGCAGAGCGGCGTCGAGAAGTGCCTGCTGCGAACCGCTGTTCAAAACAGTAGTAACCGACACGTCAACAAAGTTGAATTCACCGATTAGGAAAGAAAATGCGCTGTCCTTTTTGACATGCCTCGTGATTCTCTTGATCAACAAGGCACCGTCATCATTCTTCTCCACATCAGCCCGCCAACCATTTCCCAAAAGCTGGAAACCACCTTTCGCCGTTCGGTTGTTAAATCTTGCTATGGTGAGCCAGTGTTCGCGATCAGCCGCCACAACAAATTGAGAAGCAACCCAGCTGCAGGCCAGGCCGATATCCTTTTCTGGTATTTCCTGCTTGCCGTAAAGGTCTTCGATGATCAGTTCGTCAATACCGATGTCCAGACCCATCTGAGAGATTTCAACCGGAGCGCAATACTGGACCGACAGCTTCCCTTTATGCTTGGTGGTCAGCAACCATCTCACCTGGTCCCTTTGAACAAGGCGCTCAAAGAGCACGCGATCAGCAGGGCTACAATTGATGATGACGCGAGCATCACCTTGAGCAGCCATCCATTCGTCGCCATAAGGCTGAAACTGAATCGCACTCCCGGCCCGAAAATCGTTTAAATCCTCTTGGCTGGTCAAGGTCAGAAGGTCTTCTGAAAACAGCGGAAAGTCTTTAAGTTCCATGAGCCATTACCACCTGAACTGCCAGACGATGTGCTGCTCATTCAGCTCACCGATGTGAATCCAATACGGTGTGTCGTATTTCCCTCGCAGACCTACCTTCAGCCCCTGGTAGCTTTCTACCTGCTTTATGGTGCCTCCTCTCTGAACATGAACGTGGCCATTTGGCAGCGGACGGATCCCGAGCCCAGGCTCCGTGTATTCCACTCGCAGGTGGTCTTCAGGCCAGCGGTCATAGCTGAATGTTGGCATCAACCGCTTGAGCTCTCGGTTCCCGCCGGACTGCAATACAACCTTCCTGCTCGTCGGCACCCAGTCATCAACCTGTGGGGCAGCCCCGTCTTCGCATGGTGGGACAATGAACTCCTCAAATAACACCAAGCTTTCATCAATGGTCGACGGGCAAAAGAAACACTCCGCTCCGCCATCCTCTGTGAAACTGGCGGGCAAAAGGTTATGGCCGCCACAGCCTTCGCAGCGAACCATCCGTTCATCGCACTCACTCAAAGCTTCCAACCACTCCGCCATTGAAGGACGTTCAACCGGATTTGTGACGCCACCCTCAAAGCAGCGCTGAAATAAAACGGGCAGTCGACTGTGATCGATCAATTGAAATGGAAGATTACCTGAACACTCGTTGTCGAAATCCTCAGAATCATTAATCCAGGGGTATTCGCCGCGCATCGCAGCTTCTTCGTCCTCCGGATCGCCGTCATTGATCATGTCTCCTTTGAATGGATGATTATGAGTCAGCAACTGATAGGCAATGACCGCAAAACTCCAGCAATCAGAGAGACTGGATAGCAGTGAATCCCCACGCACAACCTCAGGAGCACCGTAATCGACCGTATGCAGGGTAAGGCCACTATGTGATTCAAGGCTGATATTGTCACAGTCGATCAGCCAGGTTTCAGCGTGCTCAGCGTCATCGGAAACGAATATATTGGCGGGAGATAGATCCCCATAAAGCATGCCTCGGGCGTGCAGTTGGTTCAGCGTTCCGGCCAATTGGCAAAGAATCCGAACGCGCCTGCGCAGTCCTCCCTGCTTGAGATAATCCTTAGAAGCCTCCTCACCAGCCTCAATGAAACTGTCCAGAAGGCTTTGGAGTGGCACCAATCCATCCATCAGCTCCATGACATAGCCATTGCGTGGCGGAGCAAGCAAAATCAGTGGTCTGGATAGTTTGAGCGCGCCCAGGTCCTGGCGAATCAACCATTCGATATGTTGGCGCCAGCGCTGAATCACCTGTGCATCTTTATTAGTGAAGCCCTTAACCAAAACCTGCGGGTGGTTGGTGCGGTAGACAATCCCCTGTCCACCCCGGCTCATTTCCCGAACAAGCTGATAGCTGGCGCCCTTAATGTCCTGAACAACAGGAGCGGCTTTCCGTTTGGATGTCGTGCTCATATGCTTAATCCATTCTGAAAATGCTGGCGATGGTCTTGTCATCGCCGTGGCGTGGAGTGGACCACTGTCGCAACTCAGTCTCGAGCCAACGTTTCATTCGCCGCTTGCTGCAACGTTGCTGTCGGCGGTAGACCGCATCAAAGAAAGGCTCCAATTGCTCCGGAATGAGGTCGTCCGATATTCCGTCTGTCATAAGAAGTACTCCGTCTCCCGGGGTCGTCAGCGTTATATCTGCGCTACTGGCACCCACCGACTCCACTTGAGCTAGAGTTGTCGTCTGATTACCAAAACCATCCTTCTGGCCTGTTAATACAGAGAACTTACCCTGGCTTCGGATAAGTAACAGGCCATCCCCTATCTGACCGACCAAACCCTGTCCTTCGCCGTCAACCCATGCCCAGAGACAGGTGGTTTCATAGTCGTCATACCTGTCATCAAAGGTCGCTCGCCACGCCCGACTAAGCTTTGGTGCCACTGCCTTTTCTGCTAGTGAGGCATCGCAGAGAGCCAACCTTCGCGCCAACCTAACGGCCTCTTTGGAGCCAATGTGACTTGAACGACGACTGCCCAAACCGTCTGCGACGGAAGCGAAACAGCCTCTGCCTCGGCTGCATACAGATATTGCATCCTGATTCGGTGAAGCATCCAACTCATGGGTGGGGCCCCTTACGGAAGCTCCGGCGGCTAACAACCTCATCAGAACTCCCAGTCCTCATCATCGTCAGCGGGAATCTGCAACGGGGTAGACTGGTTGGGCTTGGCGGACTGGCTGCGGGCATTGACACTCATGGTGACCGCCCGGAAAAAACGGTGAATATCTCGTGCATTTTCAGCGCGAAACAGTGGCGCCTCGGGATCATTTGCGAAGTCGCCCAACATCGCTTCGTCGGCATCCGAGCCGATCGCCATAGCAAACCGGGTTGCTTTTGCCGTGCGCTCACCATTCACGAAACGCTCGAACGGCCCTTGCCAGTCATCATTCGGATAACCATCGGAAATCAGCACTACAACCGGCTTGTATGCCCGCGAAGGAATCTGCTCTTTGTTTTCGATCAACTCATTGGCGATCGACAAAGCACCACCGAGCGGTGTCATACCCGTTGCATCAAGCTGGGTAATGCTCTCGATCTGATGGGCAGGCGTGAGCGGCATAATCATTTCGGCCTTGCTTCCGCCGAACGCAACAACCGACACCTGAATTTCTGCCCGCAGACGGCTTTCAGAAGCAAAGCTCAATACCATATCCTTCAGGCCGCGGTTCAGTGCCTCTATCTTTCCGTCAACCGACATGCTGCCACTGGTGTCTGCCAGCACAATAACTGGCAGTGGGCGAGCTGTTTGTACCTGGAATTGTTTAAGTTCCGACATCTGTAAATCTCCTTGAAAAACTGAAAGCTGTGTCTGACTTATTTCATACTTAGCGATAAGCATGCCAGAAAATAAAAATGTTACATTTCATTAGCTTAAATAATTTAAACAATGAGGAAATGGATTAAACGATAGGATTATTTATGCAGAAGTAATTTTTCTTACCGTCGCATCCATGGGCTATCGGCTATGCCCGCTACCAAAATGCGGGCGGCACTTCCCTGAAATTTCCATACAATCTCGTTACTTCGAGATGTGCCAAAGCTCCTTCAAACGCGTAACTGTATGCGCCCATTTCGGCGTGCGGGGCCTGGCCACCGAATTCTGGTTACCGAACAACCCTACCTCATTGACCGCGTCAGCGGCCGGCACTTTGTGAAGCCAGTTGACCGGCACAAAATACTCGGCATCATCCTCGCCATTCTCAGCGGCTGTGTTGTACTCACCCTGCATAACCATATCGTTAGTGATGAAGTCATCGGCCACCATCGGATAGCCGGACACTGTCGCCACACCAACATATCCTGTACCGGGAATATTCACCCAAAGCCGATCGCCCGGCTTAAGTTTGAACAGAGTTTTGCTGTACCAGCGCCCACCCCCGGCTGAGATGAATCCGTAATCTGCGGCATCCTTCCAGCTACGCCCGTCAGGTGAGGTGCCATAACTGACGTAAAACTCGCCATTCCACTCACCTCGCTGCCCGGTGTTAACTGCGTGCTCCTCAGTTTCCACCGGATCGATCATCCAGGAGCGGCTGAGGTAAAGGTTCTCGCCATCCTGGAAGACGGAGAAGAACACGGCATTTACCGCGACGCTGGCTTTATCGTTCAGGTAATTGATGATGCGTTCGGTGCTGGCATCGAGTTCAGCCGCAACAATCACCATCTGGTGAGAGCTGTTGATTTCCTCTTCTACTGGCGCAGCACCAAATTTGGCTTTGAAGGCCTGGTCAAAGGTCTGCTCCGGAAGACCTTGCTTGCCTGCAAAGTCCGAATACATCTGCACGAACTTTTCTGAAGACAAGTTCTCCACCCAGGCGGCATAGTCAATTGCTTGAGCAACGACATCCCGTGGGGTTTTGTGTTTTTTCAGTTCAATAATGATGATGGAGCCAGTCGCATCGATGGCTATCAAGTCGATGTACTTTCCAAAATCGGTATAAACCTGACGGCCGATCAACAGCCAATGATCGCTGAGGATGGAGATGTCCTTGGAGATTTGTTCTTCCAAGAGCAATTCGCTTTCCAACTTAACGGTTGAAAGCGTCTGGGGCTTGTCTCCGATCTTCCAGATTCCGTGTTGGACTGCCATCAACTCTGCTCCTCAGCCGACTCATATTTGGAGGTAAAACCTACTGTCGGCTCAGCCAACAGCGCCATGGTCATACCAAGCACCGCCTTCGCCTGAGAACGAGTAAAATCCTCAGTTCCATGAGCGCCCAATTGGCAAACATTCTTAAGCTGCTCCCGTAGACTTAACAGGCGATCAATAGAGCTCATGTCCCTCCGTTCGCTGCTATGCGCCAACTTGTTGGCAGAAGCTGATGCTGTAAACATCCCTGTTTTAGTTGCACCGTTGATTAGAGTTTTCCGCCCGTTGGTGTTTCGCCAGATATTCCCATGGCGTCAGGTCCTCCAGTGAATCGTGGGGACGTTCATCGTTGTATTCAGTCATCCAGGATTCAGTTCGTTGCCGGACTTCGGTGAGATTCCGGAAGACATACATGTTCAGAATCTCGTCCCGATAAGTTCGATTGAAGCGCTCAACATAGGAGTTTTGAGTCGGTGTTCCCGGCTTGATGAACTCCAGTGTTATGTAAGCGTTCATTCCACGACGTAGTGGACTTACTGTAAGCAATGGGATGGACTCCTCCTCACCTAACCGGCATCTACGTG
>TARA_R110001592_G_scaffold88973_1_pt1 | contig 13818 bp, 5 predicted proteins | sample TARA_R110001592 | Tara Oceans TARA_R110001592 (sample SAMEA4398387) | marine metagenome | biome: Polar Biome; feature: [SRF] surface water layer (ENVO:00010504); material: water (ENVO:00002006), including particulate matter (ENVO:01000060) such as... | depth 5 m
TCTTTATCCCCGGGAAGCTTTATTCCTTCAATGCAAGGAAGTTTTTTTAATTCATCAGAGGATCAATTTAGAGTATTGATGGAATCTATTCATGAATCCAGATTCAGTATGCTTAATAGTTCATATGACAACTCTTTTCGTGGAGTATGTTTATCAGGAATCAAGACAAGTTCAAATTCTGGTACAAGTAGGAATAGGTTTGATGGGTTTTTAGATTCCCAATCGCGCATAAATTTGACTATTATGCCAATTACAAAATTAGATCAAAATCTAGCCAAACTAAAAGGCCTTACCAAAAAAGAAGATGTTTTAAAAATGATAGATTTGTACTCCTCGGTATTTAGGGGAAAGTCGGATTTTAAATCAAAAATGAACAACGCGCCTCAATTTGGCCAAATTCTAGACTGTTACCTCTCGGAAGGATCTATAACAAACTCTGATTTTGGAAACATAATGTTTTCAACTCCGAGAGAGAAAGAGGTTGACAATGAAATTGTCGCACTAGCTGGTATTGAAGGGATCGAATCTATACCAAGGATATTTAGTAATGGAATGGTGGGAATTCTGGGATCCTATCAAAACATAAATATGAACGATGTTTCATCTAGTGAAAAACAGACACCACAACAGGCATTATTCGAAGCTAGACTTTCTAGTGCCCTGAGGGAGAGAGGTATGAAGTTTCATGTAACAGATCGATCTAGAACACCAGAAATGCAAGTTCAAAGAATTAAAAATAAATATTTCAACAATAGCCCCGAAGAAGTGATTGCCACATATGGCAAAAAAAAGGGACCTTTGTTGAATAAGGCTATTGAAGAGGGTAATGAAGCGGAACTGCTGAGGTTGGCAACAACTACCAGTGGTCATCTTCGTGGCGCCGCAATCGATATTAGAACCAAATGGTATACCAATGAAGAGGTTATTGTTGTATTGGCGATAATTAAGGAGCTGGGAGGAAGGTCCCTTTTGGAAAATATCAGAGGATGTTGGGAAAAATCAGGAAGAAACGTTACCACTACAAAAAGAGTCTCCGGCGCTCGAGCAGGGGGTAGTGGCAGATCAACACCTTGCCACAATGAACATATACACATCGATATACCAAAAGATTATAAATAGAGGCGTACCAAACAATGATTAAAACTATAAAGCATTTGGAGGAAAAGTAGTGTCATCTTTGTTTCCAGGAAGCTTCATTCCTTCCTTACAATCTTCATTCTTCAACTCACCAGAGGATCAATTTAGAGTATTGATGGAATCCATTCATGAAATGAGATTCAGTATGTTGAACAAGTCATATGACAACTCATTCAGAGCTATTTGCCTCTCAGGAATCAAGACTAGTTCAAATTCTGGTACAAGTTTTAATAGATTCGATGCTAAATTAGATAGTGATTCTAGAATCAATATTACCATCATGCCAATTACAAAATTAAATGGAAACATTCCTACTTTTGAAGGGGTGACAGAGCTGGAAGAAGTCCTGAAATTAATAGATCTGTATAGTTCTGTATTTAGAGGAAAGTCGGATTTTAAATCAAAAATGAATAATGCTCCGCAATTCGGGCAGATTGTAAATTGCTACTTGACCAGAGGTTCAATTGCAAAATCAGATTTTGGAGATATAAGGTTCAAGGCGCCTAGGAACTTAGAGATAGATAAGGAAATCGTCGCACTCGCCGGCATCGAAGGAATCGAGTCAATACCTAGGGTGTTTAGCAATGGAATGGTGGGCCTCCTCGGTGCATATCCAAGCAACGGATTCCCGAACGGCAACGAAATTGTAATACAAGGATCGGTTTATCCTCATGATCCAATAAAGAGTGACAAGAAAATACGCCTACGAAAAGAAATGATAGAAGAATACATACCAGCTAGAGACAGGTCTCTTTCAAGTGAGCCATTGGGTTTAAGATTGATGGCAACATCCATGGCAATCAAAGAAGGTTTCTATAAAAATACAAGAGCATATAGACATAACAACCCAGGTAACATCGGCAATACAGATAGTGGAGCAAATGTGCAATATCCAACTTTGGAAGATGGAATAAGACGACAAGCCAGCTATATAAAGAGCGTGGCCGCAGGCGGACATAGAGCCTATCCTCTTGGTAAGAAAAAGACCATAAAGCCTTATTATAGTGAGGAAATAGCAAAAAACCAAAAAACATACGGAGGTAAGTCTCCCTATTTACCAGGATATGAATTTACCTATACAGGCCAGTTGGATCAATTTGTAAAAATATATGCGACAGGTGCTCGTAGTGGCAATAGTTACTTGAGCACAATTATTTCTTATTTTAAAGAAAACGGAATCAGTATTAATAATGAAAGTAAAATTCAAGACATTATAAGATTAAATAAATAACTCGAGGAAGCATGTCTAAAACAAAATTAAAAAAAATTAGCAAAGGCGAAAACAAAGAGATTGATGAAAATCTCAGAAAAACAAATTCTCAACAGGGACTTAATAATTCCGCTCTCCTAGAATCCGTACCATCTCTAGAGTCTACATCTGCAGAAACAGTGTATCAAGGGTCGAATAACTCATTCGTAATCATGGGTAGAGATAGGCCTGACATTATTGAGTCTGGATTTGGAGGCCGTGGAGCGAATGATTGCGGTAGACTTGATCTCTTCACAGGTTTAGCATCCACTCGCCGTGATGCCGATGGCGAATACAATACTACAACGGGAGAGACTCTTGTTAGTCCTTCATTTGCCACAACAGCAGCAAGAATCTATATTAGTCAAAAATCAGACATAGATTCATACATGGGTTTGGCAGAAGGTATTCGTGATAAATCAAAAGGCTTGTCTACCGTAGCAGCTAAAGCAGACACAATTAGGATGCACGGCAGATACGACATTAAGCTAATAACGGGTAGGGGTAAATTTGAAGGTCTTGGTAAGGATGGAGAGAGGATGTCCCACGGGGGAGTCAATCAGGTACCTGGTACAATTTGTTTTATAGCGGGTAATTATACAGAAGATAAAGATCTGATTGACTTTAATATATTAAACCCAAATTCCAGAAAAAAGAACGTAAAAAAGAAACTGCAACCCATCACAAAGGGGCATAATCTGGTCGATCTTTTGGATGAAATGTTGGAATATATAGCAGAGCTGTCAAGTATGGTAGATCAAAATGCAAAAGTTATATCGAAATTAAACAATGGCATATCTAGACACACTCATACTACTGCTGTTGGACCCACATCTCCTCCTGTGGTATTTGGAATTCTTGAATGGCCAAAAAATAGCATTAATAAAAAATTAAACAAAAAAGACGGCAATGTTCTCAAAAAGAATATAAAACTGACAAGAATAAACTATTTGAATAAAAATATTGGATCGAAATATATAAACAGCAAGTTTGTATACACAACATAGGTGAGACATGACAACAATTAATAAAAAATTATCTGATTTTCAAAACAATGAGTGTGACACAATAGAGCGTGTCAAGAAAGAAGATACTCAAAAGGAGTGCCCAACGTGCCAACCAAATCCAGATTTTAAATTATCTAAGCTTTGGTTCGACCTTATAGACCCCTATCTAAATGAAAAGTTTTGTGAATATCACGTTCGAGTTTATACAGCAGATGCTATTAAGAATAAACAAATAATGACAACGGAACTTGTAGAATTAAATGAAATAACACCATCAGATATTATTGATACAGCAATAAATAAATTTATAAAACACTTCAAAAAAAAACCAAGCAATGATAATCGAGAAATAGCGAGAAAGAATACAAAAATTATTAAAAATATGGCACTGCCCGGCTTTTCTAGGCTTCAAGCAGATGAAAACCTTGGTCGCGTCCACCTAGTTGTGATACCAGCAATGTCATTTAATGCTTTGGAAAATTTGCCCGAAGATGAGAAAGATGAGAATCAACCTTTAAACAAGAAAACTAAGCAAATAAAAATAAAAGTAAATGGATTTTTAAAAAAGCACATACAAATTATGGGAGCTCTAAGGATCTATGGAGCTGTCTATGCATCTCTATCCGGTGGAACAGAATCGGAATTCTTTATATACCAAGAAGACAATCCTACTCAAAGACTTAACTTTCAATCCAAAATTAATCAATTTCTAGAGTTTCGCAAAACATTGAGCGACTCTTTAGGTGCAGCCAACATCGCCAGAATAGGTATCCCTGCAATATTTACAAAATCCATCACTGACATAAAGTTTGTTTTTGACGCGTCAGACCCTGGCTATAAGTTAGAAAGAGTTTTGGTTCTAGAAGAAAAATGTCCCGATAAATATATACCAATTTCTACCCCAGATCTTTTGGGTAAAAAGTTTCAATTTTCATTTGCCATCCTAGACAGACTTGATGAGGTTTTAAAAGAAATTACCTCTCCGGAGTCAAAACCTTGGCTTGAGTTTGTTACTGAATATTTTTATCCACCGATGGCAATTGAATATGGCAACTTAAGTACATTTAGCGAAGCAACAAAAAATTCTCTAGGATGTTTGGCTGATAAATATTTTGGATCAGGTAAGTTGGCAAATACTTATGGTGAGGTATTAAATGGTGTATTTGACGAAATGATCAAGCAAGCATATGAATCTGCTTGTAGGTCTATAAATGAAGTGTCTGTTGGGGGGCCTGAAGCTAGAGCGCAATCCAGAAGAAGGGTTGGAAAAAAATCTCTAGTAGGTGAAAAAGCAAAATTAAAACAAGATTATATAAATTTTGTCATCAACCAAATTAAAGATAGAAATAAATTTAAAGTTGATAAAGGTATGTTTCCTTGCCGCTTTATCGCACCACCATCCGTCCAAGTTGAATTCACAACACCACCACCCGCACCACCACCGGAAGAACCTCCTCCAAAATCATCAAGTTCTAATCAATATGTTGTTGTAAAAGGAGATACTATGTATGGTATTGCTAAAAAGTTCAACATATCTATTAATGATTTAATTAAGTTTAACCCGCAATTTTCACTAGATAAGCTTGGAGCATGGAGTGGTACCCCCGGCAATTCAAATTATGGTATACCATCTGGGGAATCTGCATCAAAAGAAAGCGACAGAAATCCAAACTGGATTTTTCCGGATGAACCTTTAAACATTAAAAAACCACCAGGAGAAGAGACTCCTCCAACTGAGGATATTTCACCTGAAACTCAATTTGCTTATGAATTTTCCGATCCTTCAGGTCAGCCAAGTGAAGATTTAAATAATTTCCCAGGCGCCCCAGATTCTTTTTTGGATAGTCAACTTTACAATATTCCGAATGCTGAAGACAATTATCTAGATATAGAATCTGGTGCAAACCTACGAGAAGAAGCGGAATACCAGCTAGACGCCTTGCAATACGCAATAGATAATTCAACACAAAGCGAAGATCCAAATCCAGCACCATCCACGGCAGCATCCACCTCTGATACCTCTGCTAGCGTGAACAAGGATAAAGTTCTCTTTGATGAATACATCAAAGAGCTTATAACGCCAGAGGACAAATGTATAACATTCAAGGTCCCTTCGTTGGCAGGAAGAACAGAGTTAAAACTCATCGCCTCCTATGAAGGATTAGAAGCCCTAGCTAATGATTATGTAGAAGGATCATTTGTAGGTCAACAAAGAGACTGGGGCTTCGGCGAAGACGGCGAAATCAAAAAGGCATGGGATGCTGTAATTGATGACGATAACACCTTCCTAGGTCTCATCAAAGGTTCCGTTGATATAGAGAATCCTGAAGGATTCTGGCCTAATTTAATAAATATCATAGGTCTTTGTGGTATGTCTGATTTGGCAGACTCCACGCTCAAGTGTTTGTTGGGAGGTATGACGATAAATCAGTTTTATGATTTAATGATTGACAAGTTTTTTGAGTTTATTGACTTTTCTTTGTTCGATCTTTTTCTTAACGAATTACCATACTCTTTTAGACGAGAACTTGACGAAAAAATAAAAGAAGAGTTTGGAGAGGGAGTTTCAATAACAGAGTTGATCAATGTTAAAAAGCAATCTGAGCAAAAGCTTGGAGATGCTGTTAATTTTAAAGTTGTTAATCAATTGGTTCATATTCTCGAGAACAATAATTCAATTAATGACCTTGATGAAGATCAGAAAACACTAGTGTTTAATAATTTGGGTGAAGGCTTCGTTTTGGAAGAGGATATTAAAGCAGATAAAAAACAAGTCAAGAAAGCAATTAAAAAACAAAGAAGAAAATATCTTAAAAACAGAGGTTCTTTTACTGATAGTAACAAAAGTTTTATAAAATCTTTTAATATTATGAATATTCCTCGCCTATCAGGAGCAGACGATGAACAAGATCTTCTAGAGGAAGAGAGAGACGTATATGAAAGAATGAATGAGGTAATGTCCTCAAGTAATATAGGGGAAGGTTTTGATGAAGTTTTTGACGTTATTCTGGGCTTTGTTGTTGATTATATAATTGAGATGATAAGTGTTGATGCTTTGATTGAAATCATATCTGATTTTCCCGGAGGTGAATTTATAGTTGGCCTTGTGGGAGATTTTTATAAGTCTTGCCCACACCCAGGAATATTTAATCCACCAGCGAAAGACTTTTTGAAGACTTTTACTCTAGACGTTTGTGATCCAGAAATTGGATTAACTATTCCTAGGTTAATAATTCCAAATATAAACTTAAGATATCAACTTCACAAGGCATTTGCTAACTCTTTTGCAAATGCCATTGAACAATTGTTTATAAAAATAATTGTTGATTTAATTCAACGACTGGCCGCCTTTTTACAGGACTTGCTTTGTAAGCTTTTGGAAGCCTTAGGGGCTACCTATCTTGGTACGAATTCCTTGAAGGGTTTGCCAAATCCGGAAAGTCTACGTGAAGCAATTGACGAAGCTTTTTGTGGGGGTGCGACTAATCCAGAGACGGGCAAACCTCGATCTCAAGAATTGATAGATTCACTGATTGAAGGTAAGAAGAATGGTTTGACAAATCGAGATCTTCAAGGAGCCGGTGCAACCGCCACAAATATCATAAGCGGTGTAGCAGGTACGGAAGAGATATTGGGAGCTATCATTGAAGGCGATGATGGCTTGAACGCTGCTATTGCCAATGCAGTACAAGTTTTAAACCCAGAACTAATTTCTATTCTTGGAACACCTTCTTTGGTCGGATTCTTTTTTGAAAACTTGGGATCTTTTTTGAGCCAAGAAGACAAAGACAGAATCAGAGAAATGCTTGACAGAGGTGTTCCCAACATACCTTTGACTGCCACCATTTGTCTAACAGACGACCAATTAGACGCATGGAATCAACTAAGAGAGGATTTACTTCGAAGACAAGGTTTACAACCAGGGTCAGTAGTAAACCCTGCGGGATTCTCAGTTAATCCAGAAGACTTTGGTCCTGGAGGAAACCTTCCGGAAGATCTTGACAGCATAATCGAAGATGACGTCAACAACATGAATGCTGAGGTTGAAGAGGCAGTATCAGACGTTTTAGGCGATGTTTTTGAATTGAATTCTGACGGGCCTTTTTTAGGTGCACTAAGCAATGAGTTGATGAAAGACTTGTGTAATTTGGAAAACAAACTCAACATAAACTCAAAATCGGAATTTGATAAAGAAGAAGATGATGATTTTAGAAACGAAGAGTTTCAAAATACAATGAATATTTTTGCATATTCAATGTATAGTCCAAATGGATTATTCGGTCATGCCTTGAGAGATACGGAGCACAATTCCGAAATTAAAAGAAAATTTAGTAAACTAGTAAACCCCAACTATACTAATTCCGCAGCAGAACAGGTCATAAAACTTTCAGATTCTGGTTTTGCAGAAAAAACTATTATGGCCTTCAACCCAAATGGAGATGGTGAACTTGGGGCATATCCTGCCACTGTTGCAACAAGGCTCCGAGACTATGAATTGAATCTTGAAAATGTTACATCTTCTATATCTATGACGTTTACACCAGAAGCTGATAGCGCATATAGTAATATTCTAAGTATTTATGATTTAGATAATCCTTATGGAGACTTTGGATACTCTGTGGACCAATCCACGCTGGTCTCTCGTGTGTTCGGAGATCCTATTATAGATGAATACTCGTTTGACGTTAAAGTTAATATTGATGATGATCAAATGGATTTTATATCTTCTTATGGAGTAGACTTTAGTGTCGGAACGCCTACAAGAAAACATTTGCTCCAAAAGTATATGGAATCAAAAATACCAATTGATAAAGATTATGGTCAACTCTATAAGGATATCTCATCGGACTTTGCAACCAAAATGTTAGATGCATGCTTTTCTGATGACAGAGAAGAAGATGAACTTTCTGATGGCTTTAGATTTGGTTACATCTCAGATCAACTAACAGAGGCTGATTATGAATATACCGGCGGTGATGATGAGACTCAAACTCTTGGTACTTTTCAAAATGAAAGAATTAAGGCTCTAAATCCAGAAATTTATGGAGGAAGATATTCAAACCCTCACTTCACTGTAAGACCTAGAAATTACTTCGGATGGCTTGGTTGTTCTACAAATGCATTTGATACAATAGACGGCTGTCAACCTACAGCCCCTCCAATTATCAACATGGATAAGATAAAAGATGATGTCAAAAAAAGAGAAGGACAATTGAGAGATTATTCAGATCTTGCTAGGGACATCGATTGCACCAGTGAAAAACCATTTAAACTTCTTGCTTCAAAAGAAATTAGAGCAGACCTTGAAGGTGTAGTGAGGACAACTTTAAAGTCCTATGTTTCTGAATACTTCTTTAAGGCGACACCAATACTATCTAACATTGAGTATAGCCAAAAAAATTATGGTGGAGCTTTTACCAGCTTTATTGTCTTACAAATGAAAGAAGAAATGTCGGCTTTAGGACCAGTGGTTCCAACCCGTAGATTACAGGTGACTAGAACGAGATATTGGTACGCCTTTTTGGAACAAGTTGTTCAAGCTTATAATGAAAAGGTAAAAGCTAAAGAAGTTACTCCAAGCAATAGAGTCACTGAGATTTTGTCCAAAATAAGCGAAATGCAAATGCAATACCAAGGCGTAACTTCAAAAATAAAGTACAGAATGATCGCAAAACAAAAACAAAACCCAAATCTTCAACATCTTAGAGAAAAACCTGATCATGACGAAATACTAAATATGCTAAGTAAAAAACCAGCACACTTTGGATTATTAGCTTTGGTAAGAAGAATAAGAAAAAGCGACGAAATGTTTTATAATGATGAAGAATCTACTATAATAACAAAGAATGACGTCAGATTTGCTACTCTTAAAAAAATGCAATTCTTTGCAAAAATGTTCGCAATAGAACTTTATGAGGAGGAGTGTACTGAGATACTAAGTGAAATGATATCGTTGGAACTAAATGAAATATCAAAAAACACTTACTATCCAAAAAGAGTTACGACAAATATCTTTGACATAATGACTGGTCTTACTTCCTTGAGAAGCATATTCCCGGACACGGAATCGAGAATTGGTCGAACAGATTTTTATAATGATTTCACCTCGGAAGGGAAATACGACCCAGGAGACGTTCCTGATTTCGCGAAAGAAAAGGAGTACGCTGGTGACGGCTTTAAATTTACATTGGAAAAATATATCTCTTTGGTACCTAAAGAAGGGATACTTTTACCGGAAGGTTTGGAAAATAGAATGTCAATAGAAGACTTTAAAAGCTATGCCTCACAACTTCCAGAAGAAGAATCAGAAAAACTTTTTTCTGATTATTTTGGAGATCTTGAGTTCACATATGAGACTAGAATATTATCTCTGTTAAATGCCGGCTTTAGCTCGCAATTGCAATCAATAGGCTTGGACCAATCTGAAGACGTAACTCAGGAATACATCGATAGTAGCATCCAGGCGTTTGATTTAGGAGAGGACATACCAAGTGATAAGCTTATAATTCACAAAAGCAACTTAATACCTGAGGGAAAGAACCCATCTCCGATAGGTGTCACCGGCGAAACAGGAGTGAATTATGGATTAAGCATTGGTTTAATTTGCGAAACCAGAAAAATATTTGATGAGACGGAAGAGGAGCAATTGTCAGGATTGAGAAACGCAGACGGCTCAATTTTTATAAACTTAGCGGAGACTGAATACGCTATATCTAACATGAAGTTTTCTGACTTCAATCCGAATGAAGGTGAGTCGCAATTTGACCTTGAGTGTCTTGTAAATAAATTGACTCAATCTCAAGAATATAGAATGCTTTTCGAGCTTTTATTTCCTGCCAATATGTATACATCTTTGGCAGCGCTTTATAGTTCTGAGAACTTTATGGCCTCGATTGGATATGGTGAGAACGAAAGGACAGAAGGAACCAACCCCCAAACAGTACCAGAAGCTTGGGACGGAACAACTAACTTATTTTTCAAAAAATATTTACGTAGACAATTTGCGTCTATATACTTAAGCAACACAATTGATGGCTTGGGTGATGGCGAGGATAGTGAAAAATCTGGATTCTTAAAATTGTTCGGAGGTTTCAATCCCTTTGATTACTTGTCCTTGCCAAACTTAAAACTTCCATGGTGGTCAAGGAAAAAATTGGAGAACAAAGTATTAGACGAAAACGGCGAAGACTGTGCTGATCCTAAAAAAGATTTTCGTTGATAACCTCTACTTATAGTAAAGGGAGAATCAGTTATGAGTTTTTATGGACCATCATGGCCACTGAAGAATGGCACAGACGATTTGTTTGAAATGAATAAATCATTAAAGAAACAAGTAAGCTTTTATTTAAAAAACATTTTACTTACAAGTCCTGGTGAAAACATTAGCGACCCCGGGTATGGAGTTGGTCTAAGGAGATTTCTGTTTGAATCTTATGAAGACGGAACTATAGACCTTCTTAGTAACAAAATATCTACCCAAGTAAAAAAATATATAAAATTTATAAGCATAGTCAGGATTGTTGTGGATACTTCTGCCTCAAATAAAGAGAACTCATCTATGGGAATAAAGATTATATATAGTATTAGAAACCAGGCCACCCAAGAAGTTTTCGAACTTGAATTAAACCCTGAAACAACAATAGGATTATACTAATGGCTGATAAGAAAAATTTAGTTAACTATACATCTAGAGACTTCAACTCTATCAAGCGAGATTTGGAGCAACACGCTAGGCTTTATTATCCAGATTCTTTTAAAGATTTTTCTGAGAATACTTTTGGATCTTACGTAACAGATGCCGTTTCATATGTTGGAGACATGTTGTCCTTTTATTTGGACTTTCAAGCGAACGAGACTTTTATGGAAACTTCGTTAGAATATAACAATGTAAGGAAGCATGCTAATAGATATGGATATAAAAGTTATGGTCGTCCATCGGCATATGGTATTGCTACTTTTTATGTTATGATACCATCTCTAACGAGCGGTCAAGCACCTGATCCAAGATACATACCAATATTGAAAGAGGGGACTGAAGTATCATCGACAAATGGAACTACTTTTGTGTTAACTCAGGATGTAGATTTTTCGAAACAAGACAATGAAGTAGTAGCAGCTAGATTTGACTCTGCTACTACTTCAACTACTCACTTTGCCATTAGAGCACATGGTCAAATAAAATCAAATGTCTTATTTCGAAAAAAGGTGGATGTCGGAGATTTTAAGAGATTTAGAAAAGTAAGAGTTGGCCCCGGATATATATCTCAAATTATTTCGGTTATAGATAGTGAGGGTCACGAATACTACGAGGTCGAATGTTTAAGTCAAGATGTCGTATATATGAAAATCACAAACACCAATGACGACGCAAGTTCGGTACCACAAATAATAAAGCCAAAAATCGTTCCACGTCGATTTGTTGTAATTCAAGATTCAACCGGAACATATTTGCAGTTCGGCCAAGGATCAGATGAGGAGCATTTAGTTAATGACATAACAGACCCCTCTCAGTCAATTTTAAGGATGTCTGGAAAGAATTATATAACAGACGAAGCATTTGATCCCCGTGAAATTTTGTCAACCAATACACTGGGTGTTGCTCCCTCTAACACTACTTTGGAAGTAGTATTTGATGCAAACGATAAGGACCAAGTTAATATTGCCAAAGGTGGTGTTGCTGAAATTTCCAGAAATATTATGGAGTTTCCCAACGGCAGAAGTCCAACATCATTAAATAATCAAGTGAGAGCATCGTTGGAAGTATCTAATGATACTCCAATAGTCGGAAGCACTAAGATGCCTACATCTGAGGAGATAAGACACAGATCCTACGCTTCTCATGCAGCTCAGATGAGAGCTGTAACTAAAAATGATTACGAAGCAATGATATATATGATGCCACCAGGTCTAGGTTCAGTCAAGAGAGCCTACATTTCTAACGATCCTTCTTCTAGCAATCGCCGCTTAAGCCTTTATGTGATATCTGTGGGCGCAGATGGCTATTTGACCCAATCTAACTCAAGTTTGAAAGAAAATTTAAAAGTATGGCTCAATAAAAATAAGATGATTAATGATAATATCGATATATATGATGCAAGGATAATAAACCTAGGTTTTGATTATGAAATAATTGTCCATCCTACTCGTGACAAAATTGAGGTATTAAATGACGTGAATAAGAGATTGAGGAAAAAACTAAGCGAAACCATGTATATTGGTGAGTCTTTTTCGATAACGAATATTTTCAACATTATCAATAAAACCCCGGGAGTAATTGATACTACAAAGGTGGTTCCAAAACTCACAACCGGTTCTGGATATTCAAATTCTCCAATATCTATTTCTCAAATTAAGTCCAATGATGGCATGAAATTGATATGTCCAAGAAATGCTATTTTTGAAATTAGAGTTTTCAACTCCGATGTTAGAGGAGCGGCAATATGATTAAGAGATTTTATTCAACAAAAGATAATACATTAGCAAATGCTTTCCAAGAGAACCTGACCACCAGGGCGACTGGTTCTAATATGGGTGCCTCAGATATTTTAGAAGTATTTTCTATCTATGGTCAAGCTTCATCTACATCTTCTGAGCTAGCTAGAACCTTAATAGAGTTCGATCCGACTTATACAAGCATTCCATCAAGTGCCAAATGGTATTTGAGAATGTTTAATGTCCCCCACTCTCAAACGATACCATCTAATTTCACATTGAATGTTTCCGCAGTATCTCAATCATGGGAAGAGGGATATGGAATTGACATGGATTACTATGAAGATGAGACTAAAGACGGAGTCGGATCAAATTGGATCAACAGAACCGGCGATGATATTGCCGAGATAACAAAGTTTACTTTTTCTTCTGACACCGCTAGCGACTATGGAGCGGGCACAGCTGCAAATTACATTAAACTTTACAATTCTTCGACTTTGGTTAACTTCTGGTTTGATGATGGCGCCGGCGATTCAGCAGGAGATACCGGAACGTGGGTCTTAACAACCATCAACAATACAGGTTCTAAAAATAATTTCGCTTCAGATTTTTCTTCAATTGTCAATCAACAATCCGGATTTTCAGCCAACGTAATCAGTAATATAGTTTATGTCACTGCTTCAACAGCTGGAACTGCAACGGGACCTGTCGCAGTCGCAGGAACTCTATCAGGGCTTACGACAGAAGTTGGAACCTCTGGATCAAACTCGACAAAATGGGTCAGCCCAGGTGGAGATTTTCACAATGTATCATCAAGCAGCAAGGCTTTATTGACCGGACTAGAAAACCTAGAAGTGGAAGTTACGGATATTGTCAATGAATGGAGAGACTCAACATGGTCAAACTACGGTTTCGGCGTTGCCCTATCATCTTCTCATGAATCAGCAGCAAAATCATTTTACACAAAAAAATTCTTTGGAAGAGACTCGGAGT
>TARA_R110001592_G_scaffold45942_1_pt1 | contig 13813 bp, 14 predicted proteins | sample TARA_R110001592 | Tara Oceans TARA_R110001592 (sample SAMEA4398387) | marine metagenome | biome: Polar Biome; feature: [SRF] surface water layer (ENVO:00010504); material: water (ENVO:00002006), including particulate matter (ENVO:01000060) such as... | depth 5 m
GTCCGTTATGTGAATGGGCGTTACAATCGCACCGGAACCTTATGGGAGGGGCGCTTCCATGCGTCGCTAGTGGACTCGCAAGAGTATTTGCTAGCGGTCTGTCGCTATATCGAATTGAATCCTGTCCGAGCTGGCATGGTCGTTCATCCAGCGCAGTATCCTTGGTCGAGCTTTCGATGCAACGCGTTGGGAAAGCGGATACACCTTGTCACAAAGCATTCGGTTTACCTAGCCTTAGGCTCTACGCCGAGCGCGCGCCAACAGGTATATTGCGAATACTTTAGGAGTAAAATCCCTGAGTCGATGCTCAAAAAGATTAGAGAGTCCAGCAACAAGACTTGGGTACTGGGTAGTAAGCGTTTTAAGAAGCGAATCGAGCGGCAACTTGGGTTTTCCTTGCCTCCATTTCCAAGGGGAGGGGATCGAAGATCTCAGCGAGAATAATGAATACCCCTATTAGCCAGATTGAATGGAGCAAGTTACTCTGACCCCTTTGATAAATATAATCTCTAAATACCGTGAACGTTATGCCACGCTTGGTTATGCTGAGAACCAAATCTATCCTGGAATCTTGGACGCACTGAACGCGTTGAGTACTCGAGGTATACGCATGGGCGTGTGTACATCTAAGCGAGTGGATTTCGCAGAGAGAATTCTCTCGATGTACGGGCTACTTGAATTTTTTAGTTTCGTAAGTGGCGGGGACATCGGGATTAAGAAACACCAGCAACTAGCAGGCTTACTAGAGGCGGGTAATATAGATAGAACTGCTGTAATGATCGGCGATCGTGAGGTCGAGATCTCATCTGCCAAAGTACATGGCCTAAGAACGGTAGGAGTATTGTGGGGTTTCGGCGATCGCGACGAGCTCGAGCAAGCGGGCGCGGATGTTATACTTGGCAAAACGAACGAGCTCTCTCAGATAAAAACCTGAGGCGCTGTTGAAGCACAACAAAAGGAAGGAAACAGAATGAGAATCGCAACGCCAACTCTGGTCGCACTGCTGTGCTTAACATGTTCCACTTCTACATTAGCAAAATGTCTAGATTCTGGTGTGCAATTACAGATTCTAGGCTCGGGTGGACCGGGTGCCTCTGGCGGTAGAGCGTCCACTGGCTACTTGCTGTGGGCGGATGGTGTCAGTCGAGTCATGGTCGACGCAGGCAGCGGCACAAAGGACCAGTTTCATCGCGCGGGTGCTAACTCCGATGACATCGAGTTTGTAGGTCTAAGCCATCTTCATCCAGATCACTCGGCGGAGCTGCCAGCGATCTTCTGGCCCGCTGGCGGTAGCTTCAACATAGCGGGCCCTACAGGTTCTGATGCTTTCCCTTCAATAGAAAAATTCCTCGAGCTACTGATGGGGGAGAACGGCGCCTATAGCGTGCTATCTCCTAGGATGGAGCTGCAAGTGACGACTGTCGATACAAATTCTAGGCAAGCGATGGAGGTATGGAGCGCGGACAATATTCTTGCCAGCGCTACGGCTGTTCCCCACGGAGAAGTTCCTACACTCGCCTACAAATTTGAGTTCGCCCAGAAGAGCATCGTGTTTGCGAGTGATCAGAACGGGTCTGACCCCGCATTTATCGACTTCGCGCGAGGAGTAGATTATCTCGTCATCCACCTAACTGGAACAGAAGATGCCACTGGCGTTATCGCAGAGTTGCATGCGAAACCAAGTGTGTGGGGTGATATGGCTGCATCGGCAGAAGTTGGGCAAGTCATCGTAAGTCACATTAGTGCAACATCAACTGAAATGCTGGACGAGAGCCTTAGGATCATTAGACAGCACTATGCAGGACCGCTTGTCATCGGCGAAGACCTGATGTGTATCGAGCTATAATTCGATAGCTGTGCCACGAACGGTGCTAAGGCGCATTGAAGTAGAACAAAACGATATAGTAAAGTACGAACTCGAATTAAATCGCAAGCTTGATGCTCAGTTGGGATCTTCGACAATAGCAATGACAGGACACAACACTGTAGGAAAATTTAGCGCGAAGCTTCTGCGCCCAGCATTGCCAAGTGGCGACTCGCCTTGGTCTTTTGTCGTGCTGCCCAAAGAAGTCAGCGAGATGCTCCCAAGACGCGGCAGGACGACTGTCGAAGTCGCCCTCAATGATCACAGTTTTCAATCCACGCTCGAACCTGACGGCCAGCTAAGTCATTGGCTCAAGATTAGTGATGAGCAAAGAGTGGCCGCAGGCGCTATGGTTGGCGAATTGGGCGCATTTGAGATCACAACTCTGCCACAAGAGCCTGAGCCAGAACTCCCATCGGACCTACGGGAGGCCTTGTCCGCAAGTCCAGCAGCCAAAGAAGTATGGGACGATACTACTGCAATCGCGAGGGTAGATTGGATTCACTGGATAGTCTCAGCCAAACAATCCAAGACTCGAGACAAACGTATTCGTGATGCATGTGACAAACTAGCTTCGGGCAAGCGCCGAGTCTGCTGTTTCGATCCCTCTGGTTTCTACAGTAAGGCGCTTAGCGCCCCAAAGGTTGAAGAGTAGGTGGCACGCACAATAGCGAAGGTCCCACTATCGAGCGTCAATCACGTTTACAATTTGGATTGATGCTTCGCCGCTCATCTCAGCAAGGTCCTCCCTATAGAGCATCACGACAATGATATTTTTCGATATAGACGACACCTTGCTGGATTACAAAGGTTCACAGGACACCGCTGCCAAAGCGTTTTCCAAAAAATATGCCACGCACATCTCAGCTCCCGATCAATTTGTGGATGTTTTCAATAGAGTGACGGATCATCATATGGCGAGGTATCTGTCAGGCGAGATTTCGTTTCAAGAGCAGAGGCGCTGGCGCATTCGTGATTCGCTGGGCCTAGTGCTCAGCGATCAAGAGGCGGACGATATTTTTGCCGATTACTACCAAGTCTATGAAGACTCCTGGCAGTTGTTTCCAGACGTGCTGGATGTGCTGGAAAAGCTTAGGGGTAAGCAGTTGGCGGTTATCACGAATGGCGACAAAGACAACCAAACCTATAAGCTCGACCGGCTTGGCCTACTTCCCTTTTTTAGCGAAGTCATCACTCCGGCCTGCGCCGGCGCCGCTAAGCCAGATTCTGCTATTTTCCAATTAGCCGCTCGTGTCGCTGGCAAACGACCAGAGGAATGCTGGTATATTGGTGACAACCATGCATTGGACTACCACGGCGCACTGGCTAGTGGCTTTAAGTCTGTTTGGCTGAATCGTAAATCACGCCCAGAGCGATGTGATCATCAGTGCAAAGATCTATATGGGTTCTTGGACATATTGCAGTTATCTAGCTAAAGCAACCAAGTGTTGTCAGGAAAAATAGATGAAATTGATTTTAGTATGTGGGCCAACTGGGGTTGGGAAAACTACTTATTCGATATCTTTGTCGAAGCAAATAGGCGCAGTTAGGTTTTCTATCGATCCATGGATGCAAACTTTGTTTGCTAAGGACCTTACGTCATTGGACTTTGCGTGGATGATGGAAAGGGTGGAGCGTTGTTATACACAGATCTGGAGTGTAAGCGAACAGATACTCGCGTTGGATGGAAACGTGGTGCTCGATCTTGGGTTTACAACGAAATTACATAGAACTAAGTTCTCAGAACTTGCAGCCAAAATCGGTGCGGTGGCAGAGATTCATTATTTGGAGGCACCTGTTGATGTTCGAAAAGCTAGGGTTCTGAAGCGCAACGAAGAGAAAGACCCAGCGGTTTACGCATTCGAAGTTGATGATGGCATGTTTAACTTCATGGAACCAAGATTCGAGATTCCGGATGAAACTGAATTACTAAACGGTAAAAAAATAGAAGCTGTTGAGTGAGTTCCGGCAGAGATACAGTTATGATTCCAGCCGATGTTCCCAGCCCTATAGACCTAAAGGACATGGTTGATGCGCAGGAATGGGAGCGCACGGCGATGCAGCGCCCATTCAGGGAGGAATTCTTCGAGGCGATTAATGCTCAGCTGGGATTGCTGGAGGTGTCTTGCCTCTCGGCCATAGAGCTTGGCGCGGGGCCTGGCTTTCTGGCACTGCATATTCTCACTAGAAGACCCAATATCCACTATACTCTTCTCGATTTCTCATCTGCTATGCATACCTTAGCGAAACGTCGGCTCGAGCCTTTAGACAGTGTTGAGATTGAATATCTCGAGTGCGATTTCAAGGCGGTCGGATGGGCCGATTCACTCGACCAGTACGATTTGGTTCTTACTAATCAAGCAGTTCATGAGCTCCGCCATAAACGCTATGCTCTCGATTTTTTCATGCAAGTTCGTGGACTGCTTAAGCCGAACGGCATTCTGCTTTTCTGCGATCATTACTGTGGCGAGGGTGGCCTGAGCAACGATCAGCTCTATATGAGCCTAGAAGAGCAGCGCGAAGTCTTGCGCAGGGCCGGGTTCATAGCAACCGAAGTCTTAGTCAAGGGCGGGCGAGCACTTTACAGCGCAAGCCTAGAATCAAAGGGGTCAGAGTAATTTGAAATCCGATGAACATACTGGAAGCGTTAGGAGTAGTGTTGGTACCTCAAAAACGAGGCGAAATCTCATCACATTAGCAGGGCTATCAGCAGTGGGAGCCATTGTTCCTAGCTGCGCTGGACTAAAAGGAAGAGAGAGTATGTATGGTTTAATTGGAAAGATGAACGTAGTGCCTGGACAACGTGACGCGTTGATTGCCATCTTAGTAGAAGGCATTAGTGGCATGCCGGGGTGCCTGAGTTATATAGTCGCGAAGGACTCAACAGATCCGAATGCTATCTGGGTAACAGAGGTTTGGAATAGCCAAGAGAGTCACCAGGGCTCATTGTCGCTGCCGTCTGTTCAACAAGCCATCGCGCTAGGCAGGCCACTAATTGCAGGTTTCGGTGAGCGATTCGAAACCACTCCAGTGGGTGGCCAGGGGCTAGTTTCTTGATTAGATCAAAGGGGTCAGAGTAATTTGAAGGGCAACGAGCAGGCTGATGACGATCAAAGTAATCTGACCCCTTTGATCGAGGCAGGGCATCAGACACCTCTTGGGTATCACTTCAGGCATTTCCATATTTGGTTCGATATGGGTATGTTGGCATTGATGTTCGTGGTGGCGTCCTATTTTCCGCTACTGAAGATTGTGCCTCTCGTGGCGAGCTTGGAATTATTCAGTTTCTTTAGTTTTCATCTGCTTGCAAAGAATAGTCGTTTCCAATTACAAGGCTTCTTGGGTGGCTTTATCTCCAGTACTGCGGTGTTTTTGCAGACCCTTAACGACAAGAAATTTGCGCAGGAGAGCGAGAGAAATCTGCTACTAACACTGCTATTTGCGCTTTGTGCGATGCTGCTTGAGTGCCTTTTTATAGTTTTCTTTCTGGCCGATAATTTGGGCTTTGTCTACTACCTGCCGTTTCTGTCACAGTTGCTGTGCGTGGCTGCCGCAATCCTCTATGTCTCCTTCAGTTCGCGCTTTTCATCAGGCGACACCGCAGCCCATACTGCCGACTTCGATATGCTGAATGATCACCCGATCATCTGGAAGAACGTTGCGAAATTGTCGCTGATTATTCTCGCTATAGTTTATTCCATGCATTTCATTAGCTCCGAGCTGGGCTTTCCACGCAGTATCAGTACTTTGCTCATCGCACTTTTCGAGGCGCACGCTATTCTAGCCTCGGTGATGACACAGTGGTCAATGCAGTCTCAAGAATTCGAACTAATGTCGTTGTTCATTGTGATTCTTTTGGGTAACACGCTGAGTAAATCATATCTGGCAATTAGCGGTGCGAATCTCAGAAAATATGGCTTCTTTGTCGGCGTTATGGTGGGGAGTTTTGTACTGAGCGCGGCACTCTCCTACTTCGTGTACTGATCAAAGGGGTCAGAGTAGTTTGAACTAACAATGTAGTCTGATGAAAACCCCTAAACCCCATAGCAGGAATATATCAAAGTAGAAATCACTGTTTTTCGTGTTTCTTCTACCTAGAAAACTACTGGCTCAGAATAATTACGGGGGTATCTGGATCAAATTACTCTGACCCCTTTGATTTTTGGCTACTGTACCGTTTCGGCCCTGAACATCCGCCAAAAGACCTGCTAAAATCTCGCCCCTAAATGCTTAGGACAAGAGACTTTTATCATGCCCGTTTATCGCTCTAAAACCTCCACCGCAGGTCGCAATATGGCTGGTGCCCGTGCCCTTTGGCGCGCCACTGGCATGAAAGATGATGACTTTCACAAGCCCATTATCGCCATCGCTAACTCTTTCACGCAATTCGTGCCGGGCCACGTGCATCTGAAGGATCTTGGTCAGTTAGTGGCGCGAGAAATCGAGGCTGCAGGCGGCGTTGCCAAAGAGTTCAATACAATTGCCGTGGACGATGGGATCGCCATGGGGCACGACGGCATGCTCTATAGCTTGCCCTCCCGCGATATTATCGCCGACTCTGTGGAGTATATGGTCAACGCGCACTGCGCGGACGCCTTAGTGTGTATCTCCAACTGTGACAAGATCACCCCCGGCATGTTGATGGCCGCGATGCGCTTGAATGTTCCCGTGATCTTCGTCTCTGGCGGGCCTATGGAGGCAGGCAAGACGAAGTTGTCTGAGCACAAATTGGATCTGGTGGATGCCATGGTGATTGCGGCGGACGACAGTGCTTCTGACGAGTACGTGGCTGAGATCGAGCGAAGTGCCTGCCCAACCTGCGGGTCCTGTTCCGGCATGTTCACGGCAAACTCGATGAACTGCCTGACGGAGGCCTTGGGCCTATCCTTACCCGGTAATGGCACAGTGGTCGCGACACATGCCGACCGTGAGCAATTATTCCTGCAAGCTGGCCGCACAATCGTTGAGATCACAAAGCGCCACTACGAGGAAGACGATTACACCGTTCTTCCCCGGTCTATTGGCTGTTTCGAGGCCTTCGAGAACTGCATTGCGTTGGACATCGCTATGGGTGGATCTACCAACACCATCCTACATTTGCTCGCTATCGCGCAGGAAGCAGAGGTGGACTTCACCCTCGAGGACATTGACCGCCTATCAAAAACCATTCCGCAACTGTGTAAAGTTGCGCCTAATACCCAGAAGTATCACATCGAGGACGTGCACCGCGCCGGTGGCATCATGGGAATATTGGGTGAACTAGATCGTGCGGGACTGCTGCATAGTCAACTTCCTACGGTGCACAGTGCCACAATGGCTGACGCTCTGGATGCTTGGGACATCATGCGCAATCCGAGCGCAAAGGTGTTGGAGTTCTATAAGGCTGGTCCAGGAGGAGTTCCTACTCAAGTCGCATTTAGCCAAGCATGTCGCTTCCCGACACTTGACGGCAACCGCGCGGAAGGCTGTATCCGTTCGCTGGAACATGCCTATAGTTTGGAAGGCGGGCTGGCGGTACTCAGGGGCAACATCGCGCTTGATGGCTGCGTGGTGAAGACGGCAGGGGTGGATGACTCCATCTTGGTATTTGAGGGCTCGGCCTATGTCACGGAGTCTCAAGACGAGGCGGTCGCTGATGTTCTTGCAGACAAAGTTAAAGCGGGGGACATCGTGATCGTGCGTTATGAGGGACCACGCGGTGGACCTGGCATGCAAGAGATGCTCTATCCAACTTCCTACATCAAGTCCAAGGGGCTGGGCAAAGTCTGCGCGCTGTTGACAGACGGGCGCTTCTCGGGCGGTACTTCAGGGCTTTCCATCGGCCATGTCTCGCCAGAGGCTGCAGCGGGTGGAGCGATAGGCTTGGTGCGCAATGGCGACAAGATTCGCATCGATATTCCCAATCGGAGCATCGATGTAATGATAAGCGAAGAGGAACTGGCAGATCGCCGCCTGGCGCAAGACCAGATAGGCTGGAAGCCAGCGAAGGAGCGCCCACGAAAGGTCTCCGCGGCACTCAAAGCCTATGCGATGCTGGCCACAAGCGCAGACAAGGGCGCGGTGCGAGACTTAAGCCAACTCGACTAGATCAAAGGGGTCAGAGTAATTTGAAAAGAGGAGCGTGATTGGAAAGTTATTGGATATTTCTGACGGCGAGCTTTCTATTGTGGATTACACCTGGGCAAGACACGATCTATATCATCACGAGGAGTATTAGCCAAGGCCGCGCCGCTGGCTTTGTCTCCGCCCTCGGCATCGGTACAGGAAGCATAGTGCATGCGGCACTCTCGATTGCGGGAGTGTCGGTCATTATTCTCACCTCACCGTTATTGTTCTTATTAGTGAAATTGCTAGGAGGGGTTTATTTAATCTACCTTGGTTTAAGTACGCTGCGCTCGAAAGTCACAGCCAAAAACTTAGAGACATTGCGAAGTGAGCGCTTATCGAGAATCTATTCTCAAGGCGTGCTTACCAATATATTGAATCCTAAGGTCGCGCTATTTTTCATTGCATTTTTACCTCAGTTCGTCGGTGCAGATGCTCCGCTTACAGATCTTTTTATACTGGGTTTTAGTTTCGTCATCGGCGGCACGATGTGGTGCTTGGTGTTAGCTTATTTCGCCTCAACAGTGGCAAAAATGCTAGGTCAGAGTAGTCGCATTAAGGCATGGTTTAATAAGCTATCCGGTGTTGTGTATATCTCATTAGGCTTGAATGTACTGAGCATAAAAGCCTGAGTATTGCAGCCGATACTAGGCTTTCGTTGTTTTTTTCCGTGGATCCATTCGGCAATGAAGTCGAATTTTTAGAAGAGGAATAGTATTCCTGAGCGAAAGTGTTGCTCTAAAAAAGATGCATGAAGATGAGCTCGGTTTAATCGCCCAACGCTGGTTTAGGGTGCTTAGTGCCTGCATCAGGTAGCCCCGTAATTGGATACATCCTCAATATCTTCTTTGCCGTCACTAATGATAATTGTTATCATCCCCGCGCCTTCGGTCGCGGCCAGCTATCTTGCGACAATCACTTTCTACAAGCTTGGTATGTATGTCCTGTTCACTTTGGTCGTTGACCGCCGGTTCTCAAGGCCAGATACAAGATTTCGATACGGCATTGGCCGACAACTATCGTGTTCGTTTGATGGAGTTAGGCTTTCATCCAGGTGAGGTCGTTACCTGCCTGCAGACCCCTGCGTTCGGCTCTCCGAAAGTGTTTCGTGTTGCCAATTCCATATTTTCTCTAGACGATGAAGTGGCTAGCCATATCTTAATTACTCCCGTCGGTTTGGCATGAAAAAAATAATCCTCATAGGTAGCCCAAACTCCGGAAAGAGTCTGCTTTTCAATAAGCTCACTGGCCTGCACCAACGCGTAGCTAATTATCCAGGCATTACGGTTGATGTTGCCAGTGGCGCCTTGGCTGCACTGCCAGAGGTGGTGCTGGTAGACTTTCCCGGCACTTATTCATTGCATGCGATATCTGGCGAGGAGCAGGTGGCAGTTAACTACTTTAGTGAAGCGCTAGATGACCCTGATGTCGAGCAAGTGCTTTGCTTAATCGATGTCACACGTTTGGAGAAAAGTCTTTATTTCACCCTGCAGGTGATTCGCGAGTGCGAACGTCATGGCAAACACGCTGTGGTCATCGCGAACATGATGGACGTGCTAGAGAAGCACAAAATCAGCATAGATCTAGAGGGGCTCGCAGCGGAGGTTCAGGCACCGGTAGTTCCCGTTTCTGCGCGCAGCGGAAAAGGGCTAGAAGAGTTGTTGGGTCAGATCAAAAAGGGTATCGCGAACGGTAAAGGTCCGGCGAATAGTGGCATAGTCGATGTGCCCGACGCGATTCTACGCGGCACGGCGCACAAGCTGGCACACAAATATGGACCCAAGGGTGACTTATTAATTAAGAGTCAAGCTCGGCTTGATAGTTTCTTCCTGCATACGGCGTTCGGTGGTATCGTTTTCTTTAGTATTATGTACTTGATGTTCCAATCTATTTTTACTTGGGCGGCGCCAGCAATGGACGCCATCGAGTCGCTGGTCGCATGGGCTGCCAGTATAGTTGTGCCGCTAGTCCCCACTCAGATCGCGAAAGACTTTGTGCAAGATGCAATTTTCAACGGAGTTGGGGCGTTCCTCGTATTCGTACCACAGATATTCGTGCTTACCTTTGTAATTGGAATACTGGAAGACAGTGGTTATATGGCGAGGGCCGCACTAATTTGCCATAAGCCTTTGCGCATGTTCGGACTCACGGGTAAAAGTTTTATTCCTATGCTCTCCGGTGTAGCGTGTGCGATCCCTGCTATTTATGCGGCGCGTTCGATCGATTCTCCGAAGAAGCGCCTATTGACTTATATTGCCATTCCCTTGATGCCTTGCTCGGCGCGCTTGCCCGTGTATACGCTTCTTATCGCCGCCTTCATACCCGCTACGACTATGTTCGGTGGTCTCGTGGGGTTACAAGGCGTCGCAATGTTTGGTGTGTATTTCTTCGGCATGATGTGCGGCTTGATCGCGACGAGTGTTTTGTCACGTGTACGAGCCGAGCAATACGAGGACTTGCCCTTTGTGTTGGAAATGCCGCCTTACAGATTGCCAGCTTGGCAGCCGCTGATCCGAAACTCTTGGAATCGTTCCAAGCATTTCGTGACCAAAGCTGGCGTGATTATCCTCACGGTCACCATAGTGATTTGGATTCTTGGTTATTTCCCCACTATGGGGCAGGATCTTGGGGCTTCTTGGCTGGGTCAGTTCGGCAAGTTAGTTGAACCTGTTTTTGCACCTTTGGGTTTGGATTGGCGTTATGGCGTCGCTATCATGACGTCTTTCTTAGCGCGCGAAGTGTTCGTCGGCACGCTTGGCACTATGTTCGGCATCGAGAATAGTGACGATAATGTGATGCCATTGGCGGAACAGATTCAAGCTAGTGGCATGAGCATTGCCTCGGGCGTAGCGCTATTGGTGTTCTTCGCAATCGCGCTGATGTGCGTCTCCACAATGGCTATCCTTAGTAAGGAGAGTAGATCTAAGACTCTCCCCCTCAAACTGTTCGCAGTATACGGGGTCGCTGCCTATGTTTTGGCGATCCTCGCTTACAATATCGTCGCCATTTTCTAGAACCGATCAAGTTACTCTGACCCCTTTGATCGGTTCTGTTGATTTTTAGCCTAGGCCGGCAAACGCATCATCGATCAAGGCCTCAATGTTCGCCTTACCATCTGTTGCTCTGGAGTATGCCTTCAGTCCCATCAACTGCATCTGCAGAAAACTTGCAATGCGCTGAGGGTCTTTGTCTTTGTCGAGCGCACCTTGCTGCTGAGCTTTGGCTACCAGTTCAGTGAATGCTATCTCGATAGTTTTAAGTAAGTGCCTGGCCTCGGCTAAAGGTTCAGCATTGTCCTGGGTCAATTCTGCGACTGTTTTAGCGAGCATACACATATCGCTGGGGCTGTTTCCTCTTGCTGTGCTCACACTCTCTGTAATAAACGCTTTCAGTGCATCTAGGGGTGGCAAAGATGCAGCGTGCTTGGCGAGTCGCTCGAGGTTGGAGTTTGTATAACATTGCAGGCTCTCTTTGAAGAGCCCCTCTTTACTGCCAAAACTCGCGTATATACTGCCGGGACGGAGGTCAATTACATCTTGAAGATTCCGCATCGAGGTGGCGTGGAAGCCTTTTTCCCAAAACAGCTGTGTTGCCTTCTTTATGGTTTCTTGGCGATCGTGTCGTGCAGAGCTCATTTGCATACCCTCTGTGTGCTTGATTGAGCATTCGTTCAATCTTAGCTTGAACTATCGCTCAGGTCTAGTTAGCATGGCCCGCATTGAACAAGTGTTCAAGCCTGTTTCGACTAAGGCAGGCACGGTGCCAGCGATTCGAAACAATCAAATACACACTAGCTGGAGAATGAAATGACAAAGTTGACCATACATGACTTAGAAAGTGCGCCCGAGCAGAGCAGACCACTACTGGAAGCCTCATTGAAGGCCAATGGCCGCATTCCCGGCTTGCATGGAGTGTTGGCTGGCGCGCCTGGGCTTCTGGAGGCGTATCAGACCTTGCATAAACTCTTCGTGAATTCCTCATTCGATACCAATGAGATCACAGTTGTCTGGCAAACCATCAATGTCGAGCATGAGTGTCACTACTGTGTGCCCGCTCATACAGGCATCGCCCATATGATGAAGGTGGATCAAGGACTGATTGATGCGCTTAGAGACGGAACTGCGATGCCGACTTCGAAGTTACAAGTCTTACACGACACCACCTTAGCGATCGTGCGCAATCGCGGCTACTTGAGTGATGAGGAAGTGGCTGCGTTCTTTGCGGTGGGTTATGAGGAAAGACAACTATTAGAGATCATTTTAGGTCTATCGCAGAAAGTAATTAGCAACTACGTCAATCACATTGCTAGCACGCCAGTAGATAAGGTGTTTGAGAAGTATGCGTGGAAGAAAAATGCGTAAAGCAGATCAAAGGGGTCAGAGTAACTTGAAAATCAAATTACTCTGACCCCTTTGGTAACCTCTTTGATTATTCTGGCTTGTTCAGTCCCGCCCAGCTGTACAGGGTCATGGCGACTGATTTTTCGCTATCTGCCATTCCCCATGTGCCGCCAGCGCCTTCAACGACATAGAACTCGTTCGCGGCGTGGGAGTTGCCACCGCTACCAACCATGCCGCTCGCGATAGGGATGTTGAGAACGTCGCCAGAGAACAGATAGGCGGGCCAATAGCCACCCAACATAGTCTCATCCGAGGACAACTCGTTCGGTGCCATACCAAAGGCGGCACGCATCTCATTTGCGGCCACGTGCAGATCGCTGTCATTCGTAACTTTCGCCCAAGGCACATCGCCGACAACATTAATCTCGACGTCTTCATAGCCGTGCTTATCGAGGTGAGTGCGTAGTTTGTCCACGATGTCCATGCCGTCTTGTGCTGGCAAGTAACGGAAGTTGTGCTTAGACACGATGCGGTTGGGCAGAATGGCGCCCGAGCCGCCTTCGAACATGTTGCCACCCCAAATTCCGTCGAGATTCATCGAGGTGCCATAGCGGCGCATCTTGGTAACTTCATAGGGGTCATCGGCTATGAAGCGTGCCACGCCTAAGTTAGTGGCAGCCACATCAACATTGAAGTTTGCAGCCGACTTGCGGAGGCGCTCGTCTTCCGCAGCAGTCAAAGGTTCGATGTCGTCGTAGAAGCCATCGATCATCACCTTATTGCCGGTCTCATCCACTAGTGTGCTAAGCATCTGAATATGACGCCAGGCTGGCGCATCGACAGAGCGCTTATTACCACCATGGATATTGCTGTAATTGGGGCCACGGCCCCAGCTCTCACCGCTAGTGATTAATTCTACGAAGACACATCCTTCAGAGCCACCGCCGCCCCACATAGCATCTGCGCCGGCGAACAGCTCAGGATGTTCACGCACGAACTTGCGGTATCCGATAGACATACGCTCTTCATCACCCTCGGCAACAAAAATTAAATTAACGGGCAATTTCCCGGTAGTTGCCTTGATGGACATCATCGCATTCCAAAATGCCATCTGGCGGCCTTTCGAGTTTGCCGTGCCGCGGCCTATCATCACGAGTGGGAAGGGGGCTTGTGGCATTAATTCTGCTGCGAAGGGGGGCGCCTTCCACAGGTCGGGTTGGGTGATGGGCATGGTGTCGTACATCCAGTACACCACCAGAGTCTTCTCGGCACCCTCGTCACATTTTGCATAGACCACTGGGTTGCCTTGTTGGCCCCACTCGGTGATCCCAACGTCATAGACTGTGGTCTCTTGGCAGCCGAGTTGGTCGAAGAAACCTTCCACCATATACGCGGATTCCTGAATGCCTTCGCCAGTGTTTGAGATGCTGGGTTGCTGTATCCATTTCTGCAGATTAATGACATGCTGATCTATGTTCTCGTCGATATAGGCGAACACCTCTTT
>TARA_R110001592_G_scaffold167131_5_pt1 | contig 13805 bp, 14 predicted proteins | sample TARA_R110001592 | Tara Oceans TARA_R110001592 (sample SAMEA4398387) | marine metagenome | biome: Polar Biome; feature: [SRF] surface water layer (ENVO:00010504); material: water (ENVO:00002006), including particulate matter (ENVO:01000060) such as... | depth 5 m
CATTACGATCACTACACTGCTGAGTAAGTTATGATAATAATTCAAGAGACACCTTAGAAGGTTCATTTAAAAAGCACAAAGCCCAGAATTATAAACAGTTGTCTAGATAAAGACTATGCTAAGCCCTGCTTTTCTATCGCCATGGCTAACTTTTGTTGTGATAAAGCAAAAACGCTGAAGATATCTAAGGATGCAAGCCCGTTGTTTGTGCCAAACCCTAAACTCATGGATGCATCTGATAAAGCAATATCCACAATCTGAAATGGATAACGATGATTATAACTTGGCTGATGTTTCGTAAAATGCACCAAAGCATCAAATTGCTGATTAGCATAATCGTTAAATGCAAAGTCTTTGTAAGGAAGGTCAGGACCCGTTAGATTCAAATCAAGCGAACAATTACCAAACTCTTTCATTGCGGTAACGTGAAGTTCATAACAAACAAACTCCTCGATATTATTAATTTCTTTCAACTTGAATTTTACTTGTTTAGAGGTAGATGATTTTATTGCATTGGCGCGATAAATTTTAACATCAAGCAAACCTGCATCGGCTCCCGCCATATCGTTCATTTGTCTTGCCATCATTAAACTTTGTAAGCAACAAGACAGACTACTTTGCAAAAGCTCTTCTTGTATGCCTGGCATATCAAATTGGAGCATGCTGCCTAGTTCATCCAACACTAGAATTTTATAATTTTCCAATTGATTAAGTGGGCTTGAGTTTACGGGTAAATAGAAAACCTGAATAATCCCAGGCAAGTTATAAGGCAATAATTCTTGCAAGGTAAACGCTGAAGTTTCAGCTAATTTATCAAAAATAACCGGGCTAAATGAAGATGGTTTCTGTGCCAATCTGGCTAATAAATTTGCTTCACTGTCACAAATAAAATAGCGAAACTGTCCATCGATATATTGAAAAACATAATAACCAGACTCCACTTCGATCACATAGCGAGCAGACCTAACACTATGAGTTTGGAAGAAGGCTTTTTTAATGGAATGAAATAGTTCTTCAACACGGCTTGCAATAGCTTGTGCTCGCTGAGGACAAAAACAAAACACACTTAATTGGCATTCGATACCGTTCAATTGATCAAGACAAATCTGCAAATATGATTGAAGATTTTGCATTAAGGTATCGCCCATCTCATAACGATGCGCCATCACTTCATTCCAAGTATTAACAGCAATTTGGTCAATTGTTTTAACTAAATTATGCCGCTCGGTACTATAGTCCAGTGAGTCGGTTCGATCACTAAGCCTATGCATGCCTCGTTCGCTCATTTTCTTTAGCGGGTCAACACCGACGTTAATAAATAACACTAGATGAGACAGAGCCAACTTCTTTTGAAACGTAGTTTGCTTAACCGGAGGAAGTGGCATTGGTAGTACAATACTTAAAGCACGTATCATGCTTTGAATTTCTAAAAATCGAAGTTCACTACTACCCGGCACAAAGCTCATTCGAGTACTTTGGGTTAATATACGATTGAAATATAGCCAAGCAATAAGCTCGATTAGATGGCTACTTTTTTTCAAGCTGGTTTCAAAGCTTGCATCTGTGCTGGTATTTAAGTTTCGATAAGCAAGCCAATCATTTTGATCGACAAGAAAAGGCTGGGTACTTGCATGATGTATGGCCAAATTTTCTTCCCATAAATCATTGGCAATACCTGGATTAAGATACTCAACTTTACCGGCTTTTTTCTGGAACACAGAATACAACTTTCGACCTAGTAAATTCAGATCATTAGAGCTAATACTAGAGTCAATACCATGGCCTCGCGCATATTGCGTTAAAAACCGATAGCAATAACTTAGTTCCGCAACAACTACTTGTCTTTCTTGGCTTACCTGATCGACTTTCCAAGTATGTCTACTATCCAGATAACGATATTTTTCACTTGGCCAGCCCCACGTTTTGACGACTTTTTCTAGTGTTTTACGCTGCCAGGAAGCCGTCCTTCCACTTGGTGGTTTTGATAATTTCTTGGACACTTTCAGGTAAAAACTTTTGCGCACCAAATCCAAGCGTTTGTGCTCTTTATTCGCTAATAAATAAGCCTCTAAACGCCGATATACGAGAAGATAAGGGTCAAGATCTTCTAGTAACAACTCATCATCATAAATAGCTTGCTTTAAAATTTGACTCAAACTCGTTTTAGCAGGCATCTCTTGAGCATAAACTTCTGCCAAGATTATTTTAAGTACAGATTTATATGGCGAATCGATTCCTTTATATAACTGCCAAAGCGCGGCACCGACTAATTCATTTTTAGGAATTGTTGCGGCACTACCAAAATCGATCACCTCAGTTTTTTTAATGAATCGCTTGGTCAGGAGCAAGCTGGTCAACTCTGAATACTCAGATTCACATGCCGGTGGAATTAACCACCAAATCGGATAACGACCCGCCAAGAGAATTGCAGTACGATAGAATTCATCCAACAATAAATAATGCTGTGCAGAGCCACTACTTTCCTTATCCATTTTATTAGTTAATTCGCCAGACCGAAACTTCTCTGCGTCCATCAAAAAAGTATGCAATTCAAGCCCTAAACTGTTAGCCCAGCTATCAATTTTTTTTGCTTTTTCAGCAAGTATTGCTTTTAACTCGTCATTTATCCCTGGCTCATGACAAAGCCATAAATCCACATCACTTTGTTCAGAATGCGCTAAGGTTCCGGTGCTACCCATCATATAAAGCGCATGAATTCTATTTTTCTGGCGTTTATCTGCTTTGAATTTAAAGGTCTGGCTAAATGATTTCGCCACACTTAAGGTCTGCTTATCAGGCTCATAACCAGATACACCGCTCGGTACTTCACGAGCGACATAGCCCGGCATTAAAGGATGATTAATGTGATATAACAAAGGAAGAACCAAAAGAATATCTTGCTGTCGAGGAGCTAAGCCATCATAGGTTTTATTTAGTCTGTCAGCGTTAATCAGCATGAAACGATCACGCACTTTTTTTAGCAATTTACGATCAACACCATCACTAAAATCAGGAGCCAATTTATTCTTAAATGCGTTCATACAACAATGTCGGATATCTTAAAAAAGAAGTGCAATGAAGCCAAATACATCCCACCCATAATATTACTTTTAGCTCTTCTATAAGCAATCAAAACAGGGCAAATTCGACAACACATCATTTGGTGAATAGTAAGCTTAGTCTAAGTTTTCATTCTCAACCAAACAAAAGCCACAAAAAACAAATACTAAACTATGCTTAATAAATTAAGCGCTTCTAATTTTATTTTTTAATTTGGCCTAAACATGCAGGTATTACCATGACCCATAAAAGAGAAGTTTTGATTATAGGCACATATGGCATTGATATTTTCTATGGCGTCATTGAACAAATGGAAAAGCATGACTGCATAACATTTACCACAACCAGTACAAAAATTGCTTTGGAATACCTCCAAAACAGACGCTTTGACGCAATCATTATGAATTTGGAACCGGATGGAAAAGGAGGCATTGCTGAATTAGACTTACTCAACTCTATCGCAAAAGCTCCTCTGCAACAAAATGCAGTTTGCCTAGGTGTTAGTGCGCATTTTCCACACTCGCTTCCTACTGAAAAAATAGCTAAGCATCTTAATATTGTAGCTGGCTGGTTAACTTTGCCGGTGAAGCCTGACGTTTTAGCAAACCATATTGTAGCGCTTATTGAATCACCTCACCCTCTTAGCATTAAAGATAAATTAGTAGACTAAATTATGACGGAACTTCACATCGACATTCGTGAGCATATTATGCAAGTCACTTTAAACCGACCTGACATACACAATGCAATTTCCCATAAAAACATGATTGATGAAATCATCTACGCGATTAATCTCGCGAATCAAGACAAAAATATTCGAGCAATGATACTCACAGGCGCAGGCAAAAGCTTTTGTGCTGGCGGCAATATCAAAGATATGCGCGATAAAATAGATATGTTTTCTGGTGATATTGAATCTATTGAACAGGGCTACAAAGACGGTATTCAACGTATTCCACTTGCATTCTCCTCGCTGGAAGTTCCAGTTATTGCAGCGGTAAATGGCGCAGCAGTCGGGGCAGGCTTCGACATGACCATGATGTGCGATATTCGAATAGGCTCTGATTCGGCTCGTTTCGCTGAAAGTTTTGTAAAATTAGGCATTATACCTGGCGATGGCGGCGCATGGTTTTTACCCAGAAAAATTGGTCAGGCTCGTGCCGCACAAATGGCCTTAACCGGTACGATGATCGATGCAAAAACAGCATTAGACTGGGAAATCATATCTGAATGTTTGAAGCCTGAGGACCTTCTACCCAGAGCTAGGCAAATAGCCAAAGAAATTGCACAAAATCCGCCTCTTGCAGTTCGTCAGACCAAGAAAATACTTCAACAAAGTGAAACCCTAAGCTTGGCAGAAATGTTGGCTTTATGCGCTAAAACCCAAGCACAACTTCATCAAACAAATGACCATATAGAAGCGGTCAACGCTCTGCTTGAGAAACGTCAAGGCCAATTTAGTGGTGATTAATTTAGATGAATTAGCAATTACTAATAAATAATTAGATGATCTGAATTAACCTTCTATACTCAAATAATTGAACAAAAAAATGATTCAGAATGATGGATGAACAATTGAATAGCCAAGACAACATTGAACAGCTTAAAGATAAAATAAAACTCCTTATCAGACATGCTGCTGAAGACAGAGTGCGGAAGCACTCAGACCAAGCTAACTTTAATTTAATAGACATAGATTGCTATAAAGCAGGCCAGGTTTTAGGGAACTGGATGTCTCTCATTCTGATTACCGGCACGCCGATTAAAGTCACATTAAAGCTGCATTTCTCCCATAAACATATTAAAAAACTTATTGTCCCACTCTATCGAGTCGATTCACCCGCAGGCATAAGCGACCAACAATCAATGGATTTTATTAAGGAGCTATGCAATTTAACTGCTGGCTACATAGAGCAAGCATTTGAACAAAAGGACATATCACTAGGCATCAGCTTACCTTTAGGTACTCGTGGTTTTTACGAGATTTTCGCTGACTACTCTTCATCAACGAGCCCAATATTGAAATATAATGACTTATGGAGCTTGAAGTTCGAAGATATCGAGATTTTTGGAACAGTGATGATTGAAATAAGCGATACAAACGCACTAAAAAACTTTGTCTCTTATGACATAGTCGAAGATGAAGATAATGATGAAGGAGAGTTCGATTTTTTATGAGTAATTTAAATCAAAATATTCAAGCATCTCACAAAGTCTTGTCACTCCTTGAAAAAGCCAATTCTCATTCTGAGCGCATTATAGATAGCCTACCTGGTGTTTTTCTTATTCTTAACGAGAATTTTGAAATATTACGAGGAAACCAGACATCTTCAGACGTTTTAGGCATTGAATATGAAGATCTTTTGAGAACGCAGTTCTCCACTTTATTCAAAAGTGAAATTTGGAATATTTTTGACCATTACTTCAAACAATTAAATAAAGACAACATTGATACTAAATTTGAATTAGTCATCACTGATCACAGAAATGGTTTTGGCTTAAAATCTTTTTATTGGCACTTATCAAAAATAAAAGACTCTAATAATTCTGAAGGTACTGTTTATGCATTAAGCGCCGAGGATGTTTCAGAACTTAGAGAAGCAGAAAACAGATTGTCGAGTATATTTACCAATATACCCTTGGGTATTTTAACGATAGATGTAAAGGGTAAAATCGAAGATACCTACTCTAACCATTTACAATATTTACTAGATAATCATGACTTAAAGGGAAAGTCACTCAGAGAACTTTTATTCAACCCCATAGAAAGCGATTTATCTAGAGATGAAATACAAGGCATTGATAATATTTATAATTGCCTGAATAAAGATGAAAAAAACTTTGATCTTTTAGCTAATTCATTCCCTATAAAAATATTCTTCTACCACGATAACAATAAAAAAGAAGGCAAACATTTACAAATATCCTATAAACCAGTTACTTATGATGGCCTGGTTAAACGCTTATTAATTATCATCGAAGATCGAACCGCATTTATTCAGTCTGAGAAAGAACAAGAACGCGCTAATTTACTCGAAAAACAAAGTAAAGCGATTTATGAAAGCGCGATTCGTGACCCCTTAACGGGGCTATATACTCGACTGTATATGGCGGATCAAGTTGAAGCCCTCTTGAATAGCCATAATAGGCATAATATTGCTGATGCATCTTTGGTTTTATTCGATGTAGACCACTTTAAAGAAGTTAACGACACCTACGGCCACGACATAGGTGACAAAGTACTAAAAGATATTGCCGCCATCATTCTTCAGCAAGCCCGTAATACCGACATCCCAATTCGTTTTGGCGGTGAAGAATTTATGGTTTTTCTACCGGCTGACTCTCAGTGCGGTTTCTTATTTGCCGAACGCGTTCGAAAAAGCGTAGAGCAGCTTGTTGTTCATGCTGGAAGTGAATGCATATCCGTGACAATCAGTGGCGGCATATCTAGCCATCAAACGGGGGAAAAGCTTGAACCACTGATCAAACGCGCTGACCAACTTTTATATAAAGCAAAGAAAGCAGGTCGAAATATGAATATAGAAGAAGCTAAATTAGCCTAAATCAAGGCAAACAATTTCGCTTTATTATGTCTACATTAACAGCGTCCAGATAGTTTAAAGAATTATCTAGGACTGATTTTTTTATAAGGGATTAAAGATATATGGCCAAAATACTGGTTGTTGATGACTCTGAAATCATTCGAGTTAACTTAAAAAATGACTTACTTGCCCAAGGCTATGAAGTAGTCGAAGCAGACAATGGCTTAAATGGGCTTGATGTTGTCACACAGAATAACGATATCGATCTGATCATTAGTGATGTCAATATGCCAGAAATGGATGGCCCCACTATGTGTAAAAAGCTTCACGACAATGCAGATTCCAAACACATTCCTATCGTCATGTTAACGACTCAAAGTAATCCTGAATTAAAAGCAAGCTGTAAAGAATATGGGGTTATCGCATGGATTACCAAACCTTATAAACTAAAAGGATTACTAATTGGCATTGAGAAAATTTTAGCGAAAACATAAATAATGTGGCAGTAGAGAATTTAGATTGCGTTTTTAATGCGCTTTATTTCTTGGTAAGCCCAAGGAAATGCAAGTACATATAGCAATCATCACTGACGATACAAGCAAGCAAGCAAACAACCAGACCGTACACTTGGAATAACCAGCCCGACAATACTGTTCCAAGCAGCCGTCCTATCGCATTTGCCATATAATAAAAATCAATATCTAAAGATGCGCCATCTTCACGAGCATAGACCCGCATGATGACGCAACAGTACCTCCGCCATTTGTGAACGCGCAGAATTTCCGGTACAGAGAAATAGAACCTTTAATTTACCCAAGACAGCCCCCTTAATATATGCCTTTTAGCATATATACATATTCATATGTATGGGAGTGTGATTTCATGATTTTATAATGATGACTATCGTTTCTCTTTAACTAATACCATCAGATATTGTGATTAGAAGCTGGAAGCATAGATTAAATGCTTAATTCTTAAATAAGCTAATAAAAATTGCGTTTATCTTCCTCCAAGATCACTTGGAGTTAATTTTAAATTAAGGAATCAATATGAAATACACACTACCTATCATCCTTTTAGTTTTTTTAGTTGTTGGCTGTTCGTCAACACCAAAATTAGAGGATTATACAAATAACCCAAATGGAATGTGGGATGAAGGTAAGAGATTATGGGAGCAAGGCAGTAACTTCATTCGCAACAGCCAAAGAATACGACTTGCTCAATCTTTATTAATACTACCATCTGACGAATAACTGTTGAGTTGAATATCTGAAAGTGTAAAACACGCCATTTGACCTGACCTTTTGAGCTTAGAGCTTTTTTATAAGCCCCATACCCTTCCAGCCTTTTAATTTCATAACTAAACCAAACATAACAGCCTCTTTTCAAAAATTGATTGGTCAAACCCATCAAGCCTATAACTATAAGTTCTCATTAACACTTCATTATTGAACGCTTTTGCTCTAATTATAGAGTTATGCTAATTATGGGATTTTGAAAATCAGGTCAAGATTAGTTCTGAATTTCAATCTATTCTTAATGAATAAAAGCTCGCCACGACTCAATAGTTTGAAGGCTAACAACAAGAGCACCAAGCGAACTATTTTTGGTGCAAGTTTCTTATCTTCAGAATCTGTTCAAAAAAGTATATTAAGAATATGGAAAGTTCAGGACGGCTAATCACCAGAGTGAAAAACAGAAGGACCTGGTTACTTACTTATAAAAGGATTCAACAGTTCCTTTTAGCGTCATAACAAGTGGTTGGCCTCGACGGTCCAAGGCTTTAGGTGAAGTGATTTTTACCCAGCCTTCACTGATGCAGTATTCCTCGATATTAGTACGCTCTTTGCCGTTCAGCAGAATACCAATGTTGTGCTCAAAAATCTCTGCCACGTGATGTGGACTACGGGGATCAACCGAAAGGCGATCTGGTAGAGCTGGTAGTGATTTAGTATCGTTCATCTTAGTAACCTGAATTAAATAAAAAGTTCGCTATTGTAGATAATAAAGGCCTAACGCTCAAGAACTGCCGTAGAGTTTAAAGTTGGGATCAAACTAGACAATCAAGGTCAGATACAACATTAAGGTACTGGGTAGGATGTTAGAAATTATCTCAGCGTCATTTAAAATCACCCTGAAAGCTAAAGTGGTTTCTTCTAAATTGAAGAGTAATTGGTAATAAACTTCTGAGTTCTTTTCACCCAGTTTTATCAAGTTTGTAAATGCAATTTGCTCTATATCACCAAATAATTCATGCAGTTTCGCTAACTGTTTTGCCAGTCTCTCTTCAGTAATTTTGACTTTGGCTTGCTGATGGAACAAGTCATACAAGGCTTGATGGTTTTGGCCATTATATAAAACAACGACTTTGTCACCCCAGAGCTTGGCCTCGAGATCATCAAACGCTGCCTCTTCATCTAGCACAAGATCTGAAGATGAAACTTGATCAGATATTTTAGTGCTCATTAAAATATCTGAGCGTTACAACATAAACCAGCGGAGATGCTATTTCCTGGGTTATCCATTTCTAGCTGCACTCTAAATGTACCACTTGCCGGATCAATTAATGGGTCGACGATTTCAACCTTGGCTTTCTTGGCTTTGATTAAATCGGACTCTGGCTTGATCAACAGGTCTTGGCCTTTCTTGATTTGTCCAAAGTAGTTTGCAGGTAATAATAGGTCGACGTGTAATGGATTGAGATTAGCCAATTCAACATTCATACTGGAAAATTATAAAATACCCTCTTTAGGTTTCAGTCTTGTTAGCCGCTTTAACACCACCCACATCGACAGGGAAAGGCGCTGTCACCGAACCGGTATATAGCGTTCGATGCGGGAAAGGTATTTCGATATTCTCTCGATCAAAAGCTTCTTTGACCTGTTCATACATGGAGTTTTTCATTTCCAGAAAGTTTTCTTTTGTCGCCCATATCGAAAATTGCAAATCGAGTGACGAATCACCGTAACCTTTAAAGATATAAACTGGTTTCGGCTCCTCTAAACATAAGGGGTTTTTATCCGCCACATCGAAAAGCACTTTCTTCACTTTTTGTAAGTCTTCTTTATAAGCAACACCAATCAGCATATCTTGGCGGCGAATAGGGAAACGCGTAATCGTGGTACATTTAGATTTAATCAGCGCTTCATTTGGCAACCTCACATATAAGTTATCGTAGGTCCTAACCTTGACCGACAGCATATCAATTGAAAGTACCTCTCCAATGGTGTCGTCTACTTTTATAACGTCACCTACTGTAAACGGCTTTTCTGCCATCAAAAACAAACCGCTTATTAGGTTGGATGCGGATGTCTGGGATGCAAAACCAATGGCTACCGAGAAAACGCCGGCAGCACCCAGCAGAACACTTAAATTAAAACCTATTTCAATTAAAGCTGACATAAAAAAGACCAGCAAAATACCGTAGTACACGCCTCGTCTAAGCAGCATATGGGTTTGCGCTTCTAATAAGTTTGTCGTTAGTTTGAAAACATAGGTACTGATCAACTTAGCCAGCAAGAAGCCCGCAATAAGCAATAACAATGCTCGAAAATAATGATGAGCATTCACGTTCTCTAATAATGCGCTAAATTGTTGCACGACTTCAGACATATTAAATACCCTTATCAAAGATTGAACTAAAAGCCCGAACTAACATGCCTTTTTCTGGCTGTCGGCGTGCCTTATTAATACGTACAGCATCTTTTGCTTCTTTAGGCGCTTCTTTTCCTAGCTTTAATTCGGCCATACCACCATCATCATCTCTTATTAATGTTGCTGGCTGCGTCCATAAAATACCTTCTGGCGTAGAAAACAAAGACAATAAGGGCACAGGTAAAGCAATGCGCTGAAGCAATAGCTTATCTTCCGCATGATTAACTACAACCAAGGGTGTAATCGCTCGCGATGGCCTTGTGGGTAAATTATCCAAATTAAGACGACCTGTGGTTTGCGAGGCATAACATAACTCCCCCTCTCGAGTTGAGGAACCAAACCAAGTATCGGATGGCCGATTAATGGCTAGATCCTCTATCGCACTATCTTTCTTTCCGCCAACTTCAAACTGCACCCAAAGAGGCGTACTGATATATAAGGTCACTTCTTCTCCAGGCGCAAGACTGATTGGCGTGGACGGTCTAGTTACCACCGTTCTATCTGCCAATTGTGGCTTCAATTCAAGCATAGAACTGGATTTCCGAAACACATGGCGAGTGGTATTTGAATAATTACGATGATCGAACATTTCCTTAGTAAAACGAATCTGATTATGCAATGAATCATCATTGCTCAAACGCTCATAGGCAATCTGCCACTCTTTATCTACATGATGGACGCCAAACAGTAGCGATTCTATTTGCCATTGCGCAGCTGAGTTAACCGGGATATCAAACTGCCCCCACCATTTTATTTGATTCTCATTTTCATTTTTCATGAACTATTTTTCTCTATTAATAATCTGTAAATTCAATCCACACTGAGAGCTATATCGACATACAAAGGCCTTAATATATAACTTCATTCAAATGCCCTGACTCATCGGTAGACATTTCACCTCGATTAATTTTCTTCGCAATACCCGAACCCACCTCAGGTTGAAAATTTCGAGCATCTACTGGCTCATCACATTGATCACAGACATATTTTGGTTGGCTAATTTCACCACAGGTAGCATGACGAAAGACCACCGGCGAGCCGTCTTGATCGGTCGCCCAGCGATCACCCCATTGCACAAAGGTCATCAGCACAGGGAATAAGTCCAAGCCTTTTGGCGTGAGCCTATACTCATAACGAGAACGCTTCTCGTCGTAGAGTACTTTTTTAAGCACTCCTGTATCGACTAATTTATTCAGCCTATCGGAAAGCCTATGCTTAGGAATACCCAAGGACTGGTGAAAATCTGAAAATCGACGCACTCGCCTAAAGGCGTCTCGAATAATTAGCAGCGTCCATTTATCACCAAATATCGCGACGGTTCGCGCAATTGAGCACACTTGCGAATCTACTTCATCCCAGCGCATACGGCGCCCTCCTCTTGTTATTATTTTCTAGCATTTTAAGCTCATTGTTTTTGCTGCATAGCCCAAAGCTGAGCATAATGACCATTTAAATCAAGCAGCTGATCATGCGAACCTTGCTCAACTATCTGGCCTTTTTCTAATACAAGAATTCGATCTGAATTCACCACCGTAGATAAACGATGCGCAATCACAATACTCGTTTTCCCTTTAGACACCTCTTCTATTGCCTCCATCACGGAACGCTCAGATCGGCTATCTAACGAGCTGGTCGCCTCATCAAAGACTAAAATAGCAGGCTCTTTAAGAATGGTGCGAGCAATGGCGACACGCTGCTTTTCTCCACCAGAAAGCTTTAAGCCCCGCTCGCCAACTTGGGTATCGTAGCCTTTTGGCAAACTTTCAATAAATTCTTGCAGATGCGCCATTTGGATAGCCCGCTTCACATCTTCATCACTCGCATCAGGGCGACCATAACGGACATTTTCAATCAAGGTGTCGTTAAACAACACCGAGTCTTGCGGCACCACACCGATTGCCTGGCGCAGACTGTGTTGAGTAATTGATTTAATGGATTGACCATCGATCAAAATTTCACCCTCAGTCACATCATAAAAACGAAACACCAGCTTTGCCAAGGTCGATTTACCGGCACCACTACTGCCAACAATGGCAACTTTTTCACCAGGTTCCAGACTAAAACTAAAGTCTTTTAATATGGGGCGCTCTTCATCATAAGCAAAGCCGACCGACTTAAATTCTATTTTGCCTTCGCTGACACTTAACTGTTTCGCGCAAGCTTCATCTTGTACTTTTGCTTCTGTTTTAAGGAGATCAAACATGCGTTCAATATTCGCCATAGAACTTTTTATTTCTCGATAGACAAAACCCAAAAAGTTAAGCGGGAGAAATATCTGCATCATAAATGCATTCACCAAAACAAAGTCACCCAAGGTCATTCTTCCTGCTGCTACTTCACTGGCCGCCAGCAAGAGCATGGAGGTCAAAGAAGCAGAAATAATAAGAGACTGACCCGCGTTCAAAGCAAACAAGGTTAAACGGTTTTTTCGTTTGGCCAGCTCCCAGTTTTCCAATTCCTGGTCGTAGAGTTTCGCCTCATAGCTTTCATTGGCAAAATACTTCACGGTTTCGAAGTTCAATAAACTATCTACTGCGCGCGAATTACTTTTACTATCAGCCTGATTTGCTTCACGAATAAATTGGGTTCGCCAGTCAGTGGTTATTTTGGAAAACCAGACATAAGCAACAACGGAAACCAATACGATTAGCGCAAACTCATAACGATATTGCTGCCACAAAATCCCCATCACCAAGAACAATTCTAAAAAAGTCGGGACAATATTGAATACCAAAAAACGCATAAGAAAACTAATACCACTAGTCCCCCGCTCAATATCTCGTGATAAACCACCGGTACGCCTATTTAAGTGGAACGCCAAATCCAAAGCATGCAAGTGCTCAAAGACACGCAAACCAACGCGCCGCATGGCACGCTCGGTCACCCGACCAAATAAAGTATCTCTAATCTCTCCCAACAAGGCATTCGCAAAACGTGCCATACCGTAAGCTAAGAGCAAAGCTAGCGGCACTGCGATCAAAATAGAGTCGCTACCTGTCATTTTCTTATCGAGATCATCCACGACTTCTTTTAAGATAAATGGCATGCCGACGCTGGCAACCTTAGCCGCCACCAAACACAAAAGAGCCAAAACAATGCGAGCCTTATATTCTAATAAATAAGGCCAAATTTGCTTGATCACAGACCAATCAATTTTAGTACTCGGATCAAAATCCGAACGCATACCTCTCATAAATATTCCTAAAAATAGTGACGCTCATTAAATACAATGAACTAGCTTATTCACTATTCATCATTTTGTCATATTGAATATATGCCATTAATTACCAAAAGCGTGACGCACTTCAAGGAAATTATTTTTACAAAAATATTCAAATAGTTCTTGACGGGTTCCAAAAAGGAACTCTATAATCGCACCAAGGGTTCCAAAAAGGAACCTTTAAATAGCTGAAATATGAATTATTCAGCATTTTAAATCTCGGAGGGCATCACCATGTGCATATTCAAAAATGTCGCAAAATGGATTGATAGTGAACTAGGGATTGGTAAAGTTAATCTTGAACTTGAAGCTGCGGATTTTATTTAAGC
>TARA_R110001592_G_scaffold70996_3_pt1 | contig 13804 bp, 4 predicted proteins | sample TARA_R110001592 | Tara Oceans TARA_R110001592 (sample SAMEA4398387) | marine metagenome | biome: Polar Biome; feature: [SRF] surface water layer (ENVO:00010504); material: water (ENVO:00002006), including particulate matter (ENVO:01000060) such as... | depth 5 m
AAAAGACAAAGCTTTTGACTCTTTATACTCCTCTTCCGTTAATTCGTCTTTACCAAAATACTGTTTACCAAGATACTCGTGCACTGATGTATCTGGAAACCTGTATCCTATAACTTCTGCCATTAATCTAATATGATATGCATCAAAATCAAATTCCAACATTTTTCCATTATCAAACCTGCTTGTAAATCGATCTCTAGAACCATCCTCTTTGTTAAGTGCAGCATAATTTACACCACCATACCTATTTGATGGTCGACCTGTAGAAGTATATGGATTGTATTGTGTATACTCTGTACCTCTCTCTGTATAAAGACCTGCTTGCTCGATACCGTAAAATGTATATAACATATCCTCATTATAACATGTAAAGGATTGAGCTTGTTTAATATCTTGTGTTATATAATGTTTATACATCTTATCCTTAACGCTCCTGCACTTTTCCAGATGTTTGTATATAGGTATAATTGTGTTTACTCTCGGAAAACTCGCGTATTTACGTTCTATAAAATCATGAGCTGAAGTGCTAATGTCAGTTATATCTGTAGATGTATTAGTCGTAAACCAACCTGCCAGGTTTAGGTCTAGTATTTTTCTTGATTTAGCTCTACCCCAACTAAAAGCATGCAAAAATTCTTTTTTATCATTAACATAAATATATGAAAATTTAGCTAAAATACCCTCTACTTGGTTAAGTGTAAATTGGATATCTGAATCTGGGTGATTAACTGGAATTATAAAATCAGCATCTTTGCTTGCTAGATAAACTAACGATATAGTATTCTCAGCAGGATGTTTATGTACATCTGCAAAGATAGGAATAGCGAATATCTCAGTTTGTTGTTGAGATAATTCAAATATATCCAGTATAGTTTGTTTGGATTCTACAATCATTATAACCTTTTACCTATTTAATATAGTAAAAATAGTTAAGATTTACAACTTTATATCAGTGTTCTTAAAATTATTATTTATAGAGTGTTCAGAAAATTCTAATAATCTATTGCGTAAAAATCGATCTATACCTTTCATTAAAAATTCTTTGCGATTAATAGTACGTCTGTTTGTATCTTGCACACCAGGTATAGATATTATACCGTTTTTAATAATATCATTTTCAGGACCCTTTATTTTCCATTTTAACTGTACACCTTTATAGAAGCTAGAGTTTATACCTGCTCCTGGATCTGAAAGATTAGTAAACTGTTTTTTAGTTATTTCTCGTATACGAGCTGATCTATCATTTCTTTGTTGAATAAAATATCGAATTATAAACCCAGCTTTATAATCTTTATTTGTAGGTTTTATATATACTCCTATAGGATCATCAAATTCTAAGTCAGTTATATGTCCTGTCCCATCAGCTAATTCTATATATGTTTGTGCACTTGTTGAATTTACAAATTGTAAATTAAATAACTCTTGACTTTTACCTGCATCAAATACTCGACCAGTAAATGGACCATTTGCAGTAATATTAAAATACCCCACATACGGTTGTGCATCTATCATATATAATGAACCATCAGTATATTGATTTTCTTTTTTTATGAAGTCAGGTGTATACATATTTTATTATCCTTGAGTAAATTGTGGAGTTACTGGTTGAGGTATATCTATACCTGTAGGTCTATATTTAAGATTGATTGTTGGTGTTACAATATTTGTTTTATCTGCTGGTATTACAATAGGATCAAAAACATTAGTTGGTGTTGTATCTTGACTACCATCGTGACTCGCGTGAAAAACTGATGGTGGTCCTATACATCCTTCAAACCCTGCATCACAAATTACTACCACTTTTTTCTTCTTTTTCTTTCTTTTCGATTTAACTGGTACAGGTGGTGGTGGAGCAGCTGCTGAACCATCAACTGGAAGGTGTAGTATTTTTATTAATATTACACGTGCATTGTCTAGATCTTCTTGAGCACCATTTGTACCTTTACCATAGAGTTTAGACATTACATCCTCTAACCGTGGTCTTAACCCTTCAATTGTTTCTCGTTTTTCACCTTCAGACTTTACTGTACTGGCTTTCATTACCTCTCCGTCAGGAGCTCCTACAGTTAACCCTACACTTTCTAGAGATTGAAATATACCAATAGGAAATTTTAACTTTTTATCATTTTGCTGTTCTAGTAATATGTCTTCTGAAGATACGATAGATTCTTTAAGCCCACATGCAATATCCTTATCAGTACCACAATCACTTGATTGTAGATTTATAGCATTTCCTAAATTCATAGAATATAATGGATTATCAGGATGTGATATTTTAAACTGACAAGTTATATCTGTATTCCAGCTGTTTGGAGTAATTGTATGTGTTACTTGTTTAGTAGATAGATAGGTTTGTTTTCTATATTTACTAGGTAGGTAATCGATAGAGAATGTTGTTCCAAATTGGATACCAGATATACCATCTAAAGTAAAATCAACTGCAACAGGCATTGAAGTATTTAATGCTATCGGTGATTTTTCTACTGAATTTCCAGTAAATGATGAGTTATTTGTCATATACAATTGACTTGCTAAATTGTTATCTATTTCTGATTTCATATTAAGAGACTTTACTATACCAGATAAGTTAGCTACTTGTAACCCAACTACAGTAACACCTCCTCCCCAATAAAAATTCATATCTAAGCATGTCATTTGACCAGGATGATCATCAGTTGTTGTCCATTTGAATGCCCATATATCACCACATGCATTATTTAACTTATCAGTGACACTATTTAAAAAATCACCAACAGTAGCAGCCGATTCAGCTATTTGATCCATCATATCTAAATTTACAAATATATTAGCTAACAATCCACATTGCTTTTTACTTTCATCAAAATTTTCAGTTGCGCTTCCATTTACCTTTGTAGCCGTCTCAGCACTACAATTAAAGTGATGTTCTTTTTTTGCATCAAGGCCTGATGGAAAACTTCTACTAGTTACATACCCACCTCCACGTTTAGAATCAGACATAGCAGTTTTTACATCATAAGGAGCTGCACCTACTTGACCAGGTAAAAGACATATATCCGGATCAGTTGACATTAAATATGGATGATTACTAATAATACTAACTGGTGATGGAACAACTTCGACTACATCACCTGATGCGTTAGTTGTACCATTATCAACTGTTTCAATATCTGCTAATATATCAGCTACATTACCACCTATAGAGAATGATGAATGAGGTGCTATTACTGGTACTTGAACAGATTTTCCATTAGCTGCATCTGCTCGAGTTGTTTTAGATGTTATAATATACAATCTATTCATTAACTGATCTACTATATCACCAAACCTAACATAAGTTCTAAATACATTTGCTTTTTTATCTTTAGAATCAGAATGTTGTTTTGATGGTGATCCATGCTTACTTCTAAAATAAGTGAAATCAATAGATCCTATAGTATTTTTAAAGTCAACTGTTTTAGTCCGTATTTCTCCTGATTGAGCTTTTGAAGTACTCTCTAGTTTAGCTTTTAAACTTTCTAAAGCTGATTTTAATGTGAACCCTTGATCATTCTTCTTTTTATCATCTTTTACTTTAGTATTTTGAAATGGTGCATTAGTAGATATTTGAAAGATTGAATCACCTATATCAGTTATATCAAATCTACAAACAAAAGATAAATCTGCTTGTACTGACCAGTTAAAATTAGTAACTGTTCCAAACATTCCATCATAACATCCTCCGGACTCGTTTCTTCTAGTAGAAATTTCTTGATGTACTGCCCCTGGACTACCTAATATTTCATCATCTAAAGGTATAGGTTCAGCACCCTGATTATGAGTGAAATCTTTTCCTTTAGTATTCTTAGACCAACCCCATTCAACCAATACTTTCATACCAGGATACATATATAACTTTTCTAATCGTTCTAAATCTGCTAAGGAGTAGCAAGTAAAATTTATACTTGCTTTTTTTAAACCTCCACCTGTTCCACCTTTATAACTTACGTTTAATGATGTTATCCCAGGCATAGCTTTATTACCTCTATACGGTTCATCTGTATTAAAAGGTTGTTTGTAGAGCTCATCAAAGGAATGCTGTAAATTAACTCCTAGTGGGTTAAAATCTACTGAAGGTGAATCCTCTACATGTTTACCAATACCTCCCCACAATACATGAGAAAATCTAGTTTTTTCATCTATTATTTCACCATAAACTTCTTTTGCATCTTCAAACTCTTGCATTTTTTGAGCCATTTCTGCTTCATCTGCTGTCTTAACAGGTACTGCATTCGATACAGCTCGTATCCACGGCATTTTTTGTGTCCACCAGTCTGTTAAATGATTTTTTGAATCAACAGTAGGCCCTACAGGATTAGGTACATCTTGCATTCGCCTTAAATGGCGACCTAATGTCCTTCTTGCTAACTCTCCAACAACAAAATTATGTGCTTGTGCATCACCTACTGGCATGTTATTCTCCTAACTTATTTTCCTTAGTCAAGTTACGTGTTATCTTAGATATATTTTTTGGTATAAATATTTGTTTACCTGCTTCTATAAAAAATGTATCACCTGGTAACTCGTTTGCAAGTGCAATTAACCACCATAGAGTTCTATCTTGATAGAATCTATGAGCTAATAAATCTAACCTATCAGTTGAAGTAGCTATTATAATAGGATCTCCAGCTTCACGTAAAATTTTAGGATATATGGTACTGTTCAATCCCGCTCTGTTATAATGCTCACTATTAGTATGAACATTAATATTTTTTTTTGTTTTATTAAATCTATATCTATTCACTATAAACCCCCTTTATTATATTAAGCTTCTGCTTTATTAGGTATTGATAAATCCTCAAAGAATTTTCCAGCTGCAACTAGATCGTTAACACCTCCACCAATATGTCGACCAGATATAGCTGCTAAATTATCTGATTTTATTGCTGATATGTGTGGTCCGTCTCCTATTACTGTATAACCTAAGCTTATAGAAACCATATGCGGTAACTGACCTACTTCAACCTCTTTCTCTAAATTTATTTCCCAAGGATATGCATTATCTATTGTTGTTGTCATCTCACTAAAAAATCCTGGGCATTTGTACAACCAATCACCTATTGTTAATTTAACATACGGGGCTAGCATAGCTTCTTTAATTGCATCTTCCGGTTCTCCATTACCTAGGTGTGGGTAACATAATCCATATAAATAATTTAGTTTTCTATACATACCTTTCATACCATCTCTAGATTGTGCTGCCATCATTAAAGTAAATGACAGAGATCTACCTGTATTTTGAAAACTATGAACTGCATCTGGTCGACCTACATATGCAGTTGCACTCCAGCTAGGAGTTATAGTATCTGTAATATCTGTAACGTATGATCTAAATCTAACTTTTTTACTTGTATGTACATCTTCAACTACAAGTTTAATCATATCTCGCATACCATTTTCACGCTCATCGACCTCTCCAGAACCGTAATCTTCATCAAAATCATCATTAAGATTATACGGATCAGCTAATGATGTGCCAGCTATCGGTGATACATTAAACATATCTCTGTTACGTTCCGGTGCATATGGTGAATATCCGAATTTAGCTTCACGGTTAAATTCTTCATAAGGAGTAGATTCAGTATCTCCTAGAAACTTCATTTCATTAGCAGTTTCTGAGTTATCATATACTTGTTTTCTAAAATCGTTAAAAGAAGTTGATCCAGCATCCATTTTTTCAGCTTCATTATATAATGTAAAATGACTAGCAGCTGCATATTGAGCTAGTAAAGAACTTCTACCACCTCCTACAGTATCAGGAATATTTTCAGAAATATCGTTTCCTGTTAAATGCTGGTCAGTTTTTTCCCACCTTCGTATCCTTGTTCTACCAATACCATATAGAGATTTTGGACCAGCTATACCGGATAATAAATCGATTGGCTCTCCCTTATAAGAATAAGGTAGCCCTGACATTGCTAATGTAGTCTTTGCAATATCTTCACCACCGAACATTAATAACTCATCCTTTAACATGGATAAACGATTACCACCACCCTTGCCAGTACCTATGACAGGTGGTGTATATTCTGCGCGTGTTGGATCATATGGATTTATACCACCATGAGCGTTAACCGCTTTTTCATATGTTGCATTATCTTCACCAATACCGTTTAATATACCATGCCTATATAACTTTACCCCAAATGGACCAGTTAACATATTAGCAATTAAACCGATACCAAGATTGAATACACGAGTCCTTCTACCTAAGAAAACCATTTCAGTTTCAACTCTAGGATTTGATGCTTGCAACCCTACCTGTTTTAACCCCCACAGTAATCCTTTAATTGGATCCTCTATAATATGTTTTACATTCCTCACAACATCTTGAAGAGCACGATTAGTTAAAGTTAAAAATCCACCACGAAAAGCACCTTCATCAAAAGCCATTCCACCTAGACCCCAGTTAGAATCCATATCACGTATTATATGTGGTTTTTTATAAGTTTTTAATCCAGCTGGATCATCACCTGTACCACCAAATTGTAAATCGTGTCCATAGGTACCATCAGTATTGTAATCAATATCCCTTGCAAATAATTCATTTCTTACAAATCCTTGTCGCTGATTAGCAACTCCAGCTGCTGAATACGATAAATTTTGTGTTTGATAATTTGGATATCCATCTACATGAGTATATATTGATGAATCAGCTGGTTCACCTGTTGGACCTGTATTACCAGGTATTAACACCTCCATACTATCTAAAGGAGAAGGTGAATGCTCTCTTGCTGCAAAATCTGCAAGTATACTTTTTGGATGTGATCCATTAAGGTCGATATCTGCTGCAAAATTTCCTAGACTAAATTGATACTTATTATCTTCACTAAAATGAAGTCTATCTGGATCTGCTTTATAAAAATCAAAAAGTATTGGATCTGATCCTACATTATTATTTATTGTTATTTCTGGATTTACTGGTATTTGTTTAGCTAATTGAGATGAATATGAGCCTCCATAAGGATTACCTGCATCAGAAAATGGCATATTATACATTAACCTACCTTCTCCTGCAGGACCTACATCTACTGGATACTCATATGTTAAAGCTCCAGGTAAACCTTCTACACCATTAAATTGAGTTTTAGGTAATCCAAGATCAAACATTTTAGCTGTAAATCCTTTGGCTCCTGATTTATCATCATCAAATGCATTAATTACTCCTATCGCTCCAAATGTTGTACCAGCTTCTCCTGACCCTACCCCTGCAGTCGTATCTTGTGTTATACTTGCTGCTAAACCAGTTCCTGAATTAGCTGGAGTTAAATTACCATAAGTAAATCCTGGTACAGGTGTACGATGCTTATATTCTGCATTAAGAGATGATCCTATTATTGCTCCTCCTGCTGCTCCGTCAGTAAATCGCTCACTACCTGTAGATGGATCATGTATTGAAAATCCTTTAGTCCCTCCTGTAAGATCATCAAATGCATCTATTACTCCCATATCTCCCGAAGTTGCTCCACCTTGTAAGAAGCTTCCTAAACCAGTAGGATTATTACCCATAATAGGTACTTGTCCTTGAACGCCACCAAACGTAGCATGTGTAAATTCTGTTGTTAATCCAATTTTACCTCCTCCAGCAAAACTATCTATTGAAAACTGTGAGTCTTCTATTGGTTGGTTTTGAGTAAATCCATCTGGAAATATTGGGGTAGTATAAGGTGTAGGGTATATATTAGTAAATAAATTATTGCCGATCGTACCAATACCTAATCCATAATTATCTGGATGTGTATATGTTTGACCTGCTATACCTTTAAATTGTGATGCATCACCAGTACCAAAGTCAACTGTAAACCCTTGTGAGTCTAAATTTGGTATATCTAAGAAATTGACTCCAGGTTCTTTAGAAAAGTTACTAGATTCGTTTCTACCATCTAGTGCTGGTGGAGTTCCTAATATACCAAATCCAAAACCTTGTGAATCTGGATAAGTATAACTTGGACCTGATATACCTTGATACTGACTCGTTAATAATGAATTTTGTGTAGTGAATCCAGTTGCATCTAGATTATTAAGAAAATCTACACCAGCAGTTGTATCTATTCCACTCGATTCATGTCTACCATCTAGTGCTGGTGGGGTTCCTAAAATTCCAAAACCTAAACCTTGTGAGTCAGGGTATGTATAATCTGCACCTGATATTCCTTGATATTGACTATCTAGCAAAGAATTCTGTATTGTAAATCCAGGTGCATCAGTATTAAATCCAAAAAAGTCAACTCCTGACGTAATATCTATAGTTGGTTGAGGTGGTGGTGGTCCAGGAAAATGTCTTCCATCTTGTGTTGTTGGTGCATCATCTATTCCACTTGATAAATGTCTTCCATCAGATAAACCAGGTGCTGGTACTCCAGGATATGGACTGTACTCTAACCCTGCAGGTGTAAAATCACCATTAGGAGTTTGTGTTGTTGTAAATCCAGTTGCAAATGAATCATCTAAGAAATTTACTCCTGATGTTGTATCTACTCCACTTGATTCATGTCTACCACTTGGAGAGGTTGGACTGCTATCTATATCACTTGATTCAAATCTACCACCTGGAGAGGTTGGACTGCTATCTATATCACTTGATTCAAATCTACCAGTTAAAGTTGAAATTACTGGCACAATAGCTGAACTCTCAAATCTACCTGATAATTGAGATACTAATGGTGCTACAGAACTTGTATCAAATCTACCTGTTAAAGTTGATGTAATAGGTGTAGTAGCTGATGTTTGATTATTAGCACCAAGTATTGAGTTTATAGGTGCAGTAGCTGATAATTGATTATTAGCGCCAAGTATTGAGTTTATAGGTGCAGTATCTGATGTTTCGTGGCGGCCATCTAATAACCCTTGTATCTTAATTTCGAATAAACTTTTTAAGTCTGGTGCACTTAATGTAATTGGTGCAATTATTGAATTGTCATTATTTGCACCTAATACTGATTGCTGTGGTGCAATAGTTGACATTTCATGGCGACCTGTAAGTGGTAGTAGATTTCTTGAAAATAAACTACTTAATCTAGTCTGAGATATATTTATTGACATTGGTGCAATATCAGATTTCATGTTTGTACTAAATGCAGCAAAGGACATTGGTGATATATCACTACTCTCATGCCTACCAATTAGAGAGCTTGGTATATTTATTAAGTTTGGTATGTTGTCTTCTATAGCCATTTATTATCCATTTATATAGTTAGCTGTATTTACTGTATCAGCTAGAGCAGAACTATTTAGCTTGATTTTAGCATTCTTATTTACTATAATTAGTTCCCTTAACAAGTTTATCATTTCTTTTGAAGAACTAGACCCTCCAGAACTACTATTTCCCTTGTTTTGAGTTATACCACCTTTTTTAGCGATAATATTATCATCAGGAGAAGTTTCTATCATTTGACCATCTTTAGTCATAATCATATCATTTACTTTAGTAACTGGTATATCTCGGAAGTATTGATTTTGATTTTGTTGTACTGGTGAGTTTCTCGTGATAGCTCCACGTTTTGCGATTCCACCTTGGGTATTGCTATTATTCATTAACTGAGACGTTAACTGTCCTGCGATTCCACCTAACTCCAGTAGGCCATGATAACTCGGCGCAACGCTTGTATTATCTGCTGGTATAACAAAACTTGGTGGCATAGTAGGTGGTACATTTGGCCCTATTGCTCCGTGACCAGCACCACCACCTTCAATTTGTTGACCGTGAAAAGCATTAATTAAGGTATTACCAGCTAGTAATGGTTTATTGTCAGTAGCTTTCATTATACTATTAGAAACTGTTCCTGGTTTTGCTACTACATCACGATATTTATTTATTGATTTTCCGTATTTAGTACCTTTAGAGAGCTTAGAGGCCCCTGCTAACCACCCAGCTCCTGGTACAGCTGCTGCTGCTGATAATGCTGCGTTGTCATAGTCACCTTCAGAGCTATACCAAGCTGCATTAGCTAAATCTGCAAAGTTTCCTATACCTGGAATGAATCCAATCAAATCTAGCGCTAAGTGACCTTCATAGTTTTCTTTCGCTAAAAATGCAGCTCTTTGCTCTTCAGTCATTGTAGCTAACTTATCCTCTCTCATTTTTTTGAAATCTGGATATGGTTGAGTTTGCATCCATCCTGTAGTAGCAGATGGTCTATTTTTATTTTTTTGGTATTTTGTAGCAACTCCGTCAATATGGGTTACATTTCCACTATAATCACGTTTCTTATGTTTATAGTTCTTCCTTCTTTCCTGTACTTGTTTTGCAATTTCAAGTTCTGCTGCTGTCCTTGGACCACCTTCAAGCCATTCTACTGCTTCAGATCCTTTTCTCCAGAACCAATCTCCCCACGATTCATCTTTACCTGTTTTACCACCATTCTTAAATTTATCTGTTACACCTCCTTGTTCAAAAGCAACCCCTCCTTGATCTTGATTAATACGTGATAACACTCCCATATATTTTGAAGTAGACTTTTTATTAATTACTGCTTCACCACCTTCCATTTCACCAAATTTAGTTTGAATACCACCTTGTGCGTGTGAAGGACCTTCTAATAACCCACCAACTGCTTTTGTATCTGTTGAATTAGGGTCTTTTACTGTAACTACTAATCCACCAGTTTTAGGATCATATTTCATCTGTTGTGATTTTTTAAGTAAGGATAATTCAGTTGTTCGGTGTTTTAATTCAGCTTGAGAAAGTTTTGTATTTAATCCTGACTCTAATTCATCTTTAACTGATTCCATTGCTTTTTCCATTGCATCAGTTTTAGTTGCATACATCCCAGAAACATAAGATAAGTTTTTTACTGCTTCATTAATATCCTCCATATCAACTGCACCATCATACGTGTTGTATAACATTTTAGCAGCTTTATCCATATCTTCATCAGTAAAAACACCTGCAAATACTTTTGCTGATGGTGTACCATCATTCTGTTTTAAGTATGATTTAGTTATTTTTTCATCAAGCATATCATCTGTTAGAGACTGAACAGTTACTAATTTTTGTTTGAGTAACTGTATGTTATTGTAATTTTCTACATCAGATGTTAACATCTGATCTTCTACCCATTTTTTACGAGCTTGATCTTCTAAACCTAGTGCACCTGCAGCTCCTTGAGAAGCTAATTCTAATAATTTTAAAGGCAATATTTCACCTTTAAGTCCTGCAGTAAATTGATCTTTAGTTATATTACCAGCATCTAGTTGTGCTTGTGCAAATGAACGTAACTCATTTTGAGTAATACCATCAGTGGTTAACCCCAGTTGTTCAAATGAATACCTTACTTTATTAGATGCTTCAACTTGCTTCATTCTCAGTTTAGCATCATTCATAGTGTTTTTATGTAATAGATTTTTTTCAGCTTTTAATATACCGTCTCGAGCTCTATCTAAATCATCTTTAAAGTAGTCAATATGTTTAACCATTAGACCACCAAAATACCCTACACCTGCTCCAATTGCAGCACCAGCAGCTGTTCCAAGTGGACCAAATATTGTACCAATTGCTGCTCCAGCTTTAGCACCCCCAGCTGCTCCTAACAATGACCCGACTGCCCCTGCTGCTTCTCCGGATGTATTTTTATTGTCTAAACTTAAGACATTATAAGCTCCTTTTGCAATAAAGCCTGCTGCAGCACCATAACCTGCCATTTGAGCTCCTGACATTCCTGCCATCATTCCACCTCCACCTACACCTGCTCCATGCGGTACTAATTCCGGAAACATACTCATCTGACCAGGGAGACTACCTCCAGCTGCTGCTCCTCCTCCTCCTCCAAATAATCCCTTTACACCATTAAAAATACCCTTTCCAAGACCTTTTAAAGCTCCTCCAGCTGATTGTATCCACATTGCAGTTAATGGAGTTGCTCCTAGTAATGTTTTAGCCATATACCCATATGCTAATGCTTTTCCAATAAATTTACCACCTTTTTCAGATCCTCCGTACCCACCTGACATATCTTGTGATCCCATATTTTTTAGAAAATCACCTATCCATGGCATATTTTTTAAGACATCCCAAATAGTTACTATAGCAGATTTAATACCTTCCATCACACCTTTCATAAAGAATAAAACATTTTTTAATCCAGTAGTAAAGGTATCAGAATTAACAAATCTTAAAATAAGCTTTTCTGCTTCTTTGAAATCTACGCCGAATACATCAAGCACTATATCTCCTAATATCCTTGAGATCTTTTCAATAACTCCAAGACCGGTATCTAATTTACCCATTACACTAGTTACTACAGGCAACATTTTTACAGTATCTTTATGTATTTGTTGCTTTTCTTTAGCTATTTTAGCTTCACGTTCACGTTGAACATTTGATTTTAGAAGTTCATTAACTGATAATCCAGTAGCTCTAGCTACAGCTTCTTGCTGAAAAACATTCATACGACGGAAGCGTTCTAAACCACCAACTTGTCGCATAACCTCTTCAGCTGCTTTAGCACCTTCTTTGTTCATTGCAAACATTCGAGCTTTATTGAAGTTTAAATTCATTCCAGTTAACATTTGAGCTTCCATTTCGGCTTCGATCGAAGTTTCAAAGTCTAATAAACCTCTAGAGATTTTAGCTACATCTTCTAAACCTAATCCCATTCGTTTAGCTGATATAACAGCTTTATTAAGTTCGATTCCACCCCCTTTAAAATGAGCTAAAGTTTCACCAGTTGCATTAGCTATCTCTCTAAATGTATCTGCAGGATTTAATCCTATTTGTTCAGACATTGAATATAACATTTCAGCTGAATTTATAGCAGCTTTTTCTGACAATCCATCTATTGATAGATATGTATTAATTACTTTAGCTACTTGATCATCACCTAGATTTATACTCAACTTAAGATCAGTCATAATATCAACTAGATCACTGGTTACATAATTAATATTTCCTAACTGTTTCTGTAATGATTGGACTGCATCAACTGCACTCTCTAGACTACTAGAAAAGCCTTCACCTGCTGCTCTAAAAGTAGAATGTATCTTTCGAGCTCTACTAATTATTGCATCTTGATAAGGTCCTGCTCCTGCTAATTTTTTATTAACCCGATCCATTTCTTCTGCTAGATCATTACTTCGACCACGCATTGTTTCAAATCGCTGAACACCTAGAGCTAACAATCCAGTAAATATTAGGAGTGGATTAGTTACTATACTTTTTAATGTACTAAAAATTTCACCAGCTGCTGTACCTTGCATAGTCATTAAATCGTTTATGCTTGATTGCATTTCAGCTATTCGATCATTTCTTTTTTCGAGTTTACCTAGAGTTTCATACTCTTTTTTCATATGTTGTAGAGTTTTTAGTCGATGTGCGTTCTCACTATCAACATTATCACCAACTCGTTGACTTAATACTGCTATTTCAGCTTGTATTTTTTGCATTTGATCATAATAAGGAATATTTTCTTTATTAAATAGAGTTAGCTTTTGTGCATGACTGATAGCAGAGATTTTTAATCTATTAAGTTCCTGTAAATCACCTCTTGTACGAGCATTAATATTAGCTTCTTCTAAACTCATGTCACGTGTCTCACGCTTATGAGCAGCTATTTCTAATGTTAGAGAAGCCTGTAATTGAAGTTTATCAGCTAATTTATTTTGAACACCATACAATTGCTCTACAGTGTTGGTTTGATCTTGCATATTAGTATATATAGAGTCGTATAAAGTTGAAAGATCCTTTACTTGTTTTAGTTCTGTACCTCTAACTTGAACAATTTTCTCTAACTGTGCTTCTTCAGCAGCTAGAAGCTTATTCATTTCCTCTTGAGAAAGGTTAGCAGCTTGC
>TARA_R110001592_G_scaffold198706_7_pt1 | contig 13793 bp, 12 predicted proteins | sample TARA_R110001592 | Tara Oceans TARA_R110001592 (sample SAMEA4398387) | marine metagenome | biome: Polar Biome; feature: [SRF] surface water layer (ENVO:00010504); material: water (ENVO:00002006), including particulate matter (ENVO:01000060) such as... | depth 5 m
AGGCAGTTGCGGTTCTTTTACTTTTATTTCTTTGTTCATTTACTTAGTTTCTTTTTAAGTGTATCATGTAATTTTATTTTTGCATAACTTTTAACTATAGTTCTTAAATCATGATTATCGCCATAACTTGCTCTAGCGGCTCTAAAGTCTCTGATCATACTAGGATCTGGTATGCATATATAAGCATTCATTTGTGCTTTAATATCATTTGCTAATAAAGGTTTTGCAAATATTTCTTTTAACTTTCTAATTGTATCGTTATTAGGTACTGCACCTTCTTTAACACTATTTAATTCTTTATACTTGCTAATAACATGCCTTGCTTCATAGGCTTGAACACCAAACTGTTGTTGTAATTGTCGTTGCACATCTACATCTGAGAGTTTTTTACCAAATAATTTACCTGCCGCTTTAATCATTGCTGGGATTTTTTTCTCATTTGCAAAAGAAACACCATGACTGGAATCTTCCTGTACACTTTCTACTTTTTTACGCATTCCTGAACCTCTTACTTTTGTTAAGTCTACTAGACCTTTTTCTTTTTCAATATAGTTTCTAATATACCCACTACCTGCTTGATACATTCTAATAGATAAAAAGTCTTTGTTTGTTACTTTGTTAAAAATTGTTATCTTAGGGTGTTTAGCAGTTTCTATCATTTTTGCTTCTAGATCTACTCTGTCTTTATTCATCATTCTATCTAATTTTTTAAAGTCTAGCACATAGTAACCGCCTGCTTTTAAATCTGTAAACTGTACAAGTTTTACTCTATCGTCATTTAGTGTAGCAAAGAACTTGATAGCATTTAGTAATGTAATTAAAAAGTCTTTCTCTTTTTCTTCACTTGTTAAATGAGAGTTAAGTTGTCTTACTGCTTCTGTGTAGGCAATCTTGTAACCTTGTTCCACAGACTCTGAATTTAAAAAGTCTTGTTCTATATTGGAAATATCTACATCAAATTTTTGCCACATCTCTGCAAGTATGCTGTAACGTACACTTAATGGTTCTGATTGCTTGCCGCCACCTACTTGACCCATTTGCTTTGTGCTACCAACTTTCACACTCATATCAAAGTGTTGTAATGTTTTTTCTGGGCCACCGTCTAAACTGTGTGTTAGGAATACATCTACTTTGGTATCTGTTTCACCACTAACACCATCAGCAATAACTTTTACAGCATCTACTTTACCATTTGCTTGGAAATAATTTGTGTACTTTTCTAAGTTGTCATTTACATAGTCAACAACACCGCTTGAGATGTTTTGCATCACATTCCATTTTTGAGGATCTATAAAGTCTTGATAAGTATCTGATTTAAGATTAAGTGTAAGAGTAAAGAAGTCAGCAATAGGATTATCCACTTCCTGAGCAGTAAGAGTTAATTCATGCCAGCCACCTTGATCTGGTGCATCTGTTGGTAATTGTTTAATAACATTTTCTATGTCTGCAGACGTTACAGGCGCACTTGGACGTACTAATAAACGTGCAAATGTACCGCAACCTAATATACCTTCTGCTACTTCGCCTTTGTTTGAAACTTTAACAGGCGCATCATCGCCTGCAGGGCCTCCTGATCTAGCACCAAACTCTGCTGTTTTTTCTAAAGTGTTGTAAGAAACTAGTTCGCCATCTGCTGTAGTAAGTTTTGCAGGAAGTTGCCCAGCATTTTCGGCATTGTCAAAAGCATCTGCCATACTTGGATCTAGTTTTATCGAACCTTCGCCACCTGCTAATGTAAATTCCTCACCTGCTTTTAATTTATCTGCAAATGTTTGTATTCTTTGAGGTGTTTTTAACTCTGCTCTACCTAATGCTTTCTCATGTAATTGATTTATTTTACTAATATCTATGTTTTCTAACTTTGCTATTTGTTCTTGTAGTGGCAGTTCACTAAACTTGCTAAACACACTTTCATTGCCTTGTCTACGAGTAACTGCTAATGCATCTTGGAAACTTGCAAAAGGACCGTTTTCCATATCACCTCGATTTGTTATAGTATTTAAAACTTGCGATTTGAAAACATTATTATTGTCTGGATTGTTTAAAAATCCTACTAGTTTATTTACATCACCACGTGCTAAGTAATTCTGCATACCACGTTGCATCATTCTATCGAAGCCTGGATGGTCTGCTCTGGCTTTGTCGTATGCTGAATTAGATGTGTAATGCGGTATACTGTAAACATCACTAACATCATCCCCGACGTTGCCGTCAGCATCTGTTCTAAAATAGTTTCCACCACTTACCTTATAATTCTTTTTAATGTACTTGATTGCATCTTGTACAGCCAATAGCCATCTTTCAAGTCCAATGCCTTCTCTTTCTGAGGACGGTTGGCTATCAAACTGATCATAAACCTTTTTAAATAATTTAGTGCCTTGATCGTTTACACCTAGATCTATGTCTACAGCCTGTGCTAAAGATGTCCAATCTGTAAAGTTACCAAGTGCATGAGACGACATTTCTTGCATTGTTGGATCAGTTAATCCTGCCGCTTTGATTAATTCATTATTTAGGCTATTTTGAATAGTATCACTAGTTACATCTTGTGCCGCGGCCTGTTTTCTATCAAATGGCGTACCATCTGGTTTTTGCATCTGTTCTGCTGGAACTAAAGGCATAACTTCTTTTTGTTCAGTATTTACGACTACTTCAACACCTGCAGTTAATAACTGATTCCTTTCACTTATACCTATAAATGTGAATTCCTGTTCATATTCTAATGCTTTGTAAGAAGTTCTATATTTTAATAAGAATTTTTTTCTAATTGTTTGAGCAATCTTTCTTCGCCATTCCTGAGAATCTGCTAAAGGAGTACCTTTTATACTATTTAATGTGTCTTCTATACTATCTGCTTCTTCGGCCTGTTCTCTATGTAACTTAGGTATTACATAAACATCACCACCAGAGTTTAGTTTTGTTGTAAACTCTTGCCTTTGAGCCATTTGATTTTTTCTTCTTTGTATATCTTGTACATCTTCATCTGTGATATCTCTAAAAAGTTTGCTTCTTATAAAAGCAACTGCTCCTTTAGGAATATCTAAACTAATTGGAGGTCTTTCTTGTATACTTTGATTAAACCCTTTTTCTCTGTTCTCAATATCTTTTTTACCTGCTATTTCTTCTGCTTGACTATCAAATCCCATTTTTTGTGCTAGTTGATCAAATTCAGACATCCATGATTTAATACCAGCAAATCTCTTTTTAACTAAATCATCCATAGGTGGTATTTTGTAGTACTCAGGATATTCTTCTTTTTTCTTATAATATTGACCTAACATATTTCTTATAACTTCTGTTAGACGTTCTCCAAGTTGTTGAGCTACGTCTCCGTCAAATGGATCTGAATAATCTTTTTTTGCAATACGGTCTAGCATACCTTGAAGTCTTTCAGTAGAGTATTCATCTATAGCCAAAAACAAATTACCATCTTTCTGATCAGCAAGGACAGTTTGGTCAAGTTTTGGATATGCATCAATTAGATAATAACCATCGGATGCTTTGCACTCTCTTAATAAGTTTTCTGTTATCTTGCCTAAAATTGGTAAAGAATCATAATAAAATTGTAAATTACCATCTTTTAATTCTGAAAAATGTAAGAAACGTTTCCTCAACTTCATTACATAAGTGTTTAAATAATTATCTATATAACTGTCATCACTGTAAAAATTATTATTATAATGTGGTGCTACAGGTTCATTATACTCTGGAAATTTATTAGTATATGAAATTAATTTTTCATACATGTCCTTATCATATTGTTCCCCTGGCTCAGCAGGTGGATTTGTATTGTTGTATCCGGTCCTGACCATATAACTGTAAAACTCATTAAATTCTCTTTGATCAAAAATAGTCTGTATAGATACTCTCATATTATGAGGACCATCTGATTTCATATTTACATCTTCACCATAATTCAATTTTATAAGGAGCTCTACAATGTCATCTTTCTGTTGTTTATTAATATCGGTGCTATGCAAAGCATTCCATACTCCTTTAACAATTTTTTCTGCGGTAGGAGTGTTTAAAAAGTTAGGTGTTACTATAAAATCTTTCTTAAACAATGCATCTATGCCTCGTTTAAGTACAACCATTTTTTGATCTGCTCTACTATTTTGTGTTGAAATATTTAAATTAGAACTTGCTCGTAGTATTTTTGTACTAAACTCTTCTGGTGTAAGCATAAAGTCTTTAATACTTTTTCTAGCAAGTCCTACACTCTTAGCATTTAACGGTGTTCTACTTTTACCTTCAGCAATATCTACTGCAAGAGTGCCCATTGCTTCTAAATATTTACTTTGTGCATCATCTAATACTTGAACTTTTTTTATTGAAGGCTTAATTCTATCTGGTTGTGCGTATGCTCGTATAGGCTCTCTTGCTTCTACTTCATCTATATTTACTTTATTACCAGTGGCTTCTTCATAATCTTTAACACTTTGTTCCCATTTTTCATCAGCATCTGGATCATTTAATTCTGCATAATTATCTAACAATTCATAAGCATTAACAATAGCTCTTAGTCCATCTAAATAGTTACCTTTACTTAACATTGTTATAAACAAGTTAACTACAGGCTCTTGGATATTATCTATGTCAAACCTATCCTTTGCTTGTTCTATATCTTTTGGATCTACCCTGCCTGCTGTATGAATAATTCTATATAATGCATTAACATAATCATTATCATATTCTTCAGTATAGCCTGATTCCATTACCGTGGCATACCTAATAACTGCTTTAACAACTTTTGACATGTCTTTGTGATAGTCTACACCGCCACTTATTCTAAATTCTACAAGATTAGTAGAAGTTTGGTGATCTTTTATACTTTTAAAGTTTATACTAGAAAACTTGTCGCCACTTATTGCATCTTGTAAAGCATTTTCTATTTCTTCTCTGCTTTTGATATCTGTTCTAAGTTTAGAAGCGGCTTTTTTAATACGTTGAGATTGGCTTTTTGTGTAACTGTTTTTAAGTCTACCAAATGTACTAAGTAAATATTCGTCACCTAATAGCGATGCCATTTTTAATTTGTTTGGTTCTTGTTTGAGTTTTGGATTTAATCCTCCCCAACTCATAGTTACATGTAGTCCTGTAGATGCATTTGTTTCTACAGACGATCTATCAAAGAAAGCAAAAAGTGATCTCATTTCTTCAAGCATTTCTCTTGGTGTTTCGTACACTGGTGAAATAATTTCTGCCCCTGAACCAGAGTCGGCGTCTATACTACTATCAGTTTCTACTGCCCATCCATCTGTACTTGTATCACCATAGTCACCTGTTTCTGGGTAATCTTTGAATTTACTGCTTTCCTCCGTCCAGTTGTTCAATTGATTTGCAACTTCATCTAAGCCGCCGCCACGTAATTCTGAATAATCTATACCGTAATCATCACAAAAGGAACTCATGCTATAATATTCTTCGTTAATCCACTCATCTATTGAATGATCACTCAATGCTTCATCATATGCTTCTTGAAAAACTTCGCCATCTTCATCTAAGTATTCTCTTAACCAGTCTAGATACTCTTGCTCGTATTCTTCATCTACATATTCTCTAACCCAATTAATCATTTCCCAACCATCCTCTTCGCGATTCTCATACTCGGTTGGATCTTCATCTTTCATATTATCTTTGTATTCTTGAACAGCATCCATTGATGGACCATCAGACTCTAAAAAACGTACATATGATTCGTCTTCTTCTCTTTCATTCTCTACAAATCTTTCCATTACGTCATCAAAATAGTCTGGTACCTTATTCTCTCTAATCCAATCACCAAATCCTTCTTCTACATAATCGTTATCTCTATTGGATACATAAAGTTCGTCTTGAACTTCTTGCCAAGATAAATCGTCAATGTCTTGTCCTGACCCACCATATGCTTCGGTAAAAACAGTTTCTGCTTCAAAGCCACAACGTACTGGAAGGTCTAATGCATTATTAATAATTTCTTTTTTGTTAAAATTTATTTCTGCTAGAAACTCGCCTTCTTTTAATCGACTTCTTGATAATTTTTTAATCTTTCTTGCAATAGAATTCTTTTTGCTGGTTTTTTGTTTTGTGACTTTTTTAAGTATATCGTGTCCAATATCTTCGTCTACCTCTAATTCCATGTCTGGGTGATAAATTTCAGTTTTACCTGTTTTGTCTTGTGCCACAACTGACCCTGACATGTCTCCAGTTGTTATTTTGCCAACAACCTTTTCACCACGGTCTTCAACTTCGTCGTTAGGATCAACCCCAAATCCAGTTTTATTTTTAATAACATTTCTAAACGGTGTGCCGACATTAATATCACTTGCTTTTACACGTTTTCCTGGGGCACCTGCTGGTCCTGTTGGTTTTTTCCCTTTGCCAGTCATATTAGGACTTGTATTTTGTGTAGTAGTTGGAGAACCTGATTGGCCAAATACATCAGGACCTTTACCTGTTGCTATCGCTTTGCCATCATCATGTGCTTTTTTAATTTTATTGCCAAATTGTTTTGCTTTGGCTAGCATTCCAGATTGGCCAGTATTGTATTCCGGTGCTCCTGATTGTGCTCCGTATTCTTTTAGTAAATGTTCTAAGGTTTTAACATCTCTAAATTTCATATTACTTTCTTCTTTTGAATCTAGTCTGTTTATTCATTGAGGCAACCCTGCGACTAATAGGATTATATCGTTTAGATCTATTTGCCTTACGAGAAATTCTTTTGCCCATTTTTGCTTTGGTTTTTTTAAGTGTTAAACGTTTTTTGAAGTCAATAGGGGCACCACATTGGCTTGCCTTAGCAACAATTCTGCCTTTACGTCTGCCGCTAGTACACCTAACAGCACGTTTTACATTGTTGCCCATTTTACGCCAAACCATTCTGGCTTCAAATATTTCTGTATCGTCGACTTCGTTTATTCTCATATTACCACTTTCTACATGACCAGTATCTGGCTTTTGTTTTAGGTCCTGGTGAATCGCAATTATGTCTTGCTCTAAAACTTTTCCTTGCTTTAGGATTGTTTTTACGAATCTTCATTGCTTTACCTTTAACACTTGAACCGCCATGACCAAAGTTTACCTTTTTAACGTTTCCTGTTTTAGGATCTTTTACATATACTTTAAACTTCTTAACATCACCTTGCATAGGTTTGTTTAGTTTAACTTTACGTCCTTGGTATTCTGCTTCTTCAAGAGAGTCGCCATCTAGCCAACCAAATTCTTCAAAGAATGCATTATCATCTTCAATTGTTACTTCTTCTGGTACGCAATTATTGACTCTTTTACCTTTATTCTTACCAGTACCTGCTTTAGTACCTTGTTTTTTGTATCCGTCCCAACACTTCATGTCTGTTGGTTGCTTTTCGCTGATTATTTGTTCTACGTTCATTATAACATTGTTCCTATTAGTGTGCCCACTGTGGCTAAAAGTGTTGTGATTGTGATACCTACAATAGCAACAATCCACCCTTCTAATTTATTCAGTGACGATTTTGTATCTTCTTTGAACTCTCTAAGTTCAGCAGTAATACTTTCAATTCTAAGCATATCAGCAATGATATGTGCTTCAACGCCACCTTCCTGAATATATGGTTCAGGTTGTTGTTCTGCTTTTTTAGGTTCTACTTTTTTTCTAGCCATTTTGATCTACTCTATAATAAGTCTTGCTTAGTGAATTCCATATTCACTGAGCTGTTAGTATCAATGGTTCCGCCATTTAATACTATCCCATTTAATTCATCTTTGAGAGTAATAATAGTGTGAACGCCTTCACGTTCAAATGCAAATTTAAAAATCCATCCTGCTCCAGTTAGTGTCGGTGCTCCATAGTTTTCTAAAACTAATGCGCCTGATCCACTAAGTGCTACAGGATTATTCATTACTACAGGCATTGCCCTTAGTCCTATTACTTGCACTATACTTTCAAAGTCTTTTTGTGTGTTATCGCTAAAATCGCCTGTTCTAGTGATATCTAGTGTTGTAAACAATGAATAAAATTCAATATTACCAGATAAAACTTCCTGGTTATTCATTGCTCCGCTTCTTGTTAACGCCATGTGTGTCTCCATAGCAAGACATTAATGTACTTGCTTACACTATTTATCAGTTTTTATATTATTGATTTACAGTCTAGAATGGTACGTCTTTGGAACGAGTAGTAATCGGAGTATCAACTTCCTGTTTTGGTAGGGATTTATTTTCTAAAGCACGTTGCACAAATGCTTTTCTAAGTATTTGAAAGTCTTTCATAAGTTCTGACTTAGTTCTAGTAACTTCAAAGTTACCGTACCACACGCCAAGAACTTCTATCATAACTTGAATTATGTCATTGTGTATGTGCAACCCTTTGTCTCTGTATTCTGTAAAGTATTCCTGTATTATTTCATACAGCGGATAATAGTTTTCTTGCATTGTTTCTTCAACTGCAATACGAATACTTGATTTAGCAACAAACGATAGTGCTAAAGGTGGATGATCTTCTGGGAATGACTGGCTTGCAAATCCAAAAGGACTTAAAATAAACAATACATCTTTACAAATATGTTTGTGTATAAGTTCTAATACTTCTTTGTGAGACTGTAATACTTCATTGTGTGACATTCTCCTTACTACATGCCTTTGAGGATCTAAATAATTTAAAGGAGGTGCCGCATGTAAGTCTTGCCCTGTAACTTTATCATGATATATGTCTGTAGTACCACTAAACAGTACCATTTTATTAAAATTAAGCATTTTTAATTTTAAAAATTCTCTATCTCTTTTACTAATTTTAAATTGTTTAGGCCTATAATCTTCCCAAATCTCATCTTCATATAAATCACAATCTTCAAATAGCCAACGCAAGTTCATAGCAAGTGTCTTCATATTAAATACACCTTGACCGTATCTAAAAACTCTATTAGTAGTCCACATCTTCTTTTCAAAAATTGAAGCAAAATCTTGTACAATACAACTTCCTGCCCAAAGAACAGTATCGCCTTGTTGGAAAAAGTCTGTATTAAATGAATGGAACCATTCGTAATTAAAAAACTCTCTGGATTTTTCAAATCCAGGTGTTGAAGTGGTTATTAGTTTGCCGTCTCTAGCATTAGCAACTTCCATAGGTATTTCAAAATTACCGAATATAGATTGAGTTGCACCCATCTCTAAGATGTGATCGTTTATAATTAGTGGATCGTCAAATAATGCCATAATAGTACTTATCTTGTACTAATTAGTGTTATTTGAGTTCTTGAGCTATTGATTGGCCTTTGGATTTGGCATTTCTGGCGCCTTGAGAAAACTTATCTACATATGGCTTCATAGGTTCCGGAACAAAATCATAAGCAATTTCACCTGCTTTTTTAACTACAGTATCTAAACCTGGAATCTTTGATTTCTTAGTCTTTACACTAGCAGTACCTTTGCCTAAGCCGCCTCTTTGAAGTTTCTTTTGTCGTTTTCTTAAAAGACTCTGTACATTGTCACTAGACCAATCAGTACCAGACCCGGGTTTTCTAGAAACGCTATCATCGCCTGTGCCTGTTTTAGCTCTATCTTTGCTTTGAGCTGTAAGTTCTGTATTTGCATAACTAATTGCTTGGCTCATAGTCTTAATATGAGGTTGCATTAATGCTATTTGTATTAAGTTTATAAATGCTGGGTCGTCTTTGTATGCAAATCGCATTGCTGTAATATCATCTTGACTAATACCTGCTGACCCTGTTGAAAAATTTCTTTTGGTTTTAGAACTTGCAGGAATATTAGTTGCTGGTTCTTTGTCAACACTTGGATCTTCTATAACTGTTATTTCATTAATTTTCATTTTTGTCTCTTCCTGCCACTTGCCCAGTAACCTGCTATTGCCCCAATGCCAGTACCTATTTTTTTCTGAGTAGAGGGTTTTGCTTTTGCAAACTTATCTACTGCATATTTACCTGCTATTGCTCCTGCTACAGTACCTGCGGCTCTTTTTGCAAATGAAGTAGGTTCCGATGCCTTCTTTGCTTTTCTTTCTACGTCTCTATACCCTCTCTTCTTTAAAAAGGGTTCTAACGCAGGTAATAATTCACTTCCTCTACCTGCACCACCACCTATTCTTTTAATCTCAAATACAAGTTGAGCATACAAGGCATTACGTTGAGCAAATTTTAAGTTCTTATATGTACTTATCAATCTACGCCATCTTTTATATCGAGAATCTTTTATTTTTAACTGTGATTCAAATCTAAAGAAATATGTGTTAGCATAATCTCTACCTACTCTTTCTTGAGATACCATACGCAAGTAACGTATATATAACCCTTGATCGAATTGTAATCCATTTAAAAATTTTACACTTTCAGAATTTTTTGAGAATGACATATTCCTATTTTCTGGATGAAGTAACGCATATGATAACAAATATAAATCCGATGCCGCAGTTCTAAACAGTGAAAAGTTACCATATGCAACTGTTATCTTTGCATAATCTTTTGCTTTTTTAGTTGTATTACTATCTAAATATAATAACTGTAATGCTAACGTATTTAAGAACAATAAGTCAGCAATCTGTCTACCTGTAAAAGCACCAAAACTTCTAGAATATCTATAAAGTCTTGCTTCTGATATTTCTTGGTTTACTAATTTTAAATCCATTATCTTGTTACCGCCCTATTTGCCGCACTAAATGTTGCTCTTGGCACTAATTTAATATCACCTTCTGGGTGTGCTAGTACATATCCTTCTCCACTGTTTGTGGTATGTCCTGGAATGTTTTGCTGTATATCACCACCTTGATTTTCAAACTGTGATATAATTTTATCCTTAACTTGCATTATAGCAGAAACTGTTTTCCACATAGCCGAATAGGCTTTGCCATGCTTTTGTATGTAATCAGAAATTCTTTGTTGCTTAACACCACTAACATTTGATGTTTGTAACCAATCGAAAAAGTCTACACCTAACTCTTCTAATCCTGTGTCTACTTTAGAATTTATATATTTGTATAGTATTTGTGGAAAGTCTTTCATTTTTAATGCTGTAAGTTCTGAAACACTAAGCAGTTCATCTATCAATGGGGCATTTTTTTGTACCATTGCTTCTAGTTTATTTAGTGCAGGACTAATTTTCTGTGCTGGACTTTCGACGCTAATAGGAGGTACAACTAATACATTTTCACCTGTAAATATATCATAGTCCTGTAAAGGTGTTTCATTGCCTTGCTCATCAATCATTCTGTGTATAACTATACCTGCATTACTTTGTCTAATTTTTTGTCCTAATTCAGATTGTACATCTACTGCATATTCTACAATGTTAGGTTTAAATACAAAATTATTGTCTAGTACTTGTGGTGTTTGGCTGTACAACAAGTCACCTTTAAAAAATCCTGTGTAATTATTAGGAACAATTAGCTCAAACTGGTTGAATAAGTCTGCCATTGTGTCTGCAAATTCTATCTGTGCCGGATCTTCTCTTCTTGCTCCTCCACTACGTGATAAAAACATGTTTCTAACTTCTTCCGAAGATGTCGTTTTACCGTTATAGCCTTTTGCACTCCATCCGCTTTTGTCTGTAAACACAAATTGCCCATCTGGTGCTCTTCCAAATATAACTGCTGGAGAACCGTCCCACTTAATTGTCACATCCTTGTGACCGTTCTTCTCCAAACTTTTGAGACTATTTACTACTCTCATAGCACCCTTAGAGCCTTCCCAAAAGATTATATCTTCTGCATGTTGTATTCTTGCGGCTTCCATGAGTGTTTTTATTTCTCTAAATCTCATGATAGTTTTCTCATGTACATTAATACATCTTCTGCTATTTGTAGATCAGTTGGAACACCCAAATCTTTTATTTGTTTATTATCAGCAAAACTATCTAGTATTTTATTTGTTAGTTCTGCTGGATAATTTTTTTCTATAGCACTTTTTAAACTTTCGTAACTGTTTAAATCTTCTTTACTATCAAGCCCTAAAACTTTCACCATTGCTTCAGGTGTCAGCCAAGGACCGTCTATAATAACATTAGTATTTTGTTTTGTATAGCCATCGCCGTTCTTTTTAGGCACAGGATTTCTTCTAACTCTTACTAACCCTTTTGTAGGCGAGAATAAGTATTGCTCTGATTCTAAACTTCTACCATCTTCTGTTTTTTCTTCAGAATCTTTTCTGTTGTATAGTGCAGAAACAACTGCTAATAGTATGTTTCTATAAACACCTTTGTACTGACTTTCTCCATCTGCTGGAGAATGATAATATGTTTTCATCCAACCAGGGTTACCGGGCATAAAGTCTAATTGTACATAACCTGTTCTTGCTTTATCTGTAGTTTTGTTTGCATCAAAATTTGCAATTTTAACTTTTGTCATAATAACACTACTCTTAGCAATGTCTATGATATCTGGATTTATTTTTAATTTATCTAATAGTTCAGGCATTGCATCTGGTTCAACATCAATAGCAACATCTATGTCACCTGAAAATTCTTTTTTACCTACAGAACCTAGCACATTGTTTTTTAAATCCATGCCTAGTGATTTTTCTAAGTAGTCTAATGTAGGTTCTATTTCGTCTATGTGAATTGCACCGACTCCAGACATACTACCACTTTCATTAAGTGTTTCTAATCTCTGTTTGGTGACTTCCAACAGGCGCATGTTTAAGTTTTGTCTACATTTACAGCAGAAGGATTTGATAACCGTAATGTAAGCAACTCTCTTTGTTCTTTGGATAAACTGTGAATTTGTTTTACTATCATATCAATAGTTTGATCGCCTTGGTTACGAGGATCGTTTTCAGCTCTATCCATATTTGTAAATATAGATCTAGCAGTTTGCGTAGGATTGCCTGCATAAGAAGGTATTGTAATTTTATTTAAAGAACCTGCTCTTGACTGCATTTGTAATGCTGAACGAACAACATCAAGCATCTTTGCTGGAGGTAATGGAGTATCTTCAACAAACATTTTAGACTCTACTGGTTGTTCTGGCTCGACTTTTTGTGGCCTAACGCCTGCTTGAGCAAATGCTTTTTTAACTAGATCTGATTGTATGCCTGCTTGTAATAAAAATTCTGCAAAATCTTCTGCAGTATATTGGTTTTTATTTGTGATACCGCCCTGAGCCATTGCCGCTTTAAAACTTGATAAAATTTCTTTTGATAGTTCGGCTACAAACAATTCATTCTGTGCCGCTTTGTTACCTGCACTAGCCATTCCTTGGTTCTTTAAACCTTTTAGATATCCACCAATTTTTCCGCCAGCCTTCTTCATAAAAGAATTAACGTCTACTTCATTGGTGTTAGTTACTTCAGATATTTTCATCTTGTTTTCCTTGGGATTCTTTAATTACTTTTTTAATACCACGGGAAAACTTTTTTGTATCCTTACTACGAATACTATTAATGAGCCTGTTTGTTAAATCTTTTGCAATTTTCTCATCATAGTTATTTTCAAGTTGTTCTATAAGATTAATTGCACTATTGATAACATGCTCGCCACGATTTTCTACAACATAATCTTTAGATCTGTCTACAGAAATAGAGTTTAACTCTTCTAATATGCTTCGTGATTTACGCATTGCTTTCCTTTTGTAATATTACTATGAGTATTTATCACTTTTTCTTTTTAAGGAAGTCTCTTAATTGCAACCCTGCTTCTACAACATCACTTGCTGATGAATCTTCTGTCTTAATTGAACTGCTTCTTTTAAGTTGGTCTACTAAATTGTTAGTAGTTAATGTGAGAGTATCTTCGTCTCCCTCATCTAAATCCTCAATACGCAACGTATCTGGATTAAATTTTAAGTCTACTTTACTACCTACACCACTACTAGAACGTGTTTTCATAAACTG